>Ga0233414_10000992_pt1 | contig 11287 bp, 10 predicted proteins | sample Na_anoxic_10_MG_FD_189020 | JGI IMG/M metagenome (GOLD analysis project Ga0233414, IMG submission 189020) | Seawater microbial communities from Saanich Inlet, British Columbia, Canada - Na_anoxic_10_MG | ecosystem: Environmental > Aquatic > Marine > Inlet | place: Canada: British Columbia...
GCAAAATTATTCTGTGATGGTATTGCGGCTGTTAAATCCAATGATAATTGGGGATTTATTGACCGGGATGGCAATATTGTTGCAGATTTTAAATATGCTGATGCAGTAAACCTTACCCATGGCATTGCAGCCCTATATCAGGAGCTTGGTTACAATGATATGGTATTCGGTTCATGGATGTTGATCGATACGTTAGGGAATGAACTTATTCCCGACACGACTTTTTCGATGCCTGAAGTATTTCAGCCGAATAGGTTTATTGACAACCTTGCATTTATTGGCAGCGAAAATTATAAGCTGCTGAACTCAAATGGCGAAATACTCACAGGTTGGCTTGGATATATGGACGAGGGTCCTCCGCTATTTTATGAGGATTATATCGTAATAAACCAATCCGGGCAAAAATACTTTTATGGTAAAAACGGTGCTGCTGCCTTTCCCACAAGATACTCGGATGCCAGGAATTTCAGCGATGGTCTTGCAGCAGTGTATAACAACCAAAATAAAAAATGGGGTTACATTAATACAAGTGGTGAGAGAGTAATTCCCTATGCTTATTCAAGGACTACTGATTTCAGCCAGGGCTATGCTTATGTCAGTATTGATACAGATAATATAAGTATTACATTGGAACCCGGTTTTTTAATTGACCAATATCAGAATGAATATCTTAAGGAACTTAATCTTGTGGGAATGACAAAATTCAATGAAGATGGTTATGCCCTTGCCTACAGTATCGAAATTAATGACTATTGGGTGAACATTAATGCAGGCCGACCAAAACACATACAAGCGGAGTATGTTTTAGAAACTCGCGATGACAAGGTTTACTATATGATCCGAATAGAGCAGCCCTGACGCTATTAGAACCCACCACGTTTGCCCGGAATAATTGTGGTGTTTTTGTTTGTTATTAATTTTTTATTATGCTATTCTATTTTAAGTACATTCGGCGGTTATTAATTGAGAGAACGCGACTTACTTAACGGTAGCATAACAAAACATATAATAAGGCTTGCATTGCCTTCCATCGGCGGCATGGCTTCTTTTGTTGTTTTTAACTTAACTGATACATATTTTGTGTCTCAACTTGGCACCAATGCTCTGGCTGCTATGGGATTTACTTTCCCTGTTGTTCTAATTGTCGGGGCAATCTCAAACGGTATAAGCATGGGTGCGGCATCATTACTATCCCGGGCCAAGGGTGCGGGAAACCATCACTTGATGGAACGCATTGCCACAGATGGAATTCTTCTTTCCTTAATATTTGTTGTTATGGTAAGTGTGGTGGGATTATTCACCATGGACAGTGTTTTTACTTGGCTTGGCGCTGATTCAGAAGTGCTTCCCCTTGTAAAACAGTATATGTCCATATGGTATGGCTTCGTTTTTGTTTTCGTGATGCCGCCGGTGACGGATTCCTGCATGCGGGCCAGCGGCGATATGATGCGGCCGTTTATAGTAATGATGATATGCGCTGTTGTTAACATAGTACTTGACCCATTTTTGATACACGGCTACTGGATATTCCCTGCAATGGGAATCCGAGGGGCCGCTCTCGCAACAATGTTTTCCCGCTTCCTTGGTATGATTGCAACCCTTTCATTCGCACATTTCCATCACAAGCTGATTTCATTTAAATACGAAAGTGCAAAGGAACTCCTGGAATCCTGGAAGGGAATATTGAGAATCGGCATTCCAAGCACCACCGTTCTCCTTATGCCTCAGTTGCTAAGGAGTGTCCTGACTGTCCTCGTTTCATCCGCGGGTGGAACAATCGCTGTTGCTGCGATTGCAGTAGGAACAAGAACAGAGAGCTTCGTAACTATGATTCCATATGGCCTCGGGCTTGCACTTGTTCCTTTGGCCGGTCAGAACTGGGGTGCTAAAAAGTACGATCGTGTGTTTGAAACCAGGCATAAGATTATAAACTTTGCTATTATTTACGGATTGATTGTTTTTGCAATTTCAATTTTCTTTGCTAAACCGGTAGCAAGAATATTTACTGATGATGAAACCGTAGTGAAACTTGCGGCACAGTATCTGTGGATAATGATATTCGGTATGATGGGTCTGATGATAACTAACTGGATGAGCCGTATATTTACAACTATAGGGCGGCCTCGATGGACTGTTCTTTTAAATGTAGCAGGAATCCTGCTTGTAGTAATCCCACTGGCATATCTTGGAAAGGCCATTGGAGGTTACGTCGGAATCCTTGCCGGAATATGTTTAGGGCAGCTTCTTGTCGGCGGATGGTCAGTTTATTTAGCAAAAAAAAGGATGAATCCGGACAGTCTGTCTCATTTTTCATAATGCATTCTTGTTTGTATTTATTAAAACAGTGCAAAAAGGGGTAAGAATAATTAAGAAACACTAAAGGAGTTTTCATGAAATCATTGACAGATACATATAAACTAAATAACGGCGCATGCATTCCATGCGTTGGTTTCGGAACCTGGCAGACACCGAATGACCAGACCGGATATGAGGCCGTAAGACATGCACTCGAAGAAGGATACCGGCATATTGACACTGCCGCCGTATATCAAAATGAGGAAGCTGTTGGTCAGGCAATTATAGACAGTGGTATACCAAGAAATGAAATATTTTTAACAAGCAAACTATGGGGCAATGATTATGGCTATGAATCAACCAAAAAAGCTTTTCTTATTTCTCTTGATAAACTACAAACCAGCTATCTAGATTTGTTCCTAATGCACTGGCCCAACCCTAAAAAATTCAGAGATAACTGGAAACAGAATAATGCTGAAACATGGCGTGCTATTGAAGAATTATATGAAGAGGGAAAGATTAAGGCTATAGGCGTCAGTAATTTCATGATCCGGCATCTTGAGGAACTATTGAAAACCTCACAAATAACACCTATGGTAAACCAGCTGAAGCTATGCCCCGGAGATATAAAGGAAGAACTGATTGACTTCTGCAGGATACATAATATCCTACCTGAAGCATACAGTCCCCTTGGAACGGGAAAAGTATTTAAAGTTCCAAAACTTAAGGAACTGGCGGATAAATATGATGTGAGCGTAGGAAGGCTTTGTATTAGATGGAGTCTAGAAATGGGCTTTTTACCTCTTCCAAAATCAGTAACTCCAAAATACATTAAAGAAAATACTAAGCTTTTTGACTTCACAATTGAACCGGATGACATTCAAAAAATCGCCGGCTTAACAAACTGCTGCGGAGTACCTGCTGACCCAGATAAGGTGAACTGGTAATACTAAAAGGGCGACAATTGGTAACGATGTTTATGTTGTCGGTTAGTCGGAAGATTTAATTTTCTCCAGTGTCCTTAAACGAAGAATGTGAAATGTTACTGCTGATCCTACTGTTGCCAGTGCTATCCAAATAACCCAATTATTTATTAATACTGCAGAGATAATAAGAGTACTCCACAATATGGTTATAGTCATGATTTTTATTTTTCTTTTAATTGCCCTGTGTTCAATATAACTGCTTATATAATCACCGAGAAGTTTGGAATTAAGCAACCGATCATGCAGTTTTTCAGAACTCCTGTAGAACAAGAACGCTGCAAGCAAAAGAAATGGTGTGGTAGGCAGTATAGGAAGTACAATACCAACCAGACCCAGGATTACACATATAAAGCCCAATGGTATAAATAGTGCCTTTTTTAATTTGCTATGTTTACTCATCCGCATTCCTGCTTTTATTTTAATATATTCTATTTACCCTTGGGCAAGTCAGATACACTCACAGGTATTCCAGGATTTTTACCCATAACTTTTTCAATAAATATTGATGAAAGAATTATAAGCGGCAGAGATACCAAAAAACGTATTGCTGTGAATTCCCATCCCAGCAGTGAAGCTTCAAATAAAGTCATCGGCACTCTGCATACACAGCTTGCACCCAGATATGTCATTACGACACCCAGACGGGACCCCTTGTCATACAGTTGCTTTGAAATCGGCAATGCTGCAAAAAGTCCTCCCACAACTGCAAACGCCAGAATTATCGCCAGTAAGTATCCTTTTATACCTGAGTTATGTCCCATGTGTTTGATAACAGTTTCTTTTTTCACCCAAACATTAAAAAGCCCGATCAGAAGAAATACTGCAGGCATTATAGTGAGGATAAATTTAATATATTCCCAGAAATTTTTTAAAAGGGACTTGCCTGGCTCAAACCCAATGATTACCGAAACAAGTGCAAATATCAGAAAGGCTGCCGTTACAGCATATAAGACAATATCTTTCTTTTTCATTAGAACAATCCTCCCATAAACAATCCAACGACAATTGATACCACAATAGCAATTACATAGCTGCTCACATTGCGGACAACTGCCAGTTTTGCACCATAATATTGTTTTTCAAGAGGATATGTTAATACCCCGACCAGCATTAATGTAGTTGTAAAGCTTGCCAAAACGGCAAAGCCGACCCCAATATCTTTCAATATGCCCGCTAATGGAAATGCTATGAAACCCGGAATAACAACAATTGAACCAATAATTGAAGCAACAAACATATTTACCCAGTCTCCGCTTCTTGATAAAAGATCCACAATTTTTTCCGGTGGGAAAATATATAGAACAAATGTCATAACAAGTATGATAACAATGAACTGGGGTAGAATTTTTAACAGCATCTTAATGCCGGATTTTGCTGCTTTCCAGGTTTTTTTAGGGCTGGCGATTAAAGAAACGATGTACAGCACTGCACAACTGATGTATATAACAGTCATATTAACCTCTTTCAGTGATTCTCTCATTATTATACTTGAAACCCATACTAATTACTGTAACATCGGTTACAAAAATAACAAAAATAGGAGTGACTAATCAGCCTCTCTAATTATTTATTTGTAACTTGTCAAGAAGTTTATAATAAAAGAAACCACCCTCGATGATTTTCAGTTATAATTTTGCTTGATTCAAATACTATAATCTATTTTTTTCATATCCCAGATGTCCAGCGACTTAAGCTTTGCAGAGCGGCCTTTGGACATAATAGATATTCCAATGCTTTCAGGATTATCAGGATAAACCCGTACACAAGCACAATCTCGGTTGTTAACAAATACCTCTATGATACTTTTATCAATGAAAATGTGAAGTTCAGTCAGCTCATCATCATTTACTTCAACCTGCATTGATTCTATCGGCCGGGTTAATATGTCTGAATTTGTTGTGGATAGGGTTGAATCAATCTCTAATACACTATCAACAGTATTTGTTTCTTTAAGTCTGTACGCTCTGTTAAAACCCCGCTTATGGTAGTACCTGATTTTTGTAACTTCAGTATCTGATTTTAAGACATCTAACTCTATCATATTTGATTCTGCAGCATCTATTCTAATAACCATCTCAATTACATTACCAGTAATACCACTGAATGTTGTTTTTTTATCTGCAGTCAGAACTCTGTCAGAAACATGTCTGTGATTGCACCTAAGCGACCGGTAATCTCCGGTAGGCTCTATATTAATTTCTCCATCTGAAAAAGTCATGAGCCTTGGCATGGTCATAACACTCTTCATAACACTATTTTTTTTACCAGCATTAACATTATGAATCACTACTACCCCACCGTTTCCGTCAGGAGTTGCTGACGGAGCATGCACTCCGCCTTCATGGAGGATACCATGATTAGCCCTTTGATGATAATGGGGATAGAACTTATCCTTTTCCTTGTCATAATCCCCTATTAAAAATTGTCCGGCACTCATGTGGCTGAAGAACAGCAATATGTGTTTATCTCCTATCGGCCAAAAGTACGGGCAAGCACCGTCATCACCCAGCAAAGTAAAAATATCGCCTTCAATAAATGGATGCAGGTACTCCCAGCTTATGAGATCCTTTGACCTGAAAAGGAAATCCGCTGCCCTGTACTTCCATGAATCTGCATAAGGAAGATACCCGCCTGATAATGAATAATAGTAATCCCCTTTTTTCCATATACAGGGATCAAATACCTGGTACTCGCGCTCCTTTGGGTCTAAATCTATTACCGCATCGCCGGTAAGTTTTTCCCAGTTAATAAGAAGATCGTCATCCGACACTGCAACCATATTGCCGCGGGCAGTTCCATGGTACATTGCAATTACTCTGTCATTTTCAACAAGTGTTGCCCCTGAAAAGCAAGCTTGTTCCGGGCCCGGATACAAGGCATAAGGTAGGTCTTTCCAGTGGATTAAGTCTTCACTCACCATATGCCCCCAGTGTTGTTTAGGATATTCAGGCGGATATGCCTGGAAAAACAAATGCCACCGGCCTTTGTAAAAGCATAATCCATTGGCATCATGCATTGCACATTCCGGTGAAGTCGCATGGTACAGCGGACGATGGGGGTTTTTCTCCCGGACTCTTCTGGATTTAGTAAAACGCTTCAGCAATTCAGAAGCTTTCAGCTCTATTATTTGTTTTTTATATTCCTTTGAGTAGTATTCCCTTGGAACTGGTGAATTGTTAATCATTATATCTCCGTTTACTTTCTAATAACACCTTTTTCACATCTGTTTCCCCATGAATCAATAAGGACACCTTCCTTGTATACACATATAATCTCGCAATTATTTGCGCACCTGCCGCATTCAACGCCTTTCGTTACAAAGGACATATTTGCAATGCTGAAATCAAAATCCCTTTCAGTACCAGATTCACGAGCAATCAGTGCCACCCCCAAGGCTCCCATTAAATGACTGTTCTCACTAACGGAAACAGAGTTTCCTACGGTCTTTTCAAATGCCCTTACAACACCAATATTCTTACTGACTCCTCCTTGGAATACAATCGGCGGGGTGATTTTCTTTCCTTTTCCCACATTATTCAGATAATTCGTAACTATGGCTTCACAGAGACCCGCAATTATATCCTCTTTCGTATGCCCAATCTGGGCTTTATGAATCATATCAGATTCAGCAAACACTGTACATCGCGCGGCTATCCTGGTCGGTTTTGTTGATTTCAAAGCAAATTCACCAAAATCTTCTACATCTACCCCAAGGCGTTCGGCCTGAGTTGAAAGGAAGGCTCCCGTCCCTGCAGCACATAATGTATTCATTGCATAATCAATAATAAATCCATTATCAATTAATATTATTTTTGAGTCCTGTCCACCAATTTCAAAAATTGTCCGGACATCAGGGTATATTGACATTGTCCCGATTGCGTGTGCAGTTATCTCATTCTTCACAATGACTGAATCTGTTATAGCCCCTATTAGTTTCCTTGCACTGCCGGTAACTCCTGTTGACACCACCTTGTATTCATTAAAGTCAATTTGTTCTTTCATCAACGGCAGAAGTGTTTTTACCGCACCAACCGGGTCAGCTTTCGTCCAGATGTATTCACGAGAAATGATCTTATCATCAGAATCAATGACAACGCCTTTGGTCGATATGGACCCTATGTCCAGACCTAAATATGCTTTTCTCATTTCTTTTGGTCCTTTCTCATAATTATCATATCGTGGAAAGCCTCAAGCCTTGTCCTTATTCCCATCTCGCTAGTCTGGGAATCAAAACTGAAATACAGGATTGGCACGTTATAATCCTCACTGATATTCCGAAGCACGGGGATGGCATCAGTCTCGGGCGTACACCCGAACGACTTAACATGGATAATTCCGTCATATTTCTTCTTAGCCCAGTATTCAGCCCTGTCAATTGTTGCCCGGCATGTCGCCCCCATATCGTATCTGGTATACTTGGATTTTCTTTCCTTTTCCTTTTTTGGATTAGTAAGCGTAGTATGAGAAATATTCATCCACCGGTCAACCACCATACCCATTGATGCCAATTCCCTTTCAATAAAATGATTACTGAATGGTTCCATAATGGTATAATATTCACCCAGAAGGCCAACTCTCAGAGGGTTGTTGGGCCTTTTCACAGGTAAATTCCTGAATGCTTTTGTATAAAATGTAGTGACTTTTGCCAGTTCTTTCTTAGTTTTTACACTCCTTAAAGTATTCAGCATCCTCTTGTGATATCTTTCAAAGGATCCTTTCTTCACTTCGAATCCGATGTTTTTTCTTATGAAATCTTCAGTTTCATCAATAAATTTAGCCATTGCAACAACCATCGGCAGTATCCGAGCAACTTTTTTTATTGGAAACTGTGGATTTACTTTCATTAATGGTGATATCAGTGTTCTAAGTTTCCTGAGTTTCGCATTAGAAAGATTTATAAACTCAAAGTCATAGCCAAGATCCCTAAGGATCTGCTCATGTAATTCTCCGTAATACTGGAGACGGCAAGCTCCCCCGACCTGAATAAGTGTGTTTGCACCGGCTTCAATGGATTCTATATAGTTACCGAGGTTATATTTAAAAGGAGAACATACAAAATCAGGACTATATTTATTCCCAATTTCCATCGTTTTCTGGGTAATCTGCGGCGGCGTTATGTAATCTACACCAACACCTTCTTTAAAAAGCACCTCAATAGGCACACAATAACTTCCCAAATGGGGAAATGTAACCCTAGTTTCGCTCATGTTCCTGCTTCTTCCTAAATTGAATTATATCTATAAAACTTTCAAGGCGGGTTTCCATCCCCGCAAGTGCATCCTGACCGTCCAAGACAAGATTCAGAATCGGTATGTCCCTAACACGTCTGACTATAATCTCATTAACCATTGAATCTGGGCCGCAGGGAAAACTACTCATAAGTATAATACCGTCAACATCTTTCCTATATTCCGCAATTGCGCCAAGGAGTTCCTTGTTGTATATCCACGGCAGTGTCTGGCTTAGTTCCTCGGATTTTCGAATCGCAGTCTTTTCGTCCACGATGTTACCTTTTATCGGTATAGCTCCCAGCTGCTCAATAATGTTAAATATTGGTTCACCTACAAATCTGTCATTTGCATTATACATATGGGAAATGACAAGGATTTTTATCTTTTTTGATGCCAGCAGTTTTTTTTGTTCCCCAAGACTGACGATATGCAGCGTCTTATGTGTCTGCTTTGCATTCCAGTAAGCAAGCATTACCTGTGCGCGTTTTTTACCAAGTTCCCTGCCCATCTTCAGAAAAGCCGTGACTTCGGCGTCCAGACTGTCTTTTTCAAGTTCATAAACCAGGATTTTGAAATTCCTTTCCCTGAAGGTGTTTTTCACAACATCATACATGGCCTGATGTTTTGTGCAGACCGTTCCGGATTTGCCGAATTCAGCAAGCCTTGACACAAGAATATAATCGCATCGACCTATAAGCCAATCCACATGCCCGAGATAAATTTTGGATGGCAGGCAAGTCTCGTCCACCGCTATATTGATTCCTTTTGTCAGGATACTTTTATCAGTTTCAGGACTTACAATATACTTGACACCAAGGGAATACAAAAAACTCTCCCACATAACACCGTACTTAAAGTACAGCAATCCCCTCGGAATACCTATGGTAATTGGATTCTCTTCAGTTCTATTCTTCTTATTCCCCATTTCGCAATCTCCGGGTATTTATCCATACTCCATCACTGCATCTATCATAGCATTATAATTATCAAATTGCTTCCGGGTTATTCTTTCGGGCGGTGTTCCGGTTGTGCTGATTATCAGTCTTTCAGGCCCCGCAATTTCAATTATTTCACTAATCCTCTTTTTGATATTTGCAAGAGACTCATTTGTAATCTCTGAAAATTGAATATTGCCTGTAAGTGTAATCTGATTCTTTGTGATTTCACGTAATTCTTTTAAAGATATATCTCCCCACGGAGTAGCTTCCACCGGGTCAATCTGGTCAACACCCATTTCCACGAATCGTTTCACGGCATGGCGTATATTTCCATGGCAATGAACCGCAACCAGGCAACCACTATCATGGCAAATATCCATAAGCGGTTTATCATACTCAACCACAAGTCTGTCAAAATCATAAGGCGACATCATGGGAGGTGTTGCATGCTCTGCTCCCCCGAAGCGAATAATAGGGCCTGCACCCATATTTAACAGTTGCACGAGTGTTTCATGAGTGCGTTCATAAACAATATTCATCAGCTTATCAATTTCATCTTTATGTATGGCGGAAAATAGTAGAAAGTCCTGTGGATCAAACATCCTGCACACAGTCATTATTGGAGATGGAATTGTAACCCATGGCAGTCCCCTGCCGCCTAATTGCTCCATATTGCGGGACAAAGATGTTGTTTCACAGGGTGCATTTAAATAATCGGTCTCAATAAGAGCTATTGCATCATCAATTGTCTTGCAAAGGTGCTCAGTAATCCATTTGTGTCCGCTGCCTTCTTGGAAAATCTCTGTTTTATATAAAGAACGGTCGTCAAGATCAATACGGTACCTGAATGTGATTTTATTTCCTTCTTTATTTTTGGATTCACATGTAACAAGAGACGGCGAAACTACTAGGTTCTGGGCATCCATACACTCAGGCCGCCACACGAAAAAGTTATCGCACTCTTCACTCATCCTGTCGACCAGTTCCCGATACAGGGGGTCTGTCCTGCGCCAATCGTCATAATCTGCATAACCGTGGAATGGGCCGGGCACCATCCGTCCGTTCTCAAGTGCATATGGAATCAGGGTGTATATCGGCACCCTGTCGGGGGTTTTCCCTTTTAATGTCTTCAGTAGTCGATCTTTTGAATTCATACTCATATTATAAAACGATTGCTACATAAAAGGTACCAATTATCCATAAGACAATTGGTACCCATAAAAAGATTCTGATATTTGCTACTGTAATATATTAAATGAGAACAAACTTAGTTCAGACCCGTCAGTAGTAGAACAATATATGAATGAGTAATCCGCACAGTATATCCTGTTTCCGAAAATATACAGTCCGGTCTGGAGGCCTTCATCAGCCTGCAGCACTTTAACCCTATTGCCTCCGTCAAGAGCGCTTTTATATACGCTGTCCCCGACCAGAAGATATAAGTCTCCATCAGAAATATTCAATGATATTGTGAAATCAGTCATCTCCAACCAAATATCTTCTACGTTCTGGTCAGAAATTGACATCCTGTGAATGCTTCTGTAGCTTCCGCTGTCAAGAGAATAGTATACATATCCTCCATGAACCAAATAATTATGGGAATAGAACGGGAACACAATTGTTGATTCCTCGTTAGTTGCCAAGTTATACTGCACTAATCCGGGGGCTGTTCCTGCGTCTGTTGCGTAAAAGTATATGTTACTGCCTTCGTGCACGAAACTATGAGCCCTCATGGTCGTAACCTGAGTCTCGCCGCTGCCATCAGGATTCATGGAATATATGGGACCTTGTACGAATTCTTTGGTAAAATATATAGTTCCGTTAATTAATTCAAAAT
>Ga0233414_10000995_pt1 | contig 11275 bp, 6 predicted proteins | sample Na_anoxic_10_MG_FD_189020 | JGI IMG/M metagenome (GOLD analysis project Ga0233414, IMG submission 189020) | Seawater microbial communities from Saanich Inlet, British Columbia, Canada - Na_anoxic_10_MG | ecosystem: Environmental > Aquatic > Marine > Inlet | place: Canada: British Columbia...
GGCCAGGACATTACGTTCATGGAAGAAAACAAAATACGGTCTCTTAGAAAAGATATACAGATTATTTTCCAGCAATCCGGAGGAATCCTGGACCCTAAAATGACGATTGCTGAATTAATTATGGAACCACTAAAAATCCATCATATTGTCAAAGAAACGGAGTACGATAAAGAAACGGACAGACTGCTGGAGCTAGTTGGATTGTCTGCAAAAGAAAAACTTAAATACCCTTATCAGATGAGCGGCGGCCAGATTCAAAGGGTAATCATTGCCAGGGCTATCGCCACAAAACCAAGGATTATTATATGCGATGAACCTGTAGCATCACTAGATGTGTCGGTCCAGGGGCAGATATTGAATCTTTTGCAGAACCTTAAGAAGGAGCTTGACCTAACCTTTCTGTTCATAACCCATGACTTAAAGGTTATGAGGCATATCTGCAATCGTATTGCAGTCATGTATAAGGGGGAGATTGTTGAAATTGGAGATAAAGATAATATACTGAATAATCCCTGTCATGAATACACTAAAATACTTATAAAATCGGTTCTTTAGCATATAAAAATTATTGCAATTTTATGTCTGATGCGTTACTATATATTTTGCTTGCGCCCATAGCTCAGCAGGATAGAGCGCCGGTTTCCTAAACCGTAGGCCGAAGGTTCGAATCCTTTTGGGCGCACCATACTAAAACCCCTTAAACATTGTAGTTTAAGGGGTTTTTTGAATGCAGGGTACGAGAGTCGAGTTAACTAATTGACAGCAGAAGTACAGCAACCTAGCTGTAAAAAGCCTAATTCTGTTGGATGTTCATTATCAATTTTAAACTTATTACATTTTTGCAGTATTATGTCCTCTTTATCCTTGATCAACTTAAGATTTGGACCAAAGAATGGGGTGCGACCATATAGTCATTCTGTTCATATTTTCTTAATAAATAGTTCATTGTTTGTTTACAAATCTTTAAAGGCTCCGATGATATAATATATTTATATTAGTTTGGAGGTGACTGAAATGAAAAAGAGTGTTCTATTACTTTTTTCCATGCTTGTTCTGATTATCATAGTTGTTGCATGTAATAATGAAACGACAGAACCACAGAATTCAAGTTATCCATCAGATGAGCCAACAGCCACACCAACAGCAACAACATCATCGCAGCCAGAAGTTATTGAAGACCCATATACAGTTAATCTTGTTGAATGTCAGTTCTATGGAGACTCAATGCAGAATCTTGAATATAAGGAAGCATGGCCAAGAATAGTTGAGGAACATTATGGAGTTCCCATTACTATGGTTCTTCCCGAAAGAAACGGTTACATGGAAACCATACAGATGTCAGCCATGTCCGGAGACCTGACAGGAATTGTTGAATTGTTCGGTGGAACATATCTCGCAGAATGGAAAGCTGAGGGCTTGATATATCCATTAACTGATTTTTTAGCTGATAATGAAACCTGGAATACCATAATTCCTGATTATTGGAAAGATGCTTTTACAATTGACGGAGAGGTCTGGGCTATTCCGACTGGTTCCGACGGTGCAGCTGCATGGTTGGCTAGATCCATGAGAGGTGACTGGCTTGAGAAATTCGGGATGAGCAAACCGTATACAATTGATGAGTTTTATGAAGCTTCGTATAAATTTACATATAATGACCCTAATGAAACTCACACAGATGACACAGTTGGTTTTACTGCAAATGGAATACACAGCCTGCAGGATATCTTCTCGGCATTTGATGCAAGGCTTAACCATCTTGGTGAAGCGAAAATCGCCTGGAATCCGAATACTGGCATTTGGGAAGATTCAATGATTAAACCTGAAATGGTTGATTGCCTGGAATTCCTGAAAAAATGTTACTCAAACGGCGTGCTTGACAATGAATGTTTCGATGGGATATTAGGGTCTGAATTAAGGGATAAGGTGGCATCTGGATTTTATGGCGGTACAAGGTATTGGGATGCATGGACCCTTTCATTTGAAACAAATCTTAAAAAGTTTATTCCTGAGGCATATATGGTATCTGTGGGTGCGCTTTCAAATACAATCGATAAAAACCTTAATCATTATGGTGTTGGGGTCGGTGTCCCCAAGGTTTTGATGAAAACAACACCACAGCCTAAGGAAACCATTAATTGGTATGTCAATACATTCTTTGGGGACGACTGGGGTTTTTGGACTGGACGACTAGGTCCTGTTGGCGAATTCAAAGGACAAGAGAACCGCGCCTGTACAATTGAAGATAATACAATTGTCAGGAATACATACATTGATGATAACGGAGCTATAAAGACTTTTCCAGGGCCGGGTTTCATCGGCGGTCTGCCATCAAAGGCTTTATATACTGTTTATGAGGTTGAATACTATGTCCCATCCCCGCCTGCAGGGTTTGAAAACTGGGCTGAAGATACGGCAAAGAAAGCTATGGATAATACTGCGAGAAGAAATGCCTGGAAAAATGAATATATTGAAAACGGAATGTTATATATGCTGCCTTCTTTTTTAACGGAACCTACTTATTCAAAATATGACGGGATGAGCAGCGGGTTAAATAAAATTGGTGAAACAGCCATTATCAATGCCATAAAAGGAGCTGTGTCAATAGAAACAGCACTAGCTGAATACAAGGAATATGCAAAAACAATTGGGTTAAAAGCAGTTCTTGACTTTGAGAATGAAAAAATTGGCAAGACTACAACGCAAGATTATGATTAAGGATTGAATCCTTTATAGAGCACCAATGAAACATTTCTGAAAAGAAATGTTTCTTTTTTACTAGGTAGCTATCCTTAGTTATCAATGAATTCAGACTCTAAGCTCTCAATAAATATGATAGATTCTTTTTTTATAATTTAATATAATTACTATAAGGTGGTGTCATGGAACAAATAATAATACAGGGAAAGAATTTTAAGGACAAGGCAGGGAGACTAAGGATTTTTAACGGAATGAATATGGTCTTCAAAGGCGAGGTTAGTAATAAATCCGGTATAAAGGAATATATACCAAGTTGGAATGATACTACTTTCAGATGGCTGGCTGAGAATGGTTTTAATCTAATCAGGCTTGGGATTATCTGGGATGCCATTGAACCTGAGCCGGGTAAATATAGTGAAAATTATCTGGATTGGGTTGATAAAATCATCGAAAAATGCAATGAATATGAAATTTATGTTTTTCTAGACATGCATCAGGATCTCTTTAGCGAGAAATACTCCGACGGAGCCCCCGGTTGGGCAACCCTTGATGATGGGCTTGCGCATTTTAAAGGGGATTTATGGAGCGATTCATATTTGTTCAGTGATGCTGTCAAACGCGCCTTCGATCGTTTCTGGGCTAATGATAAATTGGAAAACGGGGAAGGAATACAGGATCATTATGCAAAAATGTGGGGAATGCTTGCCCGGCGGTATGCAAGGCATAAAAATCTAATAGGATATGATGTGATGAATGAACCATTCCCGGGTTCCTCGGGACTTGGGGTTTTTGTAACGCTTTTAACTGCATTTGCACAGCTTACTAAAAGAGAGATGTCTCCTGAAGAACTTATGGAATTTTTCGCAAATGAAGAAGAGAAATTGAAACTTTTAGCGGAGATAGACAGTTATGAATTGTATTCTGCTATGGTTGATGCAGCAAGGCCGGCAACTGCAGGATTTGAAGATGAAATACTTGACTTATTTTATAAAAAAGTCCTTAGAGAGATTAAATCGAATACTATTGACGGGGCCTTTTTTCTAGAAAATTCATATTTTTCGAACATGGGTATTAAAAGCAGAGTGAAAAGGATTGATAATGACAGTCCCCAGGTTTACTCTCCGCATGGGTATGACTTGGTAGTGGATTCGCCGGCTGTATGCATAGCAAGCAACCAAAGGGTTGATGTTATATTCGACAATCACCGGAAGGTCCAGGAAAAACTGGATGTTCCGGTTATAGTTGGCGAATGGGGTGCGCATAGTAAATATACCGAAGGTCTTGGGCATATTAAGCATTTACTCGGAAAGTTTGATAAATTTAAGTGGAGCCATACATACTGGGCATATTTTGATGGTATTGAAAAGGCTCCTGTCATGGACATTCTAAGACGACCATATCCTGTTGCAGTTCCGGGTGAGAAAATTAACTATGGTTATGATTATGATTGCAGGGTGTTCACTCTTGAGTGGAACTGTGACAGCAAGGATGATGAAGTTGTTGTATATGTTCCTGAAAAGCCCGCTAAAGTATCGGTTACAGGGGATTACATATTTGAGCCTTTGGTGAAGGGCGGTAAATCCAGACATATTAAAATCATGGTTTATAATATCGGGGAAAACAGGATGGAAATAATCTTATAATATGAATTTGATATATTTGTTGTGTATAGGAGCAGCATTTTATGGATATAGACTCAAACAAATCATATAAAATAAGGGCGGCTGTATCGGAAGATCGGCAGGCAATAGCTGAAATCTATGTAAAATCATGGAATTTCGCATATAAAGGAATTGTACCGCAGGAATTCCTGGACAACCTTAATGAAAAGAAATATCTGGACAGGCTAAAAGAAAAAGATGTTCCCGATGAGGTTGTGTTTGAATTAAATGGCAGGGTTGTCGGCCTTGCTAAACTTATCGATTGCAGGGACAGGGATTTGGAAAATACCGCCGAGGTTCAGACCATATACTTTCTTCCGGAGTTCACCGGCAGAGGATACGGGGTTTTACTTTTGGATTGGCTTAGGGATTATGCCGTATCCGCAGGATACAAGAAAATTATCATATGGGGGCTGAGTGCTAACCTAAGGGCAGGAAAAGCATATATGAAAGCTGGACTTGCCAAGGATATAGACAGATTTATAGAAATAGGCGGGAAACAACTGCAGGAAACCCGGTATATTATGGGTTTGAAATAACTGAAAAATCCTGATTCTTAAAGTGTTTAAAAAAGAACAATAACATAAAGTTAATACAACGGGAACAAACGATTATAAGTGTTTTAGTCACATTTATCACTAAAGTTATGGTATAATAAAAAATCCTGAATGTGTTTTTTGTATTTAAAGAGGGGTAATTAAGTATGACAGAGCAGAAAGAGAACAGGCCATCTGGGAAGCAGGTTTTTAAGACGCTGTTCCGTTTATATGGTACGACTAAAGAATACTTTTATAAATATGGTATTTACAGATGGTTTGGTGGCGTAGCCAGCGGCGGCATGCAGGTTCTTAACGCATATCTCGCCGGGCGTATGGTCGGCATTGCCCTGAGCGGAGATATGAATGAGTTGATTAGGTATGCGGGTTTTTTGGTTGGTGCTGTCATTGCCAGAACAATTCTTGGTCTTGTTAATGAATATACTAACGCCTACTACAACATTCATTCAGGTAAAAAGCTACGGATGATGGCCATGGAAAAAATAAACAACCTGCCTATAGCTTTTTATGAAAATCAACACACAGGTGAAACCATTTCAAAACTTGCAAGTGATATCGAGAGGCTGCAGCAGTTTTTCGGTAACTCCATGGCTGGTATTTGGAGCTGGGTTCCGGCGTCTTTTGTATTTTCACTGGCGGTTCTTCTTAACACAAATGTACAGCTGACCTTAATATGCGGTACTGTAATACCCATATTCGCATATATTATGAATAAAATCAGCATACCGATAGGTAAGGCAAGCAAGGAACGGCAGGAGCATGCTGCTGAATTTAATTCATATCTTAGAGATTTTGCAGAAGGCGTGCATATCTATAAATCATTCAGCATGAGCAAAAGCCATGGTAAAAAATTTGAAAAGGCTTGCGATGATTATGCTGAGGCATCATTTAAAATGGCCAGAAGGAGATCGCTATCTTTCGGGTTAATGATTTTCGGCATGATAATACCACAGGTTGTAGCTCTGGGCGTCGGCAGTGTTTTTGTCATAAACGGACAGATTACTATAAGTGAATTGTTTATATTCACAAATGTGTTATGGCCGTTTGTATCCATTTTCAGGCAGGTTTCAAGGGGATGGGCTGATTTAATTGAAGAATCCGGAAGGGCGGATCATCTTTTCACATTGTTCGATGCAGACTCTGAAAGAACAGACGGAGATGATTTTACGGATTTAAACACATCCACAATATTAGAATTCTGTAATGTCGGGTTTCAATATACTGATTCTGTTTCTGTACTTGAGTCAGTGGATTTTATTGTTGAAAAGGGACAAAAGACAGCCCTTGTGGGAGTCAGCGGCAGCGGTAAATCCACAATACATAAGATGCTTGCCGGTCATTATAATGAATACAGCGGTGAAATTAAAATAATGAACCATGAACTATCTGAGTGGAACCTTGAAGCCCTGAGGAATAATATATCTGCCGTTAACCAGGATATATACCTGTTCAGTGATAGTGTAATGGAAAATATTAGGTTCGGAAAACCTGACAGCAGTGAAGAAGAAGTGATTGAAGCAGCTAAAAAGGCTTATGCCCATGACTTCATTATTGAACTGGAAAATGGTTATGATACCAAGCTTGGTGAAAGAGGAATCAGTTTATCAGGAGGGCAAAGGCAGAGGGTTGCCGTAGCAAGGGCTCTGTTAAAAGATTCCCCGATTATACTGCTGGACGAACCCACCAGTGCACTTGATACAAGGGCAGAATTTTATGTGCAAAAAGCCATAGAACGGCTTGAGGAAGGCAGGACCGTTTTCATCATTGCCCATAGGTTATCGACTATTGAAAATGCAGATAAAATTATTGTTCTTGATGAAGGCTATGTGTTTGGGACGGGAACGCACAAGGAACTCATTAAAAACAATGACAAATATATTGCATTATATAAACGGCAGGTGCTTGAATTAGCGGGAGGTGTTTCATGAATAAAACTAAGTTGATTTCAGACTTTAAAATTCTCCTCAGCCTTATGGGTCGGCACCGAAACATCTATATTTTTTATACCGTTTTGTCCGAATCAGGAGGAGGTTTTATTGATATCGGCATTGCTTGGGGAATGAAACAAATTGCGGATTATTTTATTAAGGGAACAGCTCAATCGATGACCAATGCAATAATCATAGCAATTCTTCTTCTTGTAGTTGGCTGTATTTTCTTTCCATTCACTATATATAAGAGAGAGAAGCGTCTGGAGATTATCATGCAGGATGCCAGAATAAATCTATTCAGGCATTTACAGAAGCTGCCAATAAGTTACTTTGAAAAACACCATAGCGGAAATATTTTGTCCAGGGTTAACAAGGATACTGAAGCGCTTAGGGCTGCAATAGGACTCTTTACCGGTATGTTCTGGGGAGTTATAGGCCTTGGCATGGTAATTCCATATATCATGGTTATGGATTGGCGTTTTGGGTTAATCGGAATAGTTGCAAGTGTTTTGGTAACTATACTGAATATTAAATTTATTGTCCCGATGAGAGAAAAGAGCAGAAAAATTCATGAAAAGACAGCTGTAATGACTGAAACAATCACTGATAATGTGACAGGGTTCAACGTCATCAAGATGTTTGGCCTGAAGGGTCTGTTCATGAAAAAGTTCTTTGAAAAACTAGATGAAGTCATGGGTTATCAATTCAGCCGGATAAAAATTGCAGCTATTGTGTACACATCAAATATTTTCATAGGATGGGCAAATTCCAGCTTACTTGCGATTATTGGTGTATATATGGTTTTCAATGGGATGATTGAAATTGGAATCTTGGTCGGAACCCTGCCCGTTTGTACCAGGATTACATGGTTTATAATCAGTTTTACCAGAAACATGAATACAATCCAAAGGCATTTTGCAGGCACTGAAAGGCTTAAGGAACTTCTGGATGAGAGCCCGGAACCAACCGGTTATAAGACCGGCGGCAATAGTCCGTCTTCCGGCATTCAACTTAAGGATGCTGTGTATGGTTATGATGAGGATGTCCCTGTAATCAATGGTATTACCATTGATGTTATGAAGGGTAAAACAGCAGCTCTTGTAGGGGACAGCGGCGGCGGGAAAAGTACACTCATTAAACTCGTAATGGGAATGTATGAATTATGGGATGGCGAAATGGTACTGGATGGTAAACCGGTAAATGGATATACCCTTACTGAGATGAGAAATTTGGCCGCATATGTTCCGCAGGATGCATATATCTTCGATGGTACAATACGTGAGAATATAATGTACGGGAGGATGAATGCAACCAAAGAAGAGATGATGGCAGCTGCTGAACTTTCCAATGCCCATGAATTTATTATCCAACAGGCAAAAGGCTATGAAACCGTAGTGGGAGAGCGGGGAATCAGGCTTTCAGGGGGGCAGCGGCAAAGAATAGCTATCGCCCGTGCCATCCTAAAAGATGCACCCATTCTCTTGCTGGATGAGGCTACATCCAGCCTTGATTCAGGATCTGAGGAGCTGGTACAGGACGCACTTGATAATTTAATGATAAACAGAACCTGCATCGTCGCTGCCCATAGGCTTTCTACGATTGAAAAAGCTGATACTATATATTTCATTAAGAATGGTAAAGTAGTGGAAGAAGGAAGTCACAAAGATTTATTGGCTGCGAGGGGACTGTACTCTGAGTTATATTACAGGGAATTTGCTGCACAGTGATAATATTATAGTACGATAAATAGCAACTAAGAATGAAGTAGCGGAATGTCTCGCTAAAATGGAATTCTTTATAACCATTTTGTTAACAAATCGTGAATTTTTTGTGAACAATTAAATATATGATATATATTTCATAGTTATAGTGCTAAAATATATTTGCCGGAAAATACCGGTGTTGACTAATTACAAGGAGATTGTAGGTAAAGTGAAAAAAAGGTGGTTGTTAATATTTATATCGTTTGCGTTGGTTTTATCTTTCAGTGCATGTAAAGATGCGGTTGAAGAAACCCCTACCCCTACCCCGACTCCATTGGTAATTGATGATGGTCTGCCAAATCTTGAAGCGGAAGTATTGATTAGGGTTGTAAATCCCAATATTAATTTAGCTGAAGACGAGTATCCATACCTTGAAGCATGGAGCGATGTTGTCTATGACAGATTCGGCATTGATGTGAAAATAAATTTCTTCCCGCTCTACAAAGTTTTAAAAGAAAACCCGGAGCAATTATATATATATGACTATCTCAGACTTGAACCTCAGGATGGGCTGCTTCTTCATGACCTCACCGACTTGGATATTTCATACAATATTATGAAGAGTCTAATTGAGAATCAGGGAATTCTGCCGGTGACTGATTATGTGAACAATAGTTCATATTATGAGAATTTTGACAGTGACCTTTTGAATCTGCTGACAGATGAAAACGGTGATATCTGGGGCATACCCGTTGATACGGCCCAGGCGGTTTTTGATGCCAGGGCATATAAACAGTCTTGGCTTGATGAAGTCGGCCTTAATGTTCCATATACCGTTGATGAGTTTTATGAAACAATGGTTGCCTTTACAAACAGCGACCCTGACGGAAACGGTGAAAATGACACTTATGGATATTATGGACCGTATAACTTTAAATTCGCCCTAAACGATATCCTCAAAGCTTTTGGGATTTACAACGGGTCCACATCATTCATCGCATATAATCCGAATACAGGTACAATAGAAGACTCGTTACTGGCCCCGGATGCATTATCAGCATTGTCTTTTATTAACGATATATATAAACAGAAGCTTGTGCGCCAGACGGGACTTGCACCCGGGATATATGATTCGATGATTCCGGAAAACTGCGGAAGCATATACTGGAGTCATTCGGCTGAGGATGATGTCGTTTATGCAACGGCTCCTCTTGTAGGACCGAATACTGAAAACCTGGTGCATATGACAACCTACGGAAAAGTTTATTTTATGCTTTCCGGAACCAAAGATCCCGAAGGTTCCTTCAATTCCTTTGTGTCACTGGTTTATGGCAGTGAAGAATCGTATCTGATGTTAAAGTATGGTATTCAGGGCCGACATTATGAAATTGATGATATCAACAATGCGATTATACTTAATGACCGTGCGATGACGAATGAAAATCTTGGTAAAATTACAATTGGAAGCGGATTGAGTGTGGAAGGCGATATGCTTTTGTATTTGCTTGGTAATTTGGAAGAATATCCTTCTGACAGTTATAACGTTTTCTTCAACGAGCTTGTTACGGATTCCAATTACCTGGATCTTGCGGAATACCGCAGGCAACAGGCACTGGTATATCAAGAATCTGTTCTCCCATATGCATATAATATACCGACGAATGCATCATTGGTTTCGAGTGATTTCGTAGATAACTGGACTATAAAAATTAGAGACGATTACATATATTACAGAGACCTTGAACAGTCGGTTGTCGGTGAAAGGATCATCAGTGTATCAGAAGCCCTAAATGAATATATCGCGAATATGAAAATTCTTGGGCTGCAGGACTTGATTGATGATGCAAATGCTAAGCTTGGTAAAACCACAGTAAACCATTACTGATAACAAATGAAAACCAACAGACCCGCAGTCAGCGGGTCTTTTTTTATGGAATCCCCGGCTTAAAAGCTATCAATTCATTGTAAGATGTTTCGGTGCTATAATATTCCTATGGATTATTTCGATGAATATATCTTAAATAATGCAGTCCCTGTAACTAATGAGTTTATTAATTACAGAAAAATATATCTTAATGTCATGGAAATATCCATAGCTGCATATGACTTTAATGATATTGATGAGAAAATTAATTTCCCTATATATGATTTTCAGGATATTTTTATGGGATATTCACGGATTGGTATGACAAGGCTTTTAAGTGTCATGGCATTCCTTATGAAAGAAGGAATGTTAAAGGAGGTTGATGATTTCTGGGCTAGGCTTATGAATGCGGTTCTCGACGATATTCTAAAGGAACATTTGAAAAGCGGGGTGGAATTCCTGATTTTAGAAGTCTGCACCGCACTATATGTGTTAGGACCGGATATCGATTACTATTCTGTGTATATTGAGAAATTGAAAACCATCAATCCTTATGACCAATATGACAGTACACTCATGAAAAAACCGAAGGAAGAACTATATAACTTCTGTATGTACGGAATATGTGCTGAGTACCTCAGGGGCTTGCTTACAGGTGAAGATACTGACGATTTTATTCAAAAGCATTGGGATGTTCAAAAAAGCAGGTTTAACAGTGACGGCAGGTACATGGACCCCGGATGCCCGATGGTTTATGATATAACATCCAGATACAGGCTTGCCCTTATGCTTGGGCTGGGTTATAAAGGCAGCGTGTCAGGTGAGATGAAAGAAGATCTTACCAAAGGGTCTTATAACC
>Ga0233414_10000997_pt1 | contig 11270 bp, 8 predicted proteins | sample Na_anoxic_10_MG_FD_189020 | JGI IMG/M metagenome (GOLD analysis project Ga0233414, IMG submission 189020) | Seawater microbial communities from Saanich Inlet, British Columbia, Canada - Na_anoxic_10_MG | ecosystem: Environmental > Aquatic > Marine > Inlet | place: Canada: British Columbia...
TATATGTCTGATAACATACTCATAGACTATAACAAGGATGGTGGTCCCTTTTTCTTTACTTTTTGCTAACTCTTTCATGAATAAATTCTCACGATGTCCATGACCTTCCTTAAACTATTAAGCAGATGTAGTTTTTATCTAAAAAAGCTTGAAGCTATTTTTTCTTTACCTTATGATAACACCAGATTCTTCAAAATATATCTAATTTAATAAAATCCGTCAAACATATATGGCAAAGAAAGAAAAAAATAAATCCATACCAAAAGATCAGCTCCCTTTTGTTCACCTGCACGTTCACACTGAATTCAGTTTGCTCGATGGGGCAATACGAATAAATGAAATGCTAAAAAAGGCGGCCAGCCTTGGCATGGATTCGGTGGCAATTACTGATCATGGGAACATGTTTGGGGCGGTGGAGTTTTATTCAAAGGCCACTGAGGCTGGCATCAAGCCAATCATAGGCTGTGAGGCATATGTAGCGCCTGGGAGCAGGAAGGATAAATCACCGTCGACAGATGGACAGCCAAATGCATATCACCTGGTTCTTCTTGCCATGGATGAGACCGGTTATAGGAATCTGAGCAGGCTTGTCACGCTGGGCAATCTGGAGGGTTTTTATTATCACCCCAGGATCGATATGGAGCTGTTAAAGAGATATAACGCAGGATTAATTGCCCTTTCAGCATGTCTGAAGGGGCATGTTCCCTATTCTCTAAGGAACGGAAGGGTGGATAAAGCAAAAGAGTATGCACTTGAGCTGGCATCGATATTTGACCATGACCGATTCTATTTAGAGATAATGGCCAATAAAATGCCTGAGCAGATTGCTGTTAATAAAGCCTTAAAAGAGTTAGCACAAGACCTGTCTCTTCCTCTGCTTGCCACCAATGATTGTCATTATCTCAATAAGGAAGATGCTGAGGCACATGATATCCTTTTATGCATCCAAACAGGAAAGAGTGTTGATGATCCAAACAGGCTAAAATTTGCTAATAATGAGTTTTATTTCAAATCGCAAGCAGAAATGGCTATTGATTTAGATGGATTTCCCGAAGCACTAAGCAATACCCTGAACGTGGCTAAAAGGTGTAACTATGAGATGGAATTTGGCCACTATAAATATCCTGTTTTTCAGGTGTCAGGTAGTCTTAACCTGGAAGAAAAATTTGCCAAAGAGTCACAGGATGGTTTGGAGAAGAGATTGGTTCGAAAAGAGGCCCTTGAGGGATCTCTATCTGCTGAATTAAAAAATGAATATGAGAAGAGATTGGCCTATGAGCTAAAAACCATTAATGAAATGGGTTTTGCAGGTTATTTCTTGATAGTGGCAGATTTTATAGACTATGCAAGAAAATCAGGCATTCCTGTTGGTCCGGGAAGGGGATCTGCTGCCGGTTCTCTTACAGCCTATGCACTAAAAATAACAGATATTGATCCAATCAAATATGATCTCCTGTTTGAGCGTTTTCTAAACCCTGGCCGAATAAGTATGCCTGATATTGATATCGATTTTTGCATTAAGAACAGGGATAGGGTCATTGATTATGTCAGTAACAAGTATGGAAGAGAAAATGTCTCTCAGATAATAACCTTTGGAAAAATGAAGGCCCGGGCTGTGATAAGAGATGTCGGCCGATCTATTAATATGTCGTATGCAGAGGCTGATAGAATTGCCAAACTTATTCCAGAAGGAATTAATATTACATTAGATGAGGCAGTAGATGCTGAGCCACAGCTTAAGGCCATGGAAGAGGGAACCGATGATGAACGAAGACTTTTGAGGATTAGTAGATCCTTAGAAGGTTTAACCAGACATGCCTCCACCCATGCCTCCGGTATAGTGATATCTGATAGGCCTTTAGTTGAATACCTACCCCTGTTTAAAGGACCAAACGGGGAAATTATGACCCAATATACCATGGATCAGGTAGCACAGCTTGGGCTCATCAAATTTGATTTTTTAGGACTTAAGACCTTGACCGTTATTCAGGATACATTAAACCTCATAGGGAAGACAACAGGCCAGGCTGTTACGTTAGATGAAATAAAAACGGGGGATAATGAAACCTTTCAGTTAATCAGCAGGGGGAAAACTACCGGTGTATTTCAACTGGAAAGTACTGGAATGAAAGAACTCCTAAGGAATCTCAAACCTGGTGTTTTTGAAGACATAGTTGCATCAGTTGCCCTTTATCGTCCGGGTCCCCTGGGCAGCAACATGGTTGATGATTTTATTAAAAGAAAACATGGAGAAATTAAAAAGACGTATCTCTTGCCTCAATTGGAAGAAATTCTGAATGAGACATACGGGGTTATTGTGTATCAGGAACAGGTTATGCGAATTGCGCAGGTACTCGCCAACTATAGCCTTGCAGAAGCAGACTTATTGCGCAAGGTTATAAGTAAAAAACAGGCTGATGAGATGGCGCGGCAAAAAGAACGTTTTTTAGCAGGAACAGGCCAGAATGGATTAAATAGTAATAAGGCAGGGCGTGTTTTTGATTTGATAGAAAAATTTGGAGGTTATGGTTTTAATAAATCCCATTCCGTAGCCTATGCTATGATAGCGTATTTTACGGCCTATCTAAAAACCCATTATCCAGTGCAGTTCATGGCTGCTTTGCTTACAGAGGATATGGGAAGCCAAGATAAAACTATTAAAAATATCGCTGAGTGCAAGGAAATGGATATACCTATACTTCCTCCTGATATAAATGAGAGTCAAGTAGACTTTTCTGTTGTTGGGGAGAGTATTCGGTTTGGTCTGGCCGCAGTAAAAAATGTTGGGTTTAAGGCCGTAGAAGCCATTGTTCATGAGAGAGAAAGAAAAGGGCCTTTTGTATCGTTGAGAGGTTTTTGCAAGAGGGTAGATAAATCAAAGGTAAATAAAAGGGTATTAGAAGGCTTGATCCAGTGTGGTGCCTTTGATTTTACACGTGTATTTAGATCAAGACTTTTTGCATCCCTGAATGATGCCATTGCCTTTGGCGGGATTAGTGAAGATCCGAATCAACTGAATATGTTTGACCTCTTTTTATCCAAGGAAGAAGAAGATAGTTCATTTGAAACTATAGATATTGACGAATGGACGGATGATGAAAAGTTACGGAAAGAAAAAGAATCTCTCGGGTTTTATATCACTGGTCATCCCTTAGATAGATTTGCAGATGTGATAAACGAGTTTGCAACTACAACAACACAGGATCTTGTTGGAGTTAAAGACAAATCTATTGTTAAGTTAGCCGGTCTCGTTAATACCATGCGGATAAAGAGGACAAGAAAAGGGGAAAAGATGGCAATCATTAATGTGGAAGACAAGAAAGGCTTCACTGAGGTTGTAATGTTTCCGGATGTGTTCGCTCGATGTGTCACCTTACTAAATGATGACAGACCTCTTTTAATAACAGGAGATGCCGAAGTAAGCGATAACACGGCAAAGATTAGGGCCCAGGACATAGTTGCCCTGGAAACAGTAAAGCAAAGAACCATTAATTCAATAGTAATACCAGTTTCACAGGGAGGACTTAATCGCTCCAGCCTCATGAAGTTAAAAGACCTCATCTTTAAATATCCAGGAGAATGCCAGCTTAAGTTTAGGGTCAACCTTGATGACAACAACAAGGCAACTGTCGTCACCCATAATCGGTATAGCATTATGCCTGAAGAGAATCTGATTAAAGAGATCGAGTCTGTTGTAAGAGCGAAAGTGATATGTGAAGTGTAAATTGGACCAGTAAACGACGGATACAACCTAAAAAGGTAATAGTTTAGCCACAAAGACACTAAGCCCCTGGCCCAGACCTGATTTTCAAAGAGTTTGTTTATATCTACAGATATCGTAATCTTTACAAAGTATGATAATGTTCCTGCGATGTCGCGCCAGGGCGGGCACCAAGATTATTATAATTCTTTAAATATCATTTTTAATAATAGACATCATCATTTCTTCGTGCCTTTGAGCCCGCCCTGGTGCGATATGATTGTAATAATCTATTAATCCTTTAATCTTAAAGAGGCGGTGCTATAAAAATAAGTCACTGCATCCCAGGTCTGGGCCAGGGACTTGGTGGCTGAACTTATACGAAAAAAGGAATTTTTCTATGGAAAGAAAGATACAAAACCTGGCAAGTTTAGCAACAAAGAGTTTTACTGCATATCTGGATGAGGTGAGCCTGAGAAATGGAAGAATAAGCAAGCGTATTCGAATTAATCACCCGCAGGCTGCAGCGATTGTCCCCTTTGTTTCAGATGAAGAAATTATAATGGTAAGGCAGTACAGGTACGCCTTGAAAAGGGAGACGCTTGAAATTCCTGCAGGTAAGATTGATAAAGGTGAGAGCCCGGAGGAATGTATCAAAAGAGAACTGATAGAAGAGACAGGCTTTGAGGTGAAATATATCGAATGGCTTTATACCTATGCCCCTGCTATTGGATACTCTAATGAGCTTATCCACCTTTATTCAGGCAGGGATCTCAAGAAGGTAGAGACAAAAATTGATGAAGATGAAATATCATCCCTTGAGATCTTGACCCTTGATGAGGTGATGGGGATGATCAGGAACCATAAGATAATTGATGGCAAGACTATAATAGCACTGTCCTTAATTAAGCCCTTCCTTTAACGTTTCGCTTATTCTTAGTGCATGAATTTCTTCATATCAATCGTTTTGTGCAACGCACATTAACATGGTAGGCACTATGCAGTAAACAGTAAGCACAACGACGCTTCCTACTCCTTACTGCCTATTGCTTACTCTAATTGGGGCGAAGCCACTAACTTCGGACTATTTCTTTTTTTCTTTTGGGATTTTGTCAGGAGGGTAGATATATTTAGGATCTATATCATAGGTCCAGGGCAGGCCCCACCACTGCCACCCATAAAATCGGCGATGATTGTAACCGGGGATCTTGTTTCTGTGAGCTAGCTGTCTATAAAATTTATGCCTATTTTTATCTTCAAAAAATGGAAACAAAGGACCCTCAAATCCATCATTTACGTTATAAACATGTTTAAAGTCATGTTTTATAAGCTTTTTGGCTGCCAGGATACTCCTGGTACTATCTCTGCATATTATTAGGAGGTTGTTAGTTTTTTGAAACTTCTTGCTAATTTCTTCTATAAAGGCTTTATTGTTATTGCTGAATTGATATGTCCAGCTTTCTCCCCTTTTTACAAGTTTATCGGTTAAAAAAGAGTAGGGGAAAAGATAGGCCATCGGTGGATGTCCTATCAATTGATATTCCGCTCTCGTCCTGACATCAATCAGATATGTATTAGGAACAGTATTGAGCATATCATAGGCCTCAATGGATAAGATGTTTTTAGGTTCTTCTGCCCAGATGGGTACCTGAAAAAAGGTAATTAACCACATGAATGATCCTAACAAAATAATAAATAATTTTTTCATGTTAATCGATTTGCTCCTTGGCTATTTTTGTTCAACTCATATAAAATTAAGATTAACTACTCAGCCACTAAGGCACCAAGACACTAAGATTAAAGAATTAATTTCTTAATACCCTCTTTAATGAGGGGCGTATTAAAATTAATCTACTCTCTTTCTTGCAATGAGTTCTTCCTTTTCAGATAAGGGGGTAAAATTCATATTTATGCTTTGTGTCTTAGTGGCGACCTGAACAGTTACGATTACGATTGAATTAAACAAAGTTACATCTTTTTGTCAATAGTAAATTTTTTTAAAGTAGCTATTAGTATAGCAGGAAACTTTTTTTGACATTAACATCGTTTATGTATAGCATAATAAGAAAAAGGACAACCGTTCACGGTTCACCGTTATCTGTTGTCCGAAAGGGGAGATATTCCTGTGGAGCAACTCATTGTTTGGCCTGTTGATGGTGTGGCCAGGATGTTAATGGAAGAAATGCTCAATTATCTGAAAAAGGTAGGCGTCGATATAGTATACACCTTTTAAACTGGCGGGACTGGGGCTTTCTTCAATTTTTTGATGCCATGGGATTCAGAAGAGGTGATACGATCAATCTTGAATTTAAGATCGAGGATTGATCAATTGAATTCCTTTGATAGTCCAGAAATTCTGGACATTCGTCTTTAAAAGGACATTTTTTCTGACATATTCGAACATCTATTCGGGGATTATTCTTTTTCCTCATGCAAAATATATAATCTGCCATCAGGCTTCCTTTCTCAAATTGTTTACAATTAAATATAATTATATTATAATTTCAATATTTAATAATATAAAGAAATTAATATGTCAACTATTTTTATCAAAAAACGTAACTATTCAGCCACAAAGTCATCAAGGCACAAACAATTAAAAATTGAAAATTAACAATTGTGGTTGGTGACTTTGTGGCAAAATACATGAGTCATTATCAAAAAGATAAAAAGAGATTTAACGAGTTGATTTTTCAGATGGATGAGGTATGGCAAAAAGATTAAACTTCCTAATTTTACTATCTTTACTCATTATACCTATTTTACCAACAATTGTATTGCCTTATATACTCCCTTCATCTCAGATTATAGCGATTATGACCAATAAATTTGCTCCTATCAAGACCTTAACAATAACCCAACATACAAAAATTAAGGACTTACATCAGGAAAAGGAAACGGCTTTTGGCGAGATCGCCTCTTTGAGTTCCCCGTATCTCTATAGGTCGGAGATTCCAGGTCAACCTGGTAAACGCCTTATAATCCATAACAAGGATAAAACCTTGAGAATTATCGATAAAAAGATTACCTATGATGAGGAAAGTTATGATTTTATTTATCTTTTTTTTCTTCTATCACACGATACAGAGCGATTATTAGCAATGCTTAATGAGGTGGGCATAAACACCGGTGAGGTATCCCTCACGAGGTTTGAGGGCACTATAGCATACCTGATTGGGGAAAAAAATGAGGGAAGCGCCAGGCTTCTTGTTGATAAGGAACTATTTTTACCCCTCCTTCTCAAATATGGTGATTACCGATTTCGTTTTTCCAACTATATTGAGTTTATGGAGCATGCTTGGTATCCGTTCCAGATTATCTATTCATATAAAGGAGAAATAATAGAAGAATATACTGTGATGGACATTAAAGCAAACCTACCTGTTGATGTATCTCTTTTTAATATACCACTGATTAGAACCCAATTCAGTAAAAGTGATTAATTACTTCATAGCCTGTGGACTTATAAGTACTACAATCTAAATCCGAAATACTAAACAAACCCAAATATCAAAACCCAAATGACGAAAACGTGTTAGGAGTTTGAATCTCAAGAAGTTATTTAATGGTTTTTGATTTAGAACATTTTAATTTTGTGCTTGTTTAGGATTTAGAAATTAGGATTTAGGATTTTTTTTACATATCTTATTGTGCATATTCAAAACAAAAATAAGGCAGAAAATTGATCGCTCATGCCTGAATCCTTGCATAAGTTATATATTCAGGTCGCCGTTGCCCTTCCAATAAGCGGAACATTCACCTATACAGTAACCGGAGAGCTCATAGAGAAGGTAGCTGTGGGCAAAAGGGCCCTTGTTCCCTTCTCAGGACGAAAGATAACCGCGTATATTCTTAGGATTATCCCGCCCGAAAAAAGAAAAGGCATAAAAGACATCATCACTGTCATTGACGCGTACCCACTTTTCCCTCCACAGATGGTTGAATTTTTTGAATGGCTGTCTCACTATTATCTATACCCAATTGGCCTGGTAATAAAAGGTGCCCTCCCAACAGGGTTAAATGTGCGCGTCTCTGCTGGCAAAAGCATGCCCTCCAAGGGATGGCTGGACAGGGTTGGCCTTTTAAAAATGGTGTTCATTGCAGTAAAGAAAAGGACAACTATTGACAGATCACTTTTTGATCGGAAAAGGCTTCCCAGAAATGAAGATGAATTTTTAGAGATGATGATCAAAAAGAAAGAGGTTTCCTTGCGTGAGATAAAAAATGCCTTTAGCAATGGAGCCTATCTCGTGGATAAATGGGTGGCGAGTGGATTTTTAACAAAAATTCGCAGACCGGTTGTGAGGGATATAGCGGATGAAACCCTTTTTCTTTCACTTGACCCACCTCCTCTCAATTCAAAACAAAAGGAGGTGGTAGAAAGGATATCCGAAAAACTTCAAGGCAATGCCTTTTTTACCTATCTACTACATGGCATAACTGACAGCGGTAAGACAGAGGTCTATTATCATGCTGTCAAGTCTGCCAAAGAATTAGGAAAGCAATCCATAATAATGGTGCCAGAGATTGCCCTGACTGTTTCTATGACGTCTCTTTTCAAGGCCCGCTTTAAAGATAGGGTGGCTATTCTACACAGCGCTCTTTCAACTGGGGAACGATATGATCAATGGATCAGGATAACAAAGGGAGATGCCGATGTTGTTATAGGCGCCAGATCAGCTCTTTTCGCCCCTCTTTCCAGGCTCGGTCTTATTATTGTTGATGAGGAACATGATCTCTCCTATAAGCAGGAAGAGAAATTCCGCTACCAGGCGAGGGATGCCGCCACTGTAAGGGCAAAACTCTCAGATGCCCTTGTTATACTTGGTTCCGGAACTCCATCCGTTCAGTCTTACCAGAATGCTGCAATAGGAAAATATGGCTTTCTCACCATGCCAAAAAGGATTCTTAGAAGAGAACTACCAGATATACAAGTCATAGATATGGCAAAATTTGAGAGAAGTTCCGCTGCACAGGACGAGAGTATTATGAGCCCGCCCTTAAAGGAGGCTATTGAGGAAAATCTGACTCGGAAAAAACAAACTATTCTGTTTTTAAACAGAAGGGGATTCAGCTCCCTTTACCTTTGCAGATTTTGCGGAGAGACTATCCGATGCCCGAACTGTGAGGTAAGTCTGACCTATCATAAATACGGGAACAATCTGCTCTGTCATTACTGTGGCTTTTCCATAAAACCACCGAATAGGTGCCCGGCCTGTAACAGTGAAGACTTAAAACCATATGGGTTTGGCACACAAAGGGTGGTGAAGGTATTAGAGGATCTATTTCCGGAGGCACGGGTAGAGAGAATGGACAGGGATACGATGAGACATAAAGGGGAAATACAACAGGTTTTAAAGCGGTTTATGCAGCACGAAACGGATATCCTCGTTGGGACACAGATGGTTACCAAGGGCCACGATTTTCCTGATGTAACTCTTGTTGGGGTAATCTCTGCTGATCTGTCACTCAATTACCCGGATTTTCGTGCTGGGGAGGTTACCTTTCAACTGCTTTCCCAGGTGGCAGGCAGGACTGGTAGAGGCAATGTGCCAGGAAAGGTTATCATCCAGACATTCAATCCATCACATTATGCAATAACTGCTACAAAGGATCACAACTATGAGAGGTTTTTTTCCCAGGAAATAGCCCTCAGGCGCCAGGTTAACTATCCGCCATTTTCCTTAATAGCCAATGTGCGCTTTCTTGGAAATAGCAAGTCAAAAACAGAAAAAATAGCGACCCATATTGGAATGAAGATCCGCAATACTATAAAAAAGCAGGCAAAAAGAAAAAGCGCTGTAGAGATTCTTGGACCAGTTGAGGCCCCTATGGCAAAGCTAAAAGGTAAATATCGGCAGCAGATTCTTATCAAATCCCGCACCTCCAGATACCTCAACCAACTATTAAAAGAGGTAGAAACATTCTCTGTCCAGATCCTGAGTTCAAGCGGGGTCAGAATGATAATTGATGTTGATCCATATCAGATGATGTAAGATTTTAGGTAACTGTTCAGGGGTTGCATTTATGCCATACGGGGTTGTTTTGAAAGATGAACATCGAACATCGAACGTCCAACATCGAATGTTGAATGAGAAAAGATGAAGAAAGAGACATATGACCTGGAAGAAAGGCTTCTCGAGTATTCGGTGCGAATCATAAAGATCATTGAACACCTACCAAATACCAGGGCAGGCAACCAAGTTGCGGGGCAATTGTTAAGATCGGGAACTTCAACTTATCCAAACCATGGTGAAGCCCAGGCAGCAGAGTCCTCAAAGGACTTTATCCATAAGCTTCGTATCTCATTAAAGGAACTTCGGGAGACGCAGCGATGGTTAAAACTTATTCAGCGTGTGCCACTAATTAAAAAAGCTGAATTATTAGATGATATTTTACAGGAAACAGAAGAATTAATTAAGATTTTCGTTACGAGTATCAAAACGGCCGAACGACAAGCTCACGGCCCTGAGCGGAGTCGAAGGGCTGAAAAGAAACAGAAATAGTCGTTGAATGTTCGGTATTGGATGTTTATTTTTTCATTCGATGTTGGACGTTCGATGTTCGATGTTCATTTTTTTCAGTCCCTCCTGGGAAAAAACAACTTAGCGTTTATGGGGCTTCGCCCTGTGAACGCCTAACCTATTTTTAGCAGAGATGCAGCATTCTCCCCGCATATCTTTCCTATGGCATCTTTGGGCAGACCTGCATCTTTCATCTCTTTGAAGTAACGGCTCGGTTTAATAAGTGGAAAATCGCTTCCAAATAGTATCTTATCTAAGCCCACTATGTTTGTGGAGATAGAATAAATTTCTTTATCATAAAGATACGGGGAAGCAGCAGTATCAAACCATGTGTTTTTTAATACCCCTTTCACTGCCTTTTTCATTAGATAATAAAAAAAGAGCCCTCCTCCCCAGTGTGCGAGGATTATTTTATTATCTGGAAAGGAGTGCAGAAAATCGTATATCTCTTTCAGCGTCATAGAGGTCTTTCCAGGGTAATAATGGCCAACAGATTCATTGGCGTGGAGAAGAATGGGTACGTCATATTTTTGCGCTATTTCAGCAATGGGTAAAAAGGCTTTAATGGTATTTTCTGAAATAGCCGATGTATAGAATGCCAGTTCTCCGACCCCGGAAAGGCCTGATTTCAGGCACCTTTCAAGTTCTTTGTCAGCGTCTTTGGCCAAAGGGAAAAAAGTGCTAAAGCCTATAAGCCTGTCTTTGTATGTTTCAACTACATTGAGTATATAGTCATTATTTCGTTTGAAATAATCCTTGGTTTTCCATGGGAAGCCAAATACAACCGATTTATCTACTCCCTCATTATCCATATTCCTGATAAGCTCTTCTGCCCCGGCAAGTTTTGACCCAGGAACACCATAAAGTAACTTGAAAGCGGCCTCACCGTGAAAAAAATCCTCTCTTTTATCTCTGATTTCAACTGGAAAGATGTGGGTATGAAAGTCTATTATCATTAAATCCTAACCACTCAGCCACAAATTATCACAAATTATCACGAACAATTATTTAATAATTCTTTTGTATTCAAGTTTTTCTTTCGAAAA
>Ga0233414_10001000_pt1 | contig 11256 bp, 6 predicted proteins | sample Na_anoxic_10_MG_FD_189020 | JGI IMG/M metagenome (GOLD analysis project Ga0233414, IMG submission 189020) | Seawater microbial communities from Saanich Inlet, British Columbia, Canada - Na_anoxic_10_MG | ecosystem: Environmental > Aquatic > Marine > Inlet | place: Canada: British Columbia...
ATCGCCGCCGCCGGGGATGACGTGTTCAACTCGGCAGAAAAGAGCCAGTTGAACAGCCTGCTCGACGACTTTGACAGCTTGTTTTTTGCTGCGTCCAGCGAACACCGCCAGCTTCAGGATAACCGCAACAATCTCATCAACCAGAGCACCCTGGCCGGCATACTGGTTAGCAAACTCTTCACACAGCAGCAAACAGCTTTTGAAGCCACGGTGGAGCAACTGCAACTTCAACAATCCGACGCTACGATAACCATCACTGGCCTGGTCGTATTGACCTTCCTGGTCAGCACGAGCGTCGTCTACTTTATCGCCAGCCAGATCACGCGTCCTGTTCATGCATTGAGAGATGTCGCCAGGCAGTTGGGCGCGGGCGAGTTGTCGGTGCGCGCCAACGTCCATGGCAGCGATGAAATCGGCGACGCCGCTGCGGCCTTTAACCTCATGGCCAACCGGCTGCAAGAGCTACTGACGGGTTTGGAGGAGCAGGTGGCCATCCGCACCCACGACCTGGAACGTTACTCGGGCTATCTGGAGGCCTCGGCTGAAGTCAACCGCGTCGCCAGTTCGATCTTGGATGCAGACGAGTTGATCCGCCGCGTGACCGAGTTGATCCGTCAAAAATTTGATCTCTATTACGTGGGCCTGTTTTTAAAGGACGAGAGCGAAGAATGGGCCGTGTTGCAGGCAGGCACGGGCGAGGCCGGCCGGGTCATGATGGCGCGTGAGCACCGCTTGCACCTTGGCGGCGGTTCGATCATTGGCTGGAGCATCGAAAAGGGACAGGCGCGCGTCGCCCGCCCAGGCGAAGACGTCTCGGTGCATCTGACTGCGCCAGAACTCCACGATACGCGTTCCGAGGCCGCCATCCCCTTGCGCGCCCGAGGCCGGGTGTGGGGCGCGCTGTCGGTTCACCATAGTCAGCCCGACGCCTTTGAGCAAGGCGCCATCGCCGCCTTGCAGACGATGGCCGACCAGGTGACAGTGGCCCTCGACAACGCCACCCAGTTCACCGAGAGGCAGCAGTCTCTGGAGGCGGCGCAGCGCTCTTATGGTGAGTTGAGCCACCAGATGTGGCTCGATTTGCTCCGCGCCGGACCCGACCTGAGCTTTCGCGGCGACGAGCACGGCGTCAGCAGGGTCGCCGACACCTCGTGGCGGCCCGAAATGGCGCGGGCGTTGCAAGAGGGCCAGACCGTCCGGGGTGACAGTGGTGACGAGACCGAAAAAAAATACACCCTGAGTGTGCCCATCAAAGCCGGAGACGACGTGATCGGCGTGCTAGACACCTACAAACTCGGTGAGAGCGGCGTCTGGATGCCGGATGAGATAGACACGGTGCAAGAGATTACGGCCCAATTGGCGCTGGCGCTGGACAACGCCCGTCTCCACCAGAACACCCGCACCCGCGCCCATCGCGAGCAATTGACGGCCCAGATCACGACCAACATGCGTGAGACGCTCGACGTGGAGACGGTGCTCAGAACCGCGGTGGAAGAAATTTATGATGCCCTGGGCCTGAGCGAGTTGGTCATTTACTTGTCGCCCGAGACAGGATGACGTTAAAGGTAAAAGAGACCGTGAGCGTTTCCGTGCCAGAGACACCCGCGCAGAGCGGAGGCAGTTATGAGTGAAAAAGACAAAAGAATCACGTCAACGCAGCGCGACGACCAGGACTCCGGCGAGGCTTTGGCAGAATCCAGTCGAGCCTTCAGCCAGGCCAGCGCCGGCGAGTTGCGCCGGCAGCGGACCCTTAGACGCGCCTCGTTGACTTTTGCCCTGGCTGCAATCATGTCGGCGGCCGTCTACCTCTTGATATATCTCCAGACCCAGACCTGGCAGAATATGGCCGAAACGGGAATGGCCGTCATAGCTGCGGCGCTATGCCTGGTGGCCTGGCGACTGGCGCGCGGGAGACACCTCGATCTCGCATCGTACCTGTTACTCAGCGCTCCTGTGCTTTTGCTGCCGGCTTCTGCGCTGTTCCTTTCTGGCCTCGTCTTTGCTCTCTCTGCAGGAGTTCTGGTGATCGTTCCGGTTCTAGGCAACCTGATGCTGCCGCGTCAGCAAAGGCGCTATGCCATAGCCATCGGCGTCGTAGGAGCCGGGGCAACCTTGCTCATTGAACAGTTTGTGCCGTGGTCTCGATATGACGTCAATCAACACCCCCTGTTGCAAGTCTTTGCCCCTGGCATTGTCGTCCTCATCACGCTCACGGCCCTTTGGCAACTGGCCCGCATCTACCGGCACACCGAGACCATCCGCGTGCGCTTGCTCCTCAGCTTTGTGTCGTTGGTTTTGCTGCCCTCGGTGATCATCAACGTCGTCTCGATTGTTTCGTTCAGGCAAGATGCGGAGCAGCGGACCATCACCCAGCTCGAATCGGTCGTGGCGCTCAAAGAGGCCGAGATCGAGGCGTGGTTGGAAGACTTGCAGACTATTCTGGCCCTGATACTGATTGGAGAAGACGTCAAGCTCAACACGCGCGTGCTGCTGGGAGAAGACGTCACGGCTTTTATATCTGGCGAGGCCGCCCACGACAGGCTGATCAGGCAGTTTAATGACGTGATCCGCGAGGCGGAGCACCTGGACGAACTATTTATCATGGATTCCCAGGGCAAGGTCATCCTGTCTACCGATATTGAGCAAAAAGCCAAAGTCTATATCAATGAACTCTTTTTTGAGCGAGGATGGGAAGGGCCTTTTGTCCAGCCGCCAACTTATGACCTGGCGGTGGGGCATACGGTGATCGTGGTGCATCCCATCGTGGGCTCGCAAGGGAGAAGCGTGGGTGTCTTGGCCGGCCGCGCCAGCAGAGAAAAGCTAAACCAGATCATGAGCGAGCGCAGCGGCCTGGACGAGACGGGTGAAACTTATCTGGTCAGTGCAAACTATACCTTGCTGACCGAATCACGCTTTGTGGGCTATATTCCCGGCACAAATGTGCGCACCGACGAGGGCATAAGCGCCGCGCTCCAAGATCATACAAGCGCCGTCGGGGTTTACGATGACTATCGTGCCAAGTCCACCATTGGGGTCTATAGTTGGATACCCCAGCTTGAAGCAGTGCTGGCGGCCAAGCAAGACCGGACCGGGCTGCGCGGCATAGCTCAGACCATGTACCTCAACATTGGCGTGACCATTGCCTTGCTGGGCATCGCCATTATCACTGCGCGGCAGGTGACCCAAGACATCTCTGCCCCGCTGGCCGACCTGGCGCAAGCCGCCACAAAAATCGCAGCCGGCGACCTGAAACGAGTCGTAAAGGTAGGAAGAGACGACGAAGTCGCCGACCTGGCGCGAGCCTTTAATGATATGACGACCCAGTTGCGCGGTCTGGTCGGAGAGCTGGAGCAACGTGTGGCCGAACGCACGCAAAGCCTGGAGCGCCGCTCGGTCTATCTGGAAGCCTCTGCCGAGGTCGGTCGCGCTGCCGCCTCGATCCTGGATACCAGTCGTTTGGTGCGCCAGGTGGTCGAGCTGGTCCGCGAGCGATTTGGCCTATATTACGTGGGCCTGTTTCGGGTGGACGAGACCGGCGAGTGGGCGGTGTTGCGGGCCGGCACCGGCATAGCCGGCTATGCCATGTTGCAGCGCGGGCACCGCATCAAGGTTGGCGAGGGCATGATCGGCTGGAGCGTCGCCAATGCCGAGGCGCGCATTGCTTCTCAAGCCGAAGCCGATGCCGTGCGCCTGACGACCTCTGAACTGCCCGACACCCGCTCCGAGGCTGCCATTCCCCTGCGCTCGCGTGGTCGGGTGATGGGCGCGCTGACGGTGCAGAGCAGCGAGCCTGATGCCTTTGACGAGGCTCTCCTCACTGTGTTGCAGACCGTGGGCGACCAGGTGGCCGTGGCCCTGGACAACGCGCGCTTGTTTGCCGAAAGCCAGGCCGCCGTGGACGCCCAGCGCCGCGCCTATGGCGAGATAAGCCAGGAGGCCTGGGAGCAGTTGCTCCGCGCCCGTTCCGCGCGCGGATTCTCCAAGAGCGAGCAAGGCGTCGTGCCTCTCACCGACTCGCGCCAGTTGTATGAGGCCGGCGGCGGTCTTTATGACCCAGGAGGGAGCACGCATCTCCTGTATGTCACCCGCCCGATCTCTGTGCGCGAACAGGTCATCGGCATGGTGAATGCCCGCAAGTCTATGGACTCTGGCCAATGGACGGCGGAAGAGGTCAACTTGTTGGAGACGCTGATCAACCGCCTGGCAGAGGCGCTAGAGGGTGCGCGACTCCACGAGGAGGCGCAAAGACGCGCTCAACGCGAGCAACTGGCGCGTCAGATCACCGAAAAGGTCCGCGCCGCCCCCGACGTCGAATCCATCGCCCAGACCGCGGCCGAAGAATTGGTCAAAGCCATCGGCGGCGCGCGCAGTTTTGTCCGCTTGAGCGCAGATGTAACAGACGTTCGTGAGCCTCAGTCGAACGACGTTCGTGAGCCTCAGTCGAACGACGTTCGTGAGCCTCAGTCGAACGACGTTCGTGAGCCTCAGTCGAACGACGACGAGGCGAGCAAGCCGTCGCCCTAGAGCCTATATACCTTTTATTTGAGGAGTTGCCATGAGCAACGACGAACTGCAACAACAACTTGACCAGTTTCCCGATACCGAACCAGAATCGGATCAGAGTCCCCGCAGGGGGCAGGGGTCACAAGGACGCCTGGCGCGCAGACTGATCGTGGGCCAAACCGTGGCCACCATCTTTTTGACGAGTATGGTGGCGATTGGCGGGGCGCTGCTGCCAGAATCTGACTTGCTGGCCCTGATGCCTCTCGGGGTCACTGCCTTTGTCGTGGGCCTGGTGTCCTATGGACTCTTGCAGCGTGGCCGGCTTCGCCTGGGGGGCTATGTTTTCTCGCTCGGCACCAGCATGGCCGTCACGGCAAACGTCTTTGTGCGCGGCTACCAGGATGCCTCGCCCATATATTATCTGTGGCCCATCTTGAGCGCCTCGGTGACCCTGGCCGCCTGGGACGGCGTTGTGGTAGCGGCCTTTGCCACGATCTCTTACTTGATCCTGGTGACTATCGAGCGGCTTGGCTATCACAATCCTCCGCTCCTTTACAACGCGCAAGAACAAGCCCTGCTCACGGTCGGTTCTAGGGTGATGATGTTTTTCTTGTTGGCTTTTTTGGCCTGGCTCTCGAACCAGAGCTTGAGCCAGGCGCTGCAACGGACTCGCGGGGCGGCGCAAAAGTGGCAGGAACTCAACGTATCACTGGAGCAGCGTATCACCGCGCGCACTAAAGAACTCGGCCAGCGCGCCGCAGACCTGGAGCTAAACAGCCGCCAGCACCAGCGGCGCACCGCGCAACTAGAAGCCTCGATCGAGGTCACGCGGGCGGTCTCTTCGGTGCTCGATCCCGGCGAACGGCTCAACCAGGTGGTGCATCTCATCTCTGGATATTTCGGCCACTATCACGTCGGCGTCTTTATGCTGGATCAAGCCGGTCGTTGGGTCGTGCTCCAGGCCGCAAACAGCGAGGACGGCCAGCGCATGTTGGATCGCCGCTACCGGGCAGCCGTGGAAGCTCAAGACGTCGTCAGCGGTGTCGCCCGCTCGGGAGAACCCCGCATCGCCTTTAAAGAGGGCGCTGACGCCATCTATTTCGACGACGTCAACCTGCCCGACACCCGTTCTGAGGTGGCGCTGCCCCTCACTGCCCGCGATCAGATCATCGGCGTCTTGGATGTGCATAGCGTTGAGGAGCACGCCTTTGACGAGGAAGACGTGGGTGTGTTGAGCGCCCTGGCCGACCAGATCGCCATTTCTCTCGACAACGCCCAGCTCCGTGAGGCCAGCCAGACTGCCCTGGCCCAACTGGAGGCCATGCAGCGACGATACGTCAGCCAGGCCTGGCACGAGTATACCCTCCAACGCGAGGCCACCACTCAAGAATTTTATGCTGGCGAGTTGATGCCAGAGGGCGCCGGGGGCGCAGATGCCGCCGGGGGCGCAGATGCCGCCGGGGGCGCAGATGCCGCCGGGGGCGCAGAGGCCGCCGAGTTGACCGTCCCCATCAAGATGCGCGGTGGTCACGTCGTCGGCACGCTGGGCCTGCAAGAGGTGCAGGCCGGCGCGGAGCACGGCTGGAGCGACGACCAACGCGCGCTGGTCGAAACCGTCGCCGAGCAGGTTGCCCAGGCCATGGAAGCGGCCCAGTTGTTTGACGAAACCCGGCGACTTGCCCAGCGCGAGCGTCTGGTGGCCGAGATCACGGGCAAGATCCGCGCCGCGCCCGACATAGACAGCATCTTGCGTACCGCCGTTCAGGAAATCCGCCGCGCGCTGCGCGCCAGCCACGGCGTGATCCGCCTGGGCACCGAAACTCACTTGCGGCCGCCGGAAAAAGAGAAATGAAAAACGAGAAACGAGAAACTAGAAACGAGAAACAAATAATGGGAGACATTGCACCGTCCTGGCACGGGGAGCCGGGCGAGGGAGGTGGTCAAGATGAGTGAGGAATCACGCAATGCCCCAGGGGCACATCACAAATCACTCTTGCAGCGTCAGCATCAAGCCAGCCGGGCCATCGCCGCGGCCGGCGACGAGACCGCCGTGGGCCAGGCCCTGATGGACTTTGCCGCTTCTGGCGACGTCGACGCCGCCCGTGTGCTCCTTTTTGACGACGTCATAGACGGCCAGCCCACCATTATGGAAACGCGTGAAGGTTGGACGGAGGACAACCGCCCGGTCCAAGCTCATGGCAGTCGCTTTCCCCTGGCCGACTATCCTTTGCTAAAGTTCCTGGACGCCAGCACCGCCGTCGTCTGCGAGAACGTAGAGACCGACCCACGGACCAACGAACCTGTGCGCCAACTGATGGCCCTCTCGGGCGTGGGCTCTTTTGCCTTTATCCCCCTGACCGCCGGCCACCGCGACCTGGAATCGAGTCAACATGCCGAGTTGGACCAGGTCTGGCTGGGCGCGGCCTTTATCGCGCGCAACACTCCCTCAACCTACGACCAAGAGCTGATTTATGCCTGGTGGACGCTGGCCGGTCAGGCGGCCAGCGCCATCGAAAACGCGCGCCTGTTTGCCAGCCTCCAGCACGCCCACCAGGAACAGCAGCGGCGCTCTGCAGAACTGGAGAGCTTGCACGAGACGCTGCTGGACCTGACCCAGGAGCAGCGCGACCTGAATACAGTGCTCGAAATCATCTCCCGACGGATCATGACCCTGCTAGACGCCGACGGCGGAGGGGTCTGGCTGTGGCAGGAGGAGGACCAGGAACTAGAGTTGGTCATTACCTTCCAGGTAGGCGGCATAGATCTCGCGGGCCGCCGGCTCAAACCGGGAGAGGGGCTGACCGGGCGCGCCTTTGTCGAAAGAAAAATCCAGGTGATTGACGATTATCCGACCTGGGCGGGACGCTCGTCCACCTTTGACGACGCGCCCATTTTTGCCGCCATGGCAGTGCCCATGTTCTGGCAAAATCAGGTCGTCGGCGCCCTGGTCGCCACCCGCAGCCAGCAAGGGCGGCTCTTTTCCACCCGCGAACAGCGCCTGGCCCAACTGCTGACAGACCAGACGGCGACTGCCGTCCAGAACGCGCGCCTGCTTGCCCAGACGCAGGCGGCATTGGCGGAAACCGCAAGCCTCTACGAGGCCAGCCGTCGCCTGACGACGGCCGGCGACCTGCAAGAGATGCTGGCGGCCGTCGCCAAAGGCGTACACGTGCCTGCCGTCAACCGGGCGGTGCTCTGGGCCATAGAATACAACGCAGCGGGTGAGGCTGTTGCCCTTTCAATGACGGCCAACTGGTACAGCGGCGAGGGCAGGCCCCCCATGCCGGTGGGGACGCGCTTTTCTCTGGAACAATTCCCCGACGTGCAGTTGGCTGCTATCCCTGAACCGATCTTTTCTCACAATGTCTCACAAGATAAACGCATTGACCCCGTGACGCGAATGACGTTTGAGCAAGAAAAGGTCCGCGCCGTGGCGTTATTGCCGTTGGGGGTTGGCAAGCGCCAGTTGGGGACCCTGATGCTTGCCAGTGAACAAGCTCATAAATTTGACGAGCGCGAAATTCGCCTTTACCATTCGCTGTCCGGGCAGATGGCGGTCCGCGTCGAGAACCGCCGCCTCTTGGAGCAAACCCAGGTCTCAGAGATCCGCTTTCGCGACGTGGCCCTCAGCGGCGGCAACTGGGTGTGGGAGACCAACGCGCAGGACCGTTATACCTACTGTTCTGAGCAGGTGACAGACGTACTGGGCTATACGCCCGAGGAGATCATAGGCAAGAGCCCCCGGAGCTTTATTCACCCCGAAGATGCGGACCACGGCATCCAGGTCATCGCTGAACTTGCTGCTGCTAAACAACCCATCGTGGACCTGGAGAGCCGCGCCCTCACCAAGGATGGCCGCGTGGTCACGTTGCTCACCAACGGCGTGTCCGTCCTGGACGAAAATGGAGACCTGCTGGGCTACCGGGGCGTGGTCAAAGATGTCACCGTCCAAAGGGAAGCCCAGGCCGAGCGCGAGCATCTGCTGGTCGCCTTGGAGCGGCGCAGCGCCCAATTGCAGGCCGCTGCTGAGGTCTCCCGCGCCGCCAGCAGCATCCTGGACCCGGATGAATTGATCCAACAGGTCGTGGACCTGGCCCAAGAACGGTTCGGCCTCTACTACGCTGGCTTGTTCATGATAGAGCAGACCAAACAAGCGGGCGAATGGGCCGTGCTAAAGGCGGGCACGGGAGACGCAGGCCGGAACATGGTAGAGGAGGCTCACAAATTGCAGGTCGGCGGCAAGTCTATGGTCGGCTGGTGTGCGGCCAACAAGCAAGCCCGCATCGTCATGGACGTGGAAGAGGAACCTATGCGCTATGTCAACCCCCACCTGCCCGAAACACGTTCCGAAATGGCTCTGCCCTTGATCAGCGGCGGCCAGGCCATCGGCGCTATGACCATCCAGAGCACGCAAGCGGCCGCCTTTTCTGAGGAAGACATTGCCACGCTCCAGACCATGGCCGACCAACTGGCGGCCGCCATTGACAACGCCCGCCTCTACGAGACGACCCAGGCCCGCGCCGAAGAGCTGGCCGGCCTCAACGAGTTGGGCCAGGCCCTCACGGCGTGCGTGACCACCCAGGGCGTGCTGGACGAGGTCCACCTGGGGGTCTCGCGCTTGCTGGGCACTGCCAACTTTTACGTCACGCTCTATGATTCAGAAAGAGACGAAATCACCATGGCCCTGCGGCTCAACGAGGGAAAAGTTGAGAGACCCGACCTCACCCAGCCGGCCGGCCGGGGCGGGCTTACCGACTATCTCATCCAGACCCGCCAGCCGTTGCTCATCCAAGGAAACGTCGCCGAGCGCGTGGCGGAGCTGGGAATGGCGCAGATACGGCTCAGTTCGAGAGGGTCTTCTGTTTGCTGGCTGGGGGCGCCGATGCTGGCCGGCGACCAGGTGCTAGGGACAGTGATAGCCCTGGACTATGCCGACCCCCGGGCTTATGACGAGCATTCCCAGGAATTGTTGACGGCCATCGCCAGCCAGGCTGCCATTGCCTTTCAGAGCGCGCGGCTCTTTGAACGAGCGCAGGCTCGCGCCCAGCGGGAGCAACGCATCCGCGCCATCACCGACCGCGTGCGGCGGGGCGCCGACCGCGAGGCCATCATGCGCATCACGCTTGAAGAACTGGGCCAGATGTTGGGAGCTAGTCGCTCTGTCATACGCCTGGGTACGCAAGACCAGCTTGGCCCTGCCTACGAACCAGCGGAACGCCCAGGCGAGGGAGATTAACGGGTGCCACACGCCAACATGAGAATGGGAGATGATCATATCCTGCGGGTGGCCTTTGTCGGCGACACGGGGGAACGCGGCGCGCAAGCTTTTATCGAGGCGCTTGGCCCGTTCCTGGAGGCGACGACAGAGACGGAACCCTTGTACGCCATCCTTGATGCTACTCGAGCGGGCAAGCTCTCTGCCAAGGCGCGCAATATCTTTTTTGGGCTCAATCGTGATGCGCAGGTTGGACAAGTGGCCGTCATAGGGACCCGCCGCTACCTGCGCGTGCTGGGCAGTTTTATCCTCAAGGCCAGCCGGCGAGACAATATCGGGTTCTTTGACACGGAGGAGCAAGCCATCGCCTGGCTCAAGGTCCAGCAGTGAGTGGGAGTCTAGATGAAACAACAGAATTCTGAGCATTTATACGATCTGCGCGTAGAGGATGGCGGTATCTTGTGCATCTTTTCGAGCAGTGAGGGGAAAGAACTAGACGTCTCGCTCAAAGATTTTGAAACATTCCTAGAGACGGCCACCGAGGCGGAGCCTTTGCTCATCCTCATGGATGGCAGAGATGCAGGCAAAGCCCCTGCAAGAGCGCGCAAAGCCTTTGCCCAATTGGGCCAAGACCCCCGTGTGGGAAAATGCGCTCTCCTGGGGATGGGGCGCTATGTTCGACTGATGGCCAGTTTTGTCAACAAGGCCGTCGGGCGAGACAACATTCGTTTTTTTGGTTCAGAAGAAAAAGCCATCGCCTGGCTCAAGGCCCAGCGGTGAGTGGGAACTAGGGGATTTCTAAAATGGCCTACGAACTGCGGATGGGTGACAACGGTATCTTGCACATAGTGCATAGCGGTGATGTGAAGAAAGAAGAGGTCGAGGTTTTTCTCGAGGATCTTGTGTTGTTTCTAGAGGCGGCTACAGGGGCGAAGCCTTTGCTCGTCCTTGCAAATAACAAACAAACAGGCAAGCTCTCTGTAAAGGCGCGCAAGACCCTCGTTGGCTTGAGTCGTGATCCCCGTTTGGGGAAAATGGCTATTCTAGGCAGCGGGCGCTATATGCGAGTGATGGTCAGCTTTGTCAACAAGGCTGTCGGGCGAGACAATATCCGTTTTTTCGATGCGGAGAAAAAAGCCCTGACCTGGCTCAAGGCCGGGCGATGAGTTAAATCTGGCGACCCGACGCAAATCTGAAATCTATGCTTATGCGGAGCGATTTGAATGGCAAAGAACGCCCTTGAGAAATACGAACAACTGGTACAAGAACAAGGCCAAGTCTTGCTCGACGTGGTCCAATCTGTCGCCCTGGGAGACCTGAACGTCGAGATAGAGGTCCCCGAAGGGGTCGAGGTGCTCTCAGACCTGGCCATCGGCATCGAGATGATGGTCGATGACATCCGCGAGATGCTGGCCGAGCAAGAGCGGGCCGCGGCCGAGATCGAGCAGTCTCGCCGGCAAGCCGAGACCGCACTACAAGAGACGCTGGCCCTCCAGCAGCGTTACCTGGGCCAGGAGTGGCAGGGCCTTGTCATGGCT
>Ga0233414_10001001_pt1 | contig 11239 bp, 29 predicted proteins | sample Na_anoxic_10_MG_FD_189020 | JGI IMG/M metagenome (GOLD analysis project Ga0233414, IMG submission 189020) | Seawater microbial communities from Saanich Inlet, British Columbia, Canada - Na_anoxic_10_MG | ecosystem: Environmental > Aquatic > Marine > Inlet | place: Canada: British Columbia...
AACAGTTTTATTGCTTTGATGACATACCAAACGAGCAAGAACGATGTAAAGAACAATGTGATAGGTGTAAAAATGCATAGCAATAAAATTGCATACAACGGTTAGTATATGAGCCGTTTTTTCTATGGCTTATATACGTTGTTACCAATAGTACGGATTAAATAGTAAAAACCTAATAAATAGAAATAATGAAAAAAGAACACGAAAAAATAGTAATGCCACCAATAGGATTAAAGCCAAAGTTTGTAAATAGACTTGAAAGACTTAATGAAGTAAGAGGTGCAATAGTTAGATATTATGATGCGGGATTAAAAATACCTGTTGAATGGATTGAAGAATACAATGAGTTAATTGATAGCACTAAAGTTTAGTATTATCTATAACGGTAAGTATAACAAACGTAAATTTTACGACTATGAAATGTGAACATAAGAACTGCACAAGGACTGCAACAAGTAATAACTTAGAATACCACCCTGATAAATGGTTATGTACTTACCACGCAAATAAGAAAGTAGTTGAAGGAAGAAGAAAACGAAAATATGGGAACAGAACTAAGTAAATTTTATGTTTTGTTATACGTTGTTGTATGTCTTTTTTAATTGCATACAACTGTGTGGGTATGGAAAGTAATTTTACGGATTTGAAAAACTAAACAAGATGAATATACAAAAGATTGAAATAGTAATAAACCAAAACAAAGATGAATATAGAAGAATGGATGAAACAATGGTCTGACATGGTTCATAAAGAAGAAACAAATACTGATGATTTTTGGATTGAAACACCCGTTGGTATTTTTAAGAATCCAAAGTTTATACCAAACGAAACTGATGAAATAGGAGAAATTAATATAACCATCCAATACGATGAATGGGATAAAACCAAAGAAGATGAGTAGATGTCTTATACTGCTATTGGTGTTTCTATCTATACAAAGCTATGGACAGATGTACCGTTGGCAGATGGACACATTCAAGAACGCAGAGAAATCAAGAAAGTGGAGAAGTAAGAAGAAGGTATCATTCCTTTGGACGCGTTCTACAAAGAAAAACAAAAAAAGAAAACAATTTAATTATGGACAACCTACAACAAGCCCCCGAAATTCAAGAGGAAAAAGATAAAATATAATTAAACTAAAATAAAGAATGTAATTTAATATGAAATCAAAAGAGCTAGAGTGCAGAGAGAAAGAAAATGAGTTGATAAGTAATAGATTGTTTGAATTAAAAAAATGGTTATCAGACCAACCTGGTCATCCGACACATTTATCTAATTTGCCACAGTGGTTTTGGGAAGATTGGGGTGAGTGTATCTTAGAATTAAAAAGTGAAGATTTTTTAAAAGATATTATAGCTGAGAGAGAGATGAGACAGTCGATAAATTTTGCTGACTTTATAACTGACGAACCTTCTTTTGATGATTTTTACCTTATGTCTAAAGAACAAAAGGAAAGGGTTTATAAAGAATTTTTAAAACCAAAACAAAAAAGATGAGTAAGGTGTTTTGTATGAAATCGGCACTGGACGGGTCGCCTATTTATAGGTGGTCGAATAAAGTGTGGGTGGAGAGATGTGGAAAAAAAGAAATATTAGCACTTATACCTGGTGACTTGTCAAAACAATTTCCTTATGGTATTTATAAAATAAAACAAAATTTAGAAGATTAATTTAACGAATATTAAAATAATTATGACAGAAAAAGAAAATAGAGCAAGAGCTGAATGGGAATTAGTTAATAGTATGCCTAAACTACCTAAAAAGAAAATTAAAAACTTGAAGAAAGAAGTTGCTATTTTATGGAGGCTCTTCACTTATAGAATATATAATTAAAATAATGAGCGAACTATTAAACATTGGTGAAGTAGATTATCCAAAAAGGAAGAAAAGAGCTTTGTTAGTTGAATCTATTAGTAAAAATAATTTTCTTAGAAAACAAATAATAATTGAAGATAGAAAACAAATTATAAAAAAATGGGCCCTTTCTGGATTGCTTGATGGATTTGACAAAAAGACGAAAGCCAATGTGGCTCAGCTATATGAGAGCGAAGCTTCAATGCTTCTTTCTTATAGAAGAAGGAATTATTAAATAATAAAAATGATTAAAGGAATTTTAATAGCTTGTTTGTTTTTTACAATTGGACACTTATTGATTTGGTTTCAATTAAATGGTCAATTTATTTGGAAAGTTTGGAAAGATAACATATTGTTAGTGTCTCTAATTGGCATACCTGCATCAATTGCGTTTATAACGGCAACAAAATATGCTGTAGCTGCGTTTGATGGAGCATATTGGCCAACTAGATTTATTGGTTTCAGTATAGGAATTATTCTTTATGGATTTATGATTAACTACTTCTTTAGTGAGGGAGTTAGTGCAAAAACTTTAACAACTTTAATGCTAGCATTAATAATAGTATTAATACAAGTTTTTTGGAAATAATAATTTATATTTTTGTTTAAATATTTTTAATATTAAATAAAAACTATTAAATTTGAAAAATATTATTAAAATAAAAACATGGCACGATTTGCAATACAACATAAACCGACAGAGAGATTTTTAATGGAAGAGGAGGTTGGCACAGCTTTCTTAGCAGCTAATGATGACTATATAATGACTTATAAGACAAGAGATATGGCAGAAAGAGCCATTGATGAACATTTTAAGTTATATTACACTACCATTAATAATGATGATGATTTTGAAATAGAAGATGGCACTTTTTCTTTTAATGAATTTATAATTGTTAAAGTATAATTTAACAACTATATAAGATGATAGAAAAAAAAATAAGAGACTACGTAATTAATAATTATAAAAATTATAATTTTGACAACATCCATTTATGCAAACTTCTATCCTTTGTAGAAATGAAAGATAAAATAAAATATTTAGAATTTAAATTAGAACTAAAGAAAGACGGATGGATAATATGATAAAAGCAGATAAGTTCTATATTGACAACTTAAATCTAATAGCTTTAAATGGATGTTCTGATGAAAACCCAAGAGCTTTTTATAAAGATGGAACTCCTGCACACAGTAAGTTTATAACTCAAGTGTTTGAAAAGTATGACCTAAATAAAGGTGAGTTTCCTATAACCACCTTAAGAAACACTGCTATAAAGATTGGTATTTCAGAAATTTTATGGATTTATCAAAAACAAACTTCATCATTAGATATAGCTATAAAAATGGGCATTAACTGGTGGGGCGACTGGGATATAGGTGATGGAACTGTTGGGCAAAGATATGGTGCTACAGTTAAAAAATATGACTTATTAAATAAGTTACTAAAAAACTTAAAGGAAGACCCATTTTCAAGAAGGCATATCATGAATCTTTATCAATATTCTGACTTAAACCAAACAGAAGGATTATTCCCTTGTGCATTTGAGACTCTTTGGTCGGTAAGGAAAGTGGATAATGCGTTTTTTTTAGACCTAACCTTAAACCAAAGGAGTAATGATTATGTTATGGCTGGCTACATAAATAAAATACAATATGTAGCTCTGCAGATGATGATTGCTTCTCATCTTGGATATAAGATAGGTAACTTTTGCCATTTAGTTCAAAACTTACATATTTACGATAGACATTTTGATGGTGTTAGAGAAATTCTTAATAGAACACCTTTAAGTGTACAGCCTAAAATAGAGCTTAATGAGCAAAAAAGTTTTTATGACTTTACGGTAGAAGACTTTAAAATAAGTAATATTGATAATATTAAAAAATTAAGTAACAATTTAGAGTTGGCTATTTAAATTAAAGTAAGTAATGTTAATACATATTAATGTAGAAGAGTTTGAAAAGGATTTCCAAGAACCCTGGAAAGCAAGGTTAATAAAATTTCCATCAATTGACTATGCCACAAACTGTATTCATGGTTGGTTTGAAAATAAAGATATAATAATATTTAAATTTAATAATTATGGCTTTGTGAATGATAATAAATCAAATACATATTCTTTATCTTCTGGGGATGCGGGTATAACGATTTTGATAAAAAATTCATAAATTTGTTTTAAATATAATATAAAAAATGAAAATTTTACCAGAAATAACAGAAAATAATTATAATATTTATATTTCTAAAATTTCAAAATATCCCCTACTAAAAGAGGAGGATGTCCAAGTTAAGTTATTAATGGCATATATAAATGATGAAAATTCTATTAAAGATTTATTGTTTTCTAATATGAGATTTATTATATCTTTAGCTAAATCTTATGAAAATAAAGGATTAGAATTATCAAAATTAGTTAATGCAGGAAATAAAGGGCTTCTTGAAGCTATAAAATATTATCATCATGGTCATGATGATAATAAGTTTATGAGAGTAATGGTGAAGTTTGCTTCAAAAAGAATTAATAATGAATTTAAATAATATAAACAAATGAATAAGAAAGTGTTTTTGGAAGAGAAATCCAAATTAGAAAGAGACTTAATAGATGTAAATAACAAACTTAACATCATTAAAAAAAAGGAAGAAGACGAAATCAAAAGAAAGGATAGTGTAAAAAATAAAACAAAACTATCTCAACTAACGTCTAATGATAGGGTCTTTAAGATTTCATACGTTTTTTGGAAAAAAGAAGTTACATGGGCTGGTTATGTAGATGTTAATAGTTGTAAATACGATGAAGAAGACGATTATTATAAGTTTGGTGTTAGTCATAAAATAGAGCCAGAAGGATTTTCTACTGGATTTCCCACAAAATATGAAGACAAACATTGCGTATTATTAGATTTTACTTCTAAACTATATTTTATAACAATGAAGCCAGAAACATGGGAAGAAGATATGGAAGAATCTTTAAAAGAATATATTGCCACTAAAAAAGAACATTATAATAAGAATATTAAAAACTTTAAGAAACATGTTGGCTTAATGTCTAAAAATTATAAACATAAATGTACTTCGATGTTAATAGATTAATTTTGCTTATATTTGAATAAACTAAATAAATAAATAAATAAATAATTATGATAACAGATAAATACGTATTTTTTTGGGGTGGGACCATGTCTCAGTGGCACGCCTCTGAGTTTGAAATTGATGGACAAAAATATACTTGTGCAGAACAGTATATGATGTATAAAAAAGCTTCTTTATTTGAAGATGAAGATGTAGCAAATGCTATAATGAGAACCAATAATCCCAGAGAACAAAAAGCTTTAGGAAGAAAAGTTAGAGGTTTTGACAAAGATAAGTGGGAAGAAGTTTGTAAAGAATATGTTTATGAAGCTAACTATGCTAAGTTCACGCAAAACCCACACATGCTTGAAGAATTAAAAACTTATGGTAATAGAGAAATTGTTGAGAGTAGTCCAGAAGATTCTATTTGGGGCATTGGAATGCACGAAAACCATCCAGACATTCTTGACAAATCAAAGTGGCAGGGAAAAAACTGGCTTGGTCAATCGATAATGAGAGTTAGAGATGAGTTATTAATTGAAAGTGTAAATGATTAATTATGAGTGTTGATTTAGTTTATAAACATACAGGCGATGGTAAGTTCGTTGCTGAAATGGAAGACGGTTCTTTTAAGGACTTGGGGCCTAATGCTGTAGGAATGATTAGGTATACTTACTTTGAAGAAGATGCACTACCGCCAAGTGGATGGGAAGTTACAAGAGGTAAGTTGTTAGAAGATTACCAGCCAAAGATGTTAAAAGATTATCAAGATGGGAAGTTTGAAGTTTCTCACATAGATGAACATGGTATGAAACACTTTAAAAAAAAATTATGACAAGTAAAGAATATATAGCGTGGCTTAAAGGTGCGTCAATGGTAATAGGAGAAAGTCCAACTAAAGAACAGTGGAAAAAAATATTAAAAAACCTAACGGAAGTCAAAGATGATGCAGATATTAATATTACAATTAAAGAAGGGTCAAAGTTAAATAAAGATAAAAGCTTCCCAGGAAAACCGCCTGAAATTTACATGTAAATACAATATTAAGATGAATAATAAAACTAAAATAACATGGGAAAAAAGAATTAAATTAACTGATACAATTATTAAAGAATTTCCCGAAAACTTTAAAGATATTATAAATAAACATATTGATTCTATTGAGGATAGTTATGAAAAAATGGACAATTTATATATGGTAAAACATTCGATATTTAATTGTTTTTTAAATCACGAACATGAATACAGTAAAGCTGAACTTAATTATTTAAAGGATGTTAAAAAATATTGTCACGATATGCATGAAATAGAGGGTAGAATTTTTAAAGATGGAAATACCAAAGGTAAACTAACTCCAAAACAAATGGAGAAATATGGTGAATCTGCAATAGTCAAATCTTTAAACAGACCTAAGATTAAACCAGAGTATTTAAAAAATAGAAATAAATCATTTATTTTAATGTCTGTAGGTGTCTTAAATTTGTTTCATGGTATATTTCACTTAATACAATTTGCACAGTCTATGTTTATTGTAGCATATTCCACAAAAACTCATAATCATGGTGATGAAAGTTTTATAGATAATATAATGCATAATCCTATTTTTGCACTACTAATGGGTATTGTTGGTATAATAACTCTTATTATTGGGATAAACGATTATAAGCATCACAAAAAATGTAAACATTAATGACAAAACTTGCCTTAATTTTAGAGCATAAAATAATAGTAAGTAAACCAATGGAATTTGTTAATTGGTTTAAGTGTTGGCACTGTTGTGATTTGTGTATAGTGGAAGGTATATTTAACAGATTTCAATTCGAAACCCCAAACACAATTACGCGGAAACAAATTAAAGACACTATTAACATGTCATTGTACCCCAGCTGTAAAGCGATAGACACAACAAGCAATTATGATATTGATAATGGTTTTATAAATTTTGAAATCATTGGAAAAGAAACTATTCAACTTAAAATAAGTATGAACTCTTCTGTTGTAAGCAAACCTTAAAATGATTGAATCTAATATCATATCTAAAATACTAGAAATAGAACTCTACTTAACTACCAAAATTATTACAAAAAGAAATACAGGATATAAACCTACAGAAGGAGATGAAGACCAACCATTAAGAGATGAGTTGTTGTTATTGAGAAAGGAAGCTGGAATTATACAGTAAACACAAAAAAGACTTGCGTAAGTCTTTGTTTTTTATTATATTAGATGGCAAAATATAAATTAATATGGACAGATTATTAGAAGTAAACCCAGAAGCAGGTAAAAAATTATATAGTTTATTATTTCATTATAATTGTTATAAAGAAAAATGGGCCTGCTTTAAAAATGAAGATAAAGTAAATTATTTTAACGGTTCAGACTCTTTATATCCAATCGGAACTGGAGAGACTACAAAAGAATCTTATGATGATTATTTTGAAAAAACAGATAATTTAGGCGAAAACTAGTTTATCTAAAGAAAATTTGCATTAATAAAAGTTTTTAATTATATTTAAAATAATGAAAGTAAGATTTCCAAACGAATCATATTATATAGATATTCCAAATTTCAAATGGTCTGACTTCAAGGTTTCAAAAATATTTGAAGATTCAGTTTTTGGATGGTTTGGAGATATTTATGTCAACATTAAAAGAGATGATTATAATAATAGTTTAGAAAAATAAATAATATGTTTCTAATTAAGATTGACAAAGAAGGTAATCTAACCAAAATAGAAGAAAATAAAGACTACGAATATTTAATAAATATTTTAAACTCTATATCTGAAGGTCTTGAAAGTAAAGGTATCATGCTAATAAATAAAAAAACAACTACAGATTTAAATGTTACTTACGAATTTTCTTCTAAAGAAAATGGCTGGGAGTGTGTTTATTTAATATCAAACAATTTGGCAAACAATATAAAATTAATTTAATAAGAAGAAATAATGAGCGAAAGTATTGAAAAAACATATGTAGCACTTATAAAAGAGATTGATGGAAATAATTACTATACATATTATACCCCTGACTTGAAGGACTTATATACATGGGCATTTATTAGTGGTAATATGCTTTCTAGTATAAAGGAAATAGTTTTATATGAAATAGAAAATTTATCCAAACAAAACAGATATGATATTATAGAAAGTTTAGAGTCTATAAAAGAAAATTTTCTAATAAACGAGGATTTAAACCTTAAAGAAATAAAAGAAAAAGAAGGTGATTTAAATAAAATTAAAATAGTAACTGACGAGGATTTAAATAACAGAAAAAGAAGAGAAATTCTTAAAATTTAAAACACTAAAAAGTAAAAAAAAAATATATTTATAATTGATGAGAAATATATTAATATTATCACTAATTTTATTCACTCCACTCCTAAGTTTAAGTATTGAAGCTTGTTCAAGCCCAACTTCATACACCACTAAAGGTGGTGGTGGTGGTAACCCTCCATTAGATTGGGGTTCGGGCAATGTTAATAATCTTGCCTCTTCAGACAATCAATATAACATCATTAATTTAGATGATAAAGATAAGACTGATGGATATTTTGATAATTTTGGATTTAACTTACCAAGCGGGGCAACAATAGAGGGTTTCATCATTACAATTGAAGGTTATTGGGACTTTGGTAATGGTGACTGTAAAAAGGTTGATATTGAATTGTGGAGCAGCCCTGATAAGGGGACTAAATATGCAAATTGTAACAGTTTAGGCGACGGTTCTGATATGACATCTGTTTTCGGAGACCCTAATGATTTAATGAAATTTACAGGAAATGGAGGTCCTGCTAAACGTATATTAAATTCAGTCGACATTAACGATAGTTCTTTCGGTCTTAAAATTAAATTAGAATCAGATTTGGATGGAAATACAGTGAGAATTGACTTTATAGAGATATGCATTCACTATACAGAAGGTGTTTTGCCAATTGAGTTAGTAAGTTTTGATTGCTATAATTATGAAGATGACATATATATTGAGTGGCTATCAAATGAGATAAACAATAGTCATTATATAGTTGAACATTCAACTGATGGATACGTGTGGAAAACAATCAAACAATTGATGGTGTTGGCAATTCTAATAAGATGTTAAAATATGACATAATACACTACAGTCCACCTATTGGTCAAAATTATTACAAATTAAAACAAGTGGATTTTGATGGTAAATCTGAAATGTTTCACATTATAAATTGTGATAAATACACAGATGAAACACTAATAAGTGAAGTTATATATTGTAATATACTAGGTCAAGAAGTAGACAGATTTACATTAGGTTTAGTTATAATTATTACAAAATATATGAATGGCAACATTGATATAAAAAAAACATATAATAGTTGTTGTTGATTTGCTTGTATGATTTTAAAAACAATAAGATGAAAATACACACTTTTAATGATTAGAATAGGCCTTGTCATTAACAAATATGAGAACAAAGGAATTATATTGCAATCATGTAAAACCCTTCCAAAACACCACAACAGACAAGATGAGGTGGGTCCATTCTATGGAGTAAGTTATGAGTCTGGTGATTATATTTGGTACAACAAAAAGGAAATGGAAAAATTGTTAAAAAAATAATTAAATTTGTAATTTTTCTTAGTTTTATTCGTTATCTTTGTGAAAACACAATATAAACTGTTATGAACAAAGAATTGATAACACCAGAAATTGGAATGGGAGCTACAGGTGGGGCGGGAAGTGATTGCTATCCTTATACAGTAGTTGAAATATCTCCAAACGAAAAAACAATTTGGGTAACGGCAGACTCACATAAGCCAACAAAAGATTGTGAATATTACGGAAATCAATCTTATACCTACACTTCTAATATGAATGGAGAAAGAGAGTGTTATACTCTTCGTAAAGATGGTAGCTGGATAAGAAAAGGCTCACCATTAAAAGCGTATTGGTGTGGAATTAGCGTAGGACACAGAAGGTATTATCGAGACCCACATTTTTAAAAAAAGCTATGAAAAATAAAAAAATATATAATTTAGTTAAATCAGGAGTTCAACCCATAGTTAAAATAAAAAACCAAAACCATTTAGATGCCACCCTTTGGGACAATGGTATGCTTGGAAGAATAGAGAGTGCAGAAATTGAAGATGGTGGTACTGAATTTGAATCTCTTAAATTTTGGATAAGAGAAGATAGTTTTCGTCATATTAACAAATCTTATATGTCAAAAAACTATTATAATGAAGAGAAAATTCCATGTTTAACATATCTTGAGGCAAAATTTGACATCCCAGCAGATGGTGTTGATATGGTTTATGTTATGGCAGATGATGAAACTTTTGAATTAGAAAATAAAAACGTTCTATTAAAAGAATATTTAGAAGAAAAGTGTGATATAACATATATTAAATGGCTTGAAAATAAAGTTTTAAAAAATAATTTATAAAACATGAATAAAGAAAATAAAAAACAAACCCCAGTTTTAGGACATGGCTCAGATAAAGTTATAGGCCATTGGGATGAAGTTTCAAATAAATTTATTTCATTAAATGAAGAAATAATGAAAGAGACCATGAATATATTTATGGCTGGAAATTCTATATACCCTCTAGCTATTAGGGTGACTGACAATAAAGTAGATGGTTCATACCTTACCTATAGAGCTATAGGCTCAAAAGCAGAAGACCCAAGAGTTATAATATATGCCTATAAAGATAGTAAAGAAAAGTTACAAGCTATAATATCATGAAAGATTTAATTTTAGACCATAAAGATGAGCTTCGTATGTACGGACTTGTTGCTTATCAACTATCTGGAACCATACATGCTGGCATTCAATTCGGACATGCAGTAGTAGAATATGGATTAAAATACGGAAAATCACCTTGCTATACTCAATGGGCAGAAAACGATAAGACATTCATTGTATTAAATGGAGGAACAACAAACAGTAGATTAATAGATGGTATTCCATTTGGCTCTTTAAATCAACATGTAATTACCTTAAAGGAAATGGGAATTGCTACAGCTGAGTTCTATGAGCCAGATTTAGGAGAACAATTAACTGCAACTGTATTTATTATCCCAAAGCAAGTTTATAACAAAAAAGAATATCCTGGGTTTGAAGATTATGTGAAAACTTTAGATTTTACAGAAGAATATCAAGAATTTTTAATTAAATCTTTTTATGATGAAGATGGTGGACCATCTCCTTTAATTGGCACTTATGGAGGATTAACTCCCCATCTTCACATGCCTACATTTGAAGAGTACCTTGAGATTTATACTAGTTGGGTAGATAGTATTGGAGGGATAACAAATGTTAAATTAAGAGAATTTTTGTC
>Ga0233414_10001002_pt1 | contig 11226 bp, 12 predicted proteins | sample Na_anoxic_10_MG_FD_189020 | JGI IMG/M metagenome (GOLD analysis project Ga0233414, IMG submission 189020) | Seawater microbial communities from Saanich Inlet, British Columbia, Canada - Na_anoxic_10_MG | ecosystem: Environmental > Aquatic > Marine > Inlet | place: Canada: British Columbia...
GCTTTCGCCGGAATGACAAAAAATGGTGTTTTTCGACTTTTCACGAGTTAATCAGGTTTTTTATGATATTTTTGAAATCCACATCCTCTTGAATCTTGGTTACCATGTCCCGGAGAATACCTTTTCCTGAAGCTAATTCATCATCCCCCACGATAAGGACCTTCTTTGCCCCAAGGCGATTGGCCTTTTTCATTTGAGACTTTAGCCCCTTTGAGTCATAATCCATTTCGACCCATAGGCCGGATTTTCTGAGATCTGTAGCCCAGTTGAAACAGGTTTTTTCAGCAGTTTCTCCCAAAGCAGCGATAAAGAGAGCAGGTTTTTTTATCTCTAACGGTCCCTTTTTTTCAAGCAGGGCAACCACCCTTTCCATGCCCACAGCAAACCCCGTAGCAGGGTGGTCAGGACCCCCAAGTAGTTTCACCAGGCCGTCATATCGACCACCACCTGCTAAAGCATTCTGGGCTCCTAATTCTTCTGTTTGTATCTCAAAAGTGGTCCTATTGTAATAGTCGAGCCCCCTTACAAGCTGGTGATTCAAGACAAATGATATGCCTGATCTTTCAAGATAACCCTGCAAAGAATCAAAATGGTCCTGACATAATACGCATAGAAATTCAAGGATGGATGGAGCGTCTGAGACAACCCGTTTGCAGGTTTCAACTTTACAGTCAAAGACCCTTAGGGGGTTGGTTTTTGATCTTCTCTGGCAATCAGGGCAAAGTAAATCATGTTTGCGAACAAGATAATCTTTTAGTTTTTCGATAAACTGAGGTCTACACTGTGGGCACCCCAAAGAGTTGAGGTTAAGACTCAAACCGTTAAGTCCAATAGATTCAAACAGATACATGGCTATGATGATTATATCAGCATCACTTTTGGAGCCTGCATCACCAAATATTTCGACATTTATTTGATGGAACTGCCTGAATCGTTCCTTTTGGGGTCTCTCATGCCTGAACATCGGGCCTATGGTGAAGACTTTCAGTATTGGGTTTTTTTGATATAGCCTGTGCTGGATATAGGCCCTGGCAATTGAGGCCGTAGCTTCGGGTCGCAGGGTTAGACCTCTTCCCTTAACGTCTTTGAAGGAGTACATCTCTTTTGAGACAATATCTGTTTCCTGCCCAATACCGCGGCTGAAGAGCTCAGTTTTTTCAAGGAGGGGTGTTCTGATTTCGAAAAACCCGAAACATTCAAATATCCTTCGTGCAGTTGATTCAAGCATCTGCCAGTAATTTATCTTTTCTGGCAGAATATCATTAAAACCCTTAATAGTGGTGAATTCCAACAAAATTTTATCTCCTAAGCCGGAAAAGTGCCTAAAGTGAGCTAAAGTTTGAAGTGCCTAAAGTTAAGGTATCGCTTTGCTCCGTATTCCATATTTAAAGGGAGCCTTGACAATTTAAACAATATATTCTGCGCCTTTTGAACACAAATTTATTTATAAGGTGCTATTAAGTTTGATGGTTTCGTAAAAAGTCGAAAAATGTTCTTTCCCGTCATTCCGGCGGAAGCCGGAATCCAGTTATATCAAATGCTTGCAGCTTGTCTGGACCCCGGCTTTCGCCGGGGTGACGACTTTTTACGAAACCATCAAGTTTCAGTTGTTGGAACTTTTATCAGAGAGTATCATCACTCGTCAATGGTATTACAATAGATTCAAGATTTCCCTTTTTTTTACCCTCTCAGAATTTGCACAAGAAATTGTACACTACCTTTACCCAAAACAGCCCAAGGCTGAAATGGGTAAAGGTAAACCTCTGTTCACATGGTACCGGGGTTTATCCCGTGAAATGCTGCTCTGCAGCCCTCCGAAGGAGGATTTCAGTGGAGTGTTCGATGTTCATCTTTTAATTTAACATTTGATGATTACTATCTTTTACCATAAACAAAAGATTTTTAAAACTTTTCCCTTATCTTCAAATGTTTAGATTGCTTTTAAAATTTGTGATAATAGAAAAAATATAGGATTTTTGCTATGTTATTGCAAATTGAGACCTTTGAAAAGTGCCCGATTTTGGTCAAGGTCAAGGAAGGCGAGGATTTTAACCACCCCAGTACCATCTGCCAGAGCTACGGGGCAGGCAGGAATATATTGAATATTTCGAGGATTAAAATTTGAGACTGACCCCGGTACCATCTTCCGGAGCTACCCCAGCTAAATACGCTACGCTGTCCTTCGGAATTTAACGGGGCACGGCGGGGCAAGCGCAGAGATTGGGCAAAAGGGGGCGTTTTTCAAAGGTCTCAAATTGATTATTGAAACCTCCAGGAGGCTGTCCGAGAATGGTTCCGTAGTTCCCAGCCCAAGAGAATCTTTGATTATGATTACAGGCTAAATGTCTGCACGTTTGGCTTTTCCTTGCATGAAAATGGGTGGTGTGATAAAAAGATCGTTTTAAGTGAATATTAGGCTTAAGAGAGGAATTATGACTGTACAAAACCATAATATTTTCGTTCAAACTACCGGTAACACTGATATTATCGATATTACAGCCCAGGTATCCAAAGAGGTGAAAAAATCGTCTGTCAAGAATGGTACTGTCAACCTCTTTATACCAGGTTCCACCGCATCCCTTACCACCATTGAATTTGAGAGCGGAGTTATTAATGACTTGAAAAAGGCAATAGACAAGATTGCTCCTGAGAATACCTATTATGAGCACAACGAAAGGTGGGGAGACGGGAATGGCTATTCCCATGTCCGTGCGGCTATGCTTGGGGCATCGCTTAATATTCCTATTATAGAGAGCAGGATGACCTTAGGGACTTGGCAGCAGATTGTTCTGCTTGATTTTGATAACAGACCCCGAGAACGACATATTATTGTTCAGATATCCGGAGAATAGACCCTAACCCGGATAAACCGGAAAAGTTAAAAGTGAACTAAAGTTTGAAGTGATCTAAAGTTAATGAACTCGTAAAAAGTCAAAAATACTCCCCCTCCCCTTTATCCCCTCCCACCAGGGGAGGGGAAATGGGACTTTGCTGTGTTTATTGAGGTTGTTTATTGGATATTACAAAAAAATTAAGTTTTCCTGGCAATGAATATATGCGCGCCTTGTGTGGGGAACACAACGCCAATCTACAGTTGCTCGAAAAAAGAATAGGACTTTCTGTCCATGTTCGAGGAAACGTTCTATTGCTTAGAGGTGGGGATTGGGAGGTTGAATTGGCTGATAAGGTATTAAACCAGCTCTATGAACTTTTAGAGGCCAATTATCCGCTCTATCTTAGTGATGTGGAATACGCCGTAAGGATTTTAAGCAGTGACCAATCTGTGGATCTGAAGGAGATATTCAGAGATGAAGTCTATATATCTTCTAAGAAAAAGGTCATAACTCCCAAAACTATTAACCAAAAAATATACATTGACAGTATTAGGGAATTCGATATCGTTTTTGGAATTGGACCGGCAGGGACAGGTAAGACCTATCTTGCGATGGCTATGGCCATCTCTTCTCTTATAAAAAAGGAAATAAACCGTGTTGTACTAGCAAGACCGGCAGTTGAGGCTGGTGAGCGACTGGGTTTTTTACCCGGAGACCTTTATGAAAAAGTGAATCCCTACCTCAGGCCTTTGTATGACGCACTGCACGACATGATGGATTTCGAAAGTGCATCTCGTCTGCTTGAGCAAGGCATAATCGAGGTGGCCCCCCTTGCATTCATGAGAGGGAGGACATTAAATGATTCCTTTGTGATCTTGGATGAGGCCCAGAATGTTACTCCTGAGCAGATGAAAATGTTTTTGACCCGTCTTGGATTCAGTTCAAAAACTGTCATTACAGGGGATGTGACCCAAACAGATTTACCAGACGGAAAAGCTTCCGGACTCATTGAAGCAAAAGAAATTTTAGGTGATATCAAGGGAATACAATTTGCCTATTTCTCCAGAGAAGATGTTGTTAGGCACCCCTTGGTCCAGGAAATCATAGATGCATACGAAAGATTGGATAGCAGAAAGCCCTCTAAAAATGCGAAGGAGTAGAAGTAATCTCTAATATGTCCATGAACAAATTAGGTAAGAAAAAATCAAGATCCCTCAGGAAAGATAAAACACTTAAGCGAGTAGAGGGAGATACATTATCGAGAACCAAAAAGGCAGAACGAAGTTTTAGTTGGTTCAGTCCTGAGGCAAAAAAGTGGTATATAATACTCGGCTTGAGTATTATTATATCAGTTTTCCTGTTCCCTAATATCCTGACCCACCATAAGGCCTATGAATATGGAGATGTGGCTGATCGCGATATCAAGGCCTCCTATGAATTTCTTATTGAAAATAAAGAGTTGACAGAGAAAAACCGACAAGAAGCGGTTAAGTCCGTTCTTTCTATCTATGACTTTGACCCAACCGGCGCAGATGTTGCTTCCAGAATAAGAGAGGCCTTTACAGCAGGGAAGGAATACGAAAAATTACCAGTATTAGATGAAAAGGTCTCTAAGGGCCAATCAACGAATGCTGATTCCCTTAAAATGCATTTTTTTAATATTCTGGATATTCTTCCCGATGAAAAGACCTTTAATACGCTTATGGAAAAGGGTTTTCCCGCAGAAATAGAAGAAACAACAATCAGTCTTGTCACGCAGGCCCTGAGAAACGGGATTGTTAGCAACAAAATGATGTTGATGAGCCATAGCAAGAAAGGGATTATTCTACACAATATCCACACAGGCAAAGAGATTAAGACTACCGATTTGAATCAATTTTATAATTTGAAAACGGCAAAGGATTTCATAAAGAGTCGAAGTGAAGCGTTAAACAAGTCGATGGAATCTGAGACGTTGGCAAGAGTATCATTGAAACTTGCTATGGCACTGATCAAGCCAAATCTTACATTAAATATAAGAGAAACAGAATCAAGAAAAGACCTTGCGCGGAAATCTGTTAAGCCTTTTTATTTCAAGGTCAAAAAGGGTGAGATGCTCGTGAGGGAAGGAGAAAGGATTACACCTGAACATCTCCTTAAGCTATCAGAACAAAATAAGCTTTTTAAACAAAAAAAGATGATCAGCCAGGTTCCTGCCATGGCTATACTGATAGTCTTTCTCATTTCAGCTATATATGTCGTTGGATTAATGAGAGGTCGGTTATCCAGGGTAGGAGTAAAGGACATTCTCTTTTTTGCGGTTACTCTTTTGACCATTTTCTTTTTGATATTGGCTTCAAATTTTATATTTGAGGAAACCGCACGAGGCTTTAACTATGTTACCTCAAGGGCACTGCTTTTTGCTATACCGGTAGCCAGTGGCGCAATGCTTGTTGCCATCTTTCATGGTATAGGTGTAGCTGCCAGTTTTTCTCTTATCGTTTCCGTTCTTGCGTCCCTCATTGTTGGGGGCCATGTGGAATACTTTATTTATTTCTTTATCAGCTCATTAGTAGCGGGGTATGGAGTAAGACACTGCCGAGATAGGGGTGCCTTCATTAAGACCGGGCTCAAGGTAAGCGTGTCCAACATAATCTTGGCGCTTTCCATACAGGCTTTATACGGTTCATTATATTCCATTGAGGCCTTGATTGTCTGTGCATCAGCCTTTATTGGGGGGATTCTCGTTGGGGTTATTGTAACTGGCATCCTGCCGCTGATCGAAATGTCCTTTGGTTACACTTCAGATATTAAACTACTTGAATTGGCCAGTTTAGACGAACCTCTCCTGCGGAAGCTTATGGTTCAGTGTCCGGGGACACACCACCATAGTGTCATCGTAAGCAATATGGTAGAAGCAACTGCTGAAGCAGTCGATGCTAATCCTCTACTTGCCAAGGTGGCTGCATATTATCATGACATAGGGAAGATGGGAAAACCTCTCTACTTTATCGAGAATCAAATGGGTCGCGAGAATAGGCATGAAAAACTGGCCCCATCTATGAGCAGCCTGATTCTCATATCTCATGTTAAAGACGGCGTGGAGTTGGCAAAAGAGCAAAAATTAGACAGTGAGATTATTGATATTATCAGACAACATCACGGGACGAGCTTAATTTCCTTTTTTTATGAGAAGGCCAAGGAACAAAGTGGAAAGAAAGGCGTGAGATCCTTTAACGTTGAAGAAAAGGATTTTCGTTATCCCGGGCCTAAACCTCAAACTAAGGAGGCGGGGCTTGTCATGTTGGCGGACGTTGTAGAGGCTACTTCAAGAACACTTGCTGATCCTACGGTTGCACGTATTCAAGGAATGGTTCAGAAGATCATAAACAAGGTTTTTTCAGACGGACAACTTGATGAATGTGAACTTACGCTAAAAGATCTCAATGAGATCGCAAAGAGTTTTAATAAGATATTGAGCGGAATTTTTCATTACCGAATTGAATATCCGGAGTCGGTGGCGAGAAACGGACTGACAAAAAAAGGAGAAAATGGAAATACTGATCAAATCTCACCAGACTATTCATGGGCTAAAAAATCGGAGGATAAAGAAGAAGCTGGAGAGAGTCTTAAAAGACTTGGCCTGTCATGACAAGGAGTTGAGTATTTTATTTACTAACGATGAGCAGATTGCCCAGTTAAACGATCAATATCTTGGGAGAAAAAGCCCAACTAATGTGCTGGCCTTTCCAATGGATGGCTTATCTGCAAGCGACACAAAGGCAGGGGCGTCAGCCTCGGAGGTTGAATCAGCCATGTTGGGAGATGTTGTTATCTCTGTGGATAAGGCCATATGGGAATCAAAGGAGTTTGGAGAGTCAGTGGAACACACAATTGATCGTTTGCTGATACATGGGATTTTACACATCTTAGGATATGATCACGAGAAGTCGGCTGAAGAAACCAGAGTGATGGAAAAAGAGGAAAGAAGACTTATGACACTGATCAAGGAGGGTTAGAATATGGCACGTTTAGCGGTTAATATAGACCATGTGGCCACAGTGCGCCAGGCAAGAGGGATTGATGAGCCCGATCCGGTCCTGGCAGCGGGTCTTGCAGAGCTGGCGGGTGCAGAAGTGATTATCTGTCACCTAAGGGAAGACAGGCGTCATATTAACGACAGAGACCTTATGATTTTACGCCAGACCGTAAAGACTAAGTTGAACTTGGAGATGGCCGGTGTGGAAGAAATGATTGAGATTGCGGTGAAAACCAAGCCTGATTTGGTAACCCTGGTCCCTGAAAAAAGAGAGGAACTGACTACGGAAGGCGGTCTCGATGTTAAGTCTCAGCAGGATCGTTACAAACGTGTAGTAGAGCGCCTGAAGGAAGCAGACATTAAAATTAGCTTCTTTGTGGATCCGGATTTGGATCAGATTAATGCCTCTAAGCAGTGTGGCGGAGATATCGTTGAGATTCACACGGGTGACTATTCAGAAGCGAAATCAGAATCCGAAGCTGACAGCCGGTTTGGGCGTATTGTTACTGCAGTGAATTTGGCCGCGGATTTAGATTTATGCATTAGTGCTGGACATGGGCTTAATTATGTAAATGTCAAGCGGTTTAAGGCCTTACCCCAGATTGAGGAATATAGCATAGGGCACAGTATTGTAGCGAGGGCAGTGTTGGTAGGTTTTGAAAGGGCTGTGCGCGAAATGCTCGAATTAGTAAAAGATTTTTAAAAGAGAGCCTCATGTCCGTGTAACTCTAATATATTACGGGTATTGGGATCAGGGAACTCATAACTTGCTAAAATGATTTACGGAATCGGCGTAGATATCGTCAGTATTGTTAGGATTGAGGGTGTAATAAAGAGATGGGGTGGTAGATTTGTTGGCAGAGTGTTTACACCTGATGAAGCCGCAATTTGCTATGATAGAGCATACCCTTCTTCTGCCTTTGCTCTTCGGTTCGCTGCCAAAGAGGCCTTTTCCAAGGCATTGGGTTCGGGAATGAGGAAGGGCCTTAAGTGGCGGGATATAGAGGTGTTTAACTATCCGAGCGGCAAGCCGAGTTTGAGACTTCATGGAATCTCGTTTGATATCTGCCGCGAAAAAGATATAACCGGTATTCATCTGAGTCTTTCAGATGAAGGTGAATATGGCATTGCCATGGTTGTGCTTGAAAAACACGATATAGTGAAAAGGGATTAAGGTGATATGTTAAATGCCAGTGATATTATGACAACCGAGGTAATCACTGTTAAAAAAGATACCAGTCTTAAGGTCTTGGCCAGGATACTGTATAAAAATAATATTAACGGTGTGCCCGTTGTTGACGATGATGGCCTACTTATCGGGATTATCTGTGAGAGTGACTTGATTCGAAAAGATAAGAAGCTTCATATTCCCACGGTTGTAGCCATTTTTGATGCGGTCTTTTACCTTGAAAGACCTAAAAAATTTGTTGAAGAAATTCAGAGGATCAATGCTACTACTGTGGAAGACCTTTATACGAAAGAAATTATTACGATTGATGAAAAGACACCAATTGACGAAATTGCCACCCTAATGACCACAAAAAAGATTTACACTATCCCTGTCGTGGACGGTGATCGCCTTGTAGGAATTATCGGTAAAGCTGACCTAATTAGGACAATAGCGCTTTGAAAGAGAAATGTATTACTCAACACTCAGTTTCGGATCGCGAAACAATCAATCTGGGCCAGAAAGTAGGAACACTTCTTGTAGCAGGTGACGTAGTAGGTTTAGTGGGGGAACTGGGGAGCGGCAAGACCTGGTTTGCCAAAGGGTTGGCCCTCGGTTTAGGGGTTTCCCCGAATACAATTATCACAAGTCCCTCTTTTACTCTTATTAATGAGTACGAAGGGAGGTATAAGTTTTTTCATATGGATGTCTACCGACTTGAGAGCCTTTCTGATCTTTTGTCGGCAGGGCTTGACGAGTACTTTTATAAAGATGGCGTTGTTGCCATGGAGTGGGCTGATCGCTGGCCGGAGATCTTGCCAAGTTGGTGGCTGAAGGTCGAATTAATTATCACGGATGATATTTCTCGGGAAATTGTATTATCCAGTTCTCATCCTCGGATTTCAGAAATCCTGAAAAAGATACAACCGTAAAAGGTCGTCACTCCGGTAGATCCCGGATCTAGTCCGGGAGGAATCTAGGAACTCTGTAAACAATTGAAAAAACTGGATTCCGGCTTGGCCGTCAGCCCGGACCACGATCCGGAACGAAATGACAAGAAATGGTGTCTTTCGACTTTTTACGAAACTATCAAAAAAGGCAGTTGAAACAGAAAGTTATGTGCCGGAAGGTTAAGTTATGGCATTGATTGTTCAGAAGTATGGGGGGACTTCAGTAGGCAGCATTGAAAAAATAAGGGCTGTTGCCGAAAAAGTTATTGAGTATCACCAGCAGGGGAATAAAGTTGTAGTTGTTCTATCCGCCATGGCCGGTCAAACCGATAACCTAATCCAACTGGCCAACGAGATATCCGATGATCCGGATCCCAGAGAGCTTGATGTGCTTATGGCAACGGGGGAGCAGATAAGTGTCGCTTTGTTGGCCATGGCCATTAAGTCAATGGGTTATGATGCCCGCTCTTTTCTCGGTTTCCAGGTAGCTATCCATACAAGTCATTTATATGGTAAAGCCAGAATTTACAATATTGAAACCGGTCAAATTATAGAAGAGTTAAAGAATAACAAAATTGTAGTAGTAACTGGATTTCAGGGCCTTGATGATCAAGGTGATATTACAACATTAGGCAGGGGAGGGTCTGATACTACTGCTGTTGCCTTAGCAGCGACCCTCAAAGCTGATGTGTGCGAAATTTTTACAGACGTAGATGGGGTTTATACTACTGATCCAAATATCTGCCCTAAGGCCAGAAAACTGGATATGATCTCTTATGATGAAATGCTTGAGATGGCCAGCCAGGGTGCCAAAGTGTTGGAGATTCGTTCTGTTGAATTTGCAAAAAAATATAATGTTCCAATCCATGTAAGATCAACTTTTATCACAGAAAGGGGTACAATGGTGACCGCTGAAACAAAGGATATGGAGAAGGTGTTGGTATCTGGAGTTACTTATAATAAAAATGAAGCCAGGATAACCATCAAAAAGGTACCAGATCAACCAGGCATTGCATTTCAAATATTTGAGCCTGTTTTTAGATCTGGCACTATAGTGGATATGATCGTTCAAAATACAAGTGAAGATGGACTAACTGATTTGACTTTCACAGTGCCAAAGTCGGATTTTTATAAAACAATGAAGGTGGTGAGTGGTGTAGCAAAAAAAATCGGAGCAGAAAAAGTTTTAGGCGATGAAAATATTTCAAAGGTTTCAATTATAGGTGTAGGAATGAGAAGTCATGCCGGCGTAGCAAAAAAGATGTTCGGTGCCCTGGCAGGAGAAAATATTAATATTAGTATGATAAGTACTTCCGAGATAAAGGTATCCTGTATCATAGAGGAGAAATACACCGAACTTGCTGTGCGAACCCTTCATAAGGCCTTTGGGTTGGATGATGAGCAAAAGCAAGAACAATAACAACACAGGGGCATTTTTTTTACTGCTGCTTTTCCTTCTTTCTATCCCTGTATTCAAAGGGGTTTTCAGCTTATCTGTTCCTGACCGGAATCTTTGTAATAAGAAAGTGTTCGTTGAGATTTCAGGAGATATTGTTTGCCCTGGTGTTTATGAATTCTGCCAGTTACCTGATTTGAAGGATTTGCTTGATAGGGCTAAAGGGTTAGTTTGTCAAACTAAAAAAGATCCACCATTCAAACATGTTTTTCTCCATTCCGGAACATGTGTCGATGTCAAAAGCGATGGAAAAGAGCCCCATATCTTTGAAAGTGAAATGTCGGCCTTTTATAGGGTCACGCTTGGAATACCCCTTTCAATAAACAGGGAAACCGGAGAAGGATTAACAGCAGTTCCCGGAATCGGTGTTAAAATTGCCGAAACTATTATTCGCGAGAGGACAAAAAGGGGTGGTTTTAATAGGATGGATGAAATCTTGTCCATTAAAGGGATTGGTCCTGCATTATACAGAAAGCTGAACCATTACCTTGTAATATAGGGGGCTCAAGAAAGAGACCTTTTATGAGAAAGAAGCAAAAAATTCCAGACTGGTTGATTGGGTTGATGGTGACTCTATTCTTTTTGTATATCACTTCAACCGGTGTCATTGGTTTAATGGATGACATTGAGATGAAGACCTTTGATTTAAGGGCAAAGATCACTGCGCCCAAAGGAAAAAACCCTCATATTGAACTTGTGGTGATAACGGATGATGACCTCTCAGGACTTGGAAGGTTCCCATGGCCGAGGCATATTTTTGCTCAGGCCATACAAAACCTTGCACTTGCCGGTGCCAAAGT
>Ga0233414_10001007_pt1 | contig 11191 bp, 14 predicted proteins | sample Na_anoxic_10_MG_FD_189020 | JGI IMG/M metagenome (GOLD analysis project Ga0233414, IMG submission 189020) | Seawater microbial communities from Saanich Inlet, British Columbia, Canada - Na_anoxic_10_MG | ecosystem: Environmental > Aquatic > Marine > Inlet | place: Canada: British Columbia...
ATAGCTGAGGACTCTCGGGCTGGCATGTTCAGGGGCAACCTTAAGCTGCCCGCTTATATGGTTCATGCAAAGTTCATCCAGAAACTTCGGGCTGCCGTCCGCAAGCAGATAATCATACCGGATTCCTGATTTCACAAAGACTTTCTTAACACCCGGAACCATCCGGGCTTTTTTTAAAATGTCCAGATACTCACGATGATCTACATTCAGATTCTCGCAAATTTCAGGATACAGGCATTGCTTATCCCTGCACATTCCCTTTTTCCCCTTAACCTTGCAGTAAGCATCACGGAAATTAGCTGTAGGTCCCCCGATGTCGGTTATGTATCCTTTGAAATCCGGTTTCTTTGACAGCAGCCTTACCTCTCTTAATATTGAAGCAGGGCTTCGTTTCTGAGTTATCCTGCCTTGATTAAAAACGATGGAACAAAAAGTGCATCCACCCGGGCAGCCCCTATGGCTTGTTACAGAGAATTTCACTTCTTCCAGAGCCTTAATGCCTCCTGAACCCTCATATACCGGATGATACTCCCTCATATAAGGAAGATCATAGATCTCATCCATTTCGCTCATACTCAATGGCATTGCCGGCGGATTGCATATTAGAAATCTGTCGGAATGACCCTGGCATATTGTTTTTCCCCTATAGGGGTCCTGTTCCATATACTGCATCCTGAAAGCTTCTGCGAAATCTTTTTTGCCATCCCTAGCTTCCTCATATCCGGGTATAATCAGAGCCTCATCCGGAATATTGTGTGAAATATAGGCAGTTCCTTTTATATCAGTAACAGGGATTCCTGTTTTCAAATTATCAGCAATTTCAAGAATTGCCTTTTCCCCGGGTCCATAAACAAGGAGGTCCGCCTTGGAATCAAACAGAATTGAGCGCCTTACTTTATCAGTCCAATAATCGTAATGCGCGAATCGCCTTAATCCGGCCTCAACTCCGCCTAGAATCACAGGAATACCTTTGAATGCTTGCTTTGCTAGACCAGTGTAAACTATGCTTGCCCTGTCAGGCCTTTGGTTCTCTCCCTCTTCAGGCGAATACCTGTCATTCCTTCTTTTATGTTTTGAAGCAGAATAATTGTTAACCATTGAGTCAATGACTCCGGGGGCTATTAGGACAGCCAGTTCGGGACGCCCCAAGCACTTTAATGATTCCGGATTCTTCCAGTCCGGTTGTGCGATAATCCCGACCTTATATCCTGCATTTTCAAGAACCCTTGAAATCACTGCATGCCCAAAAGACGGATGGTCGACGTATGCATCACCCGATATCATAAGAAAATCGATGGAATCCCATCCCTTTTTCTCCATATCTTTTTTATTAATTGGTAAAAATCCCATAAACTCCAACTTAAATAATATGCAATCTAGGTCTTATGAATACTTCTTCAAAAAGGAAATCATTCCTTCATATGTCTGCTTTGAACAGTCTCTGTAATAGAAATTAACATACGCATGTTTCGCATTTTTAACATTTCGGTCAAACAGGAGCTTTTCATAAGGCCGATTTCGGGCATCGAGTACTTCAATCAATTCCAGACTCTGGTTGAAAAGAAAATCTCTTTCCCCTGCAGTGATAAAAGCAGGCGGAAATTCATCGTTTATATGATGTACAGGCGATATCTGGTCTTTCAACTTATATTCCGATGGCTTAGTTGTTCCGATATAGCTTTTTACCATTGTTTTTATCATAAAGAAGCCTGAATCTACAATGGTTTCAAAATTATATCCACCGTAAATAAGCAGCAAGCCGGCCACTTGTCCTGACTTGATTGGAAAATCAACCCCGATTTTATTACGTAGATTCTCATTTGTTGCAATACAGGCTGCCATACATGACAGATGCCCTCCGGCTGAACTTCCTCCAAAAAATATTTTATTCAAATTGGCATGATATTTCTCATGATTTTCATTCAGCCATGCAAGCACCAGCCCTATATCCTCTATTGCAGCAGGATGTTTATATTTCGGCCCCAGCCTATACTTGACAGTTAAGACAAGGAAACCTTCGGAAGCAAATACGGCACATTGATGAGCGCTGGTAAGCTTACTCCCCGTTGTCCATCCCCCGCCGTGTATATATATCAAAACAGGCAGTTTTCCTTTTATGACTGATGGTGAAAATAAATCGAAATCCCCATACGATGAATACGGAATATTGTTTTCCCTTATATAACCATCAGGCAGATTTCTGTTAAATAACACAAGCCTGCCGATAAATTCCATAATATTCTGATATAGCTTAATTAATATTGCGCCCATATGTTCGTTAGTAATCTCCTATTAGTTTAACAAAGACAACGGGTATGTCTTCCCTGATATTGATATTGTTTTCCTCATCCTTTGAAACAATTGTAATCCTCTGTGAATATCCCCCGACGGGAATTATCATACCTCCACCGGGAGCAAGCTGTTCAATTAGTTTCTTTGGAATCCTCCTCGCTGCTGCTGTAACTATTATCCTGTCAAACGGGGCTTCTTCCTTCCACCCCTGCGACCCGTCACCGAGTTTAAAACTTATATTGGAAAATCCCATTTCCCCAAGCCGTTCTTCCGCTTCTTCTTTCAGAGGTTCAATTCTTTCGACAGTATACACTCTAGAAGCGAATTTTGCCAACAGAGCCGTCTGATAACCGCTTCCCGTCCCTATCTCAAGCACCCTGCAGTCTTCGTGCAAACCCAGCATAAGTGTCATTTTCAGTACAAGCGACGGTTGGGATATCGTCTGCCCGTGCCCGATAGAAAATGCAGCATCTATACCCGCATATCGTTTGTTTACCTCCATAAAAAGCGAACGGTCAAGTTCTTTGTAATACTTAATGATATCCTGATCAGAAACCATGACACCACCACCTTCATAAATATTATCTCACATATAACAAAAGTGAACCATATCACATATTCAGAAAATAGTAATTATTTATACACCCAGATCGTTTTTTAGAATTGAGTACATATCACAGTCAACATATCTACCCTGATTATCCTTATGATACTGCCTGAGCCTTCCTTCATATATCATTCCGGCTTTTTGCATGACCTTACCGGACGCAGCATTTTCCGTGTAGTGAAATGCATGGACACGATTAAATCCAACTGAGCTAATTAAAAACTCTATTACACCGGCAAGGGCTTCTGTACCATAACCCCTGCTCCAGAAATGTTTACCATAACAATAACCAACTTCACACATGTCATGGTCCGTATATTGCCCCACAACAGATATTGAACCGATAATCTTTTTATTCTCCTTGAGCATGACAACCCAGTTATAATAATCAGGAGATTTGTACTTCACAATCCAATCATTCAGAATATTTTTTGTAACCTCAACATTTTCATGTGGCAGCCATGACAAAAACCTGGTTACATCGCTATCGGTTGCCCAAGTCTTATACATTGGAAGAGCATCTTCCTTCACATATCTTCTAAGTAAAAGTCTTTCAGTTTCTATGTTAAGCGTGCCTTTATGTTCCATGCTATCCTCCAAACGTAAATTATGATAATTCCCAGAAGGTGCCGCCCGGCACAGGCCTGAACCCTATTTTATAATAAAACTGTTGTGAAGAACCCACATATGCTTTTTTTGCCCCCAATTGCCCGCAGCGTCTGACGCCCTCTAGAACAGCAGCCCTGCCAAGTCCCATTTTCCTGTAATCCGGGTCAGTGGCAACCGGCTCCACAAGCGCATAATCAGTAGCTTCGTCATACCACACGCCGCAGTATGATACAAAACTACCATCCGGGGCTACAACAGCAATGTTCAGATTCATTCGCTGGTGAGGCCCTGACAGGCTGGTTTTCCTGCCTTTGATGTGCTCATCGTCCTCCGGGGGCGCTCCTTCATGGTTAAATCCCCTCCAAAGTACCCTGTTGTATTTATATAAATCGTAGTCCTCGGCAAGGCTGCAGATACGAAAACCATCAGGCAGTTCATATGAAATCTTATCCACATCAATATCGATAACAGACTTCGGATCCTTGTGTTGACTTGGATTGAATCCCATATTCCCGGCATATATCTGGAATTCGGGATCATCATCTTGAATCAGTACTTTTAATCCACCGTCCTTTTTAAGCTTTTTGATTGAATATTCCAGGACATCCTTTTTCAGGTAGCCGTATGCGCTGTCAACGAAGGGGAAAACTTCACCGGGACTCTGCTCCATGGCAGCCACTGCAACAATTTGCCCGTTGTCTTCCCATATGCCCATCTTACTTAAATCATAATCACCAATGGATTCAAGGCAGAAAGACCACTCCCATCTTTCCCATAGATAGTTTATGCACACAAACTCTTTTGAATTTATCTTTATAAGAAAATCTCTGATAGCGTAGAAGTCTTTGGAAAATCCTGGTTTCTCATTGTATTGTCTGAATTCAATGGACATGTCATTCCTCCTGAACACTTCTGCTCACATAGGCTTTAGGTTCTTGTTCAGCCTGTCAATGATTTTTTGAAGCCGTCTTTCTTTTGTATCTTCTCTTTTTGCACTTAGGTAATGCATGGTGTAAATTTTCTGAACACTTTCAGACATCTTTAGAAAATTAGATAAAGCAGGTTCGATATCATTGATTGCACTGACTAATTTTTCAATATCTTCTTTGGCTACAGGTTTTCTCTCAGGCATATTCCATTTACCGTTTTTTTTCGCCCTGTTAATTTCTTCAAAACCGAATTCAGTCATTAGACCTTCAGCGATTAGTTTCTTAACAAAACCTTTGTTTCTGTTTGACCACTGGCTGTTCTTATTCCGATGGGAAAACCTTTTTATGTAACTTGCATCATCAACCCTCTTTAGAAGACCGTCAATCCAGCCGAAACACAGGGCTTCCTTAAGTGCTTCATCAGGATGCAGTGTTTCAATCTTTCCTCCCTTACCGAACACCAGCCATACCGCTTCATGGGAATCATGGTTAGTTTCAAGCCATTTTCTGAATTCACTGTGGTTTTTAAAAATAAGTTTTTCATCCATACTAATCTCTCCTATATAGCTGCATGATGATATCACTGTTTATAGTTTTAAACTCAATCATTCTCACTCCTGCCGACTTTCATGCTTAATATCCCGGATTTCATAATTAAGCCTCTTGTGTATTTATTATACATGAGCAGAACCTTTATCCTTTTATATAAAAGATTCAATTTAAGGCCGGACAGGCTCTTTTCGTATTTTCTCCCGAAACACAGGTAATTTTTATTTAGAGCTTCTGAAAGCAATCTACCACTTTCTAACGCATAACTTATACCCTCGGCAGAACTAGGACTGATTAATCCGGCTGATTCACCGGCAAGGGCGATATTACCGACCCTGATATTCAGCTGTCTGAGGTTGCCTGGGCGCATGATCATCGTTCCTGTCCGTTTTACCGGACGCCCTTCAATATATCCCGATTTCTTTAATTTCAAAATCAAAGAATCAAATTTCCTGTCCGTAGGAGATGATTCGGGCATTGCTGTTCCAACAAGCAGTTCATCATTCTTTTGTATAAGCCAGGAATAGAAATCGGTAACCTCCCTGTCGAAAATCGAAACATAATACGCTAGGTTTCCCTTTGTCTTATAATGCTCTTGAATCGAAACATATTTAGATGGCATAGCTTTGTTATTAAATGACTGCATTCTGACACGAGATTGAGCTCCGTCCGCGCCAATAAGCACCTTTGTTTCAATCAGCGATGATTCCCCCTCTTTTTCAATGCTTATGGTATAGCTGCTATCGTTTTTTGTATATTCCTTATATATGCAATTAAAATCCTTTGTTACTGAATTAGGAATGAGCGAAACCAGCCACCTGTCAAACTTTTCCCGGTTGATGTTTATATAATGACGCTGGTAATATTTCATGAGTCCATTATCGACATCGACTGACTTTACGCTGAATGTCTGCGGACTTTCGAGTATTTCCAATGGAACACCAAGTCCTTGCTTTGCCAGTGCTTTTTGGGCTGCAGGAGCCAGAAGCCCCCCGCAGCATTTTTCCCTGATAAAACCGGAATCAGTACTAAGATTCCGTTTATCAATTATCATGACTTTTAAGTCTTTTTTCAATAGACGCGCCAGGGTTGCGCCAGCCGGACCAGCTCCGACTATTACGATGTCATACATATAAATGTTATCCTTTATTACCATTGGGATTCTTTATAAACCATTGCTCTGCGTCCCTTAGCATATTCATAAGTTCATCTAAATTAATATTCCCAAGCTTTTTTATCCTGATACAACTTTTCCCGGCAGAAACATTTCCGAGTTTATCTTTATATACTTCAGCTATTGGTGAACCGCATGACAGCCCCATCACATATAGGTTGACGCTTCCTTTTTGGGGTGCAAGGCTGATTAACGGCCATTCACTCACTTTTTTAGTCGTTCTGTATGGCATAATCCCATATGCAATCATTGTTATACTTGGGCTTTCAAACAACTTCCGTTCCAGATTGGGAACAGTTTCACTTATAATTTTGTCAATATCCCTGAATAATGGTTCAAGCTCCCCCGATTTACCAAAAAGTTCTTCAATTGAATTTGCATTAATTTTCATTGTATTACTCCCTTTAGGTTTATATGAGAATTATACCCATGACTGATTCATAAACCGATTGATTTACCCATATCAAATGCCATTTGCAGATATTTTGAATTCACCTCCAGGTCATCAGGAGAATCAATGCCCGTGACTGACAGTCGGCCGGAAGGCTTTATCCCCATATGGCCAAAATAATGCTCAATCATGTCCAGAATCCGGTTGGTCTCATTTTCTGATGTACCGGTCCTTACTGCAATTGCCATGCCCAATTTCATCTTTGACATAAAACGAGGTTTTGGATTAGTATCACAATAAGGAGTGCTTCTGTCTATGAAAACCTTCATCTGGCCCGTAACATCCCCCCAATACGAAGGAGTTGCCATAATCAACAAATCAGCTTCGGCTAGTTCTTTCATAATGACATCCATATCATCATTAATTATACATTCGCCGGTTTCATAACAATGCTTGCATCCCTTACAATAATTGATAACCATATCGCCAAGACAAAATGTCTTAGTATCGTAACCATTCCGCAGCAATCCCTGCCTGACTTTCTCAACCAATAATGAAGTACTTCCGAAATTTCTGGGGCTACCATTGATAATCAAAGCTTTCATCCGTTATCCTCCGTTAATATCATCCTGTGTGATTCATGCTCTCCATGCGACTCTATAAATCCAAGTGCTTTATAAAATCCGTCCGCTCCCGGAGTTGCTTTCAGGCGCAAGACCCTGTAATGCAATTTTGCCATCTTGATTACACTTTCAACTAATTTACTTCCTACCCCTAGATTCCTGAATTGCCCTGATACATACAGGTGCCTGACCCTTCCAATGCCGGCTTCATCGGTATATGGGTCTGTGTTCAATCCGCATATCCCAAGGCACCACTGCCCTGCATAAGCACCATACAGGATCTCGCCTTCTTTGGAAAAACTATTATCCCCAGACAGAAACTCATAAATCATCCTGCCCACAAAATTAAATCCCTCATCATCGGCTTCGCTTTCAAGCTGGATAAGGTTTATCAGTTTATCCTCTGTAATTTTAAGTATTTTGTATTTCATCAATTTTTCTTTGCGCCATCATCCAGTCATATACTTCCTGAGTGTCATATGCAGCAGACCAAGAATTATGCCCGATCCCGGGATAAATCGTCAACCTTGCACTTCCACCGGCTTTTGATATATTTTCAGCTGCTTTTTTTGACATATCTACGGGAACCGTTTTGTCATCATCCCCGTGAAAAATCCAAAACGGAACATGCTTTATTTTTTCAACTCCTTCAAGATCCTTAAATCCACCACAAATTGGTACCGCTGCAGAAAAAAGATTTGGGTATGCTTTAACCATTTCAAAAGTACCGAAACCACCCATACTAAGACCTGTTATATATATCCTGTTCATGTCTACAGGGTATAATCCGGTTACATCATCTATGATCTTCTTTACTTCCAGCTTTTTATCGGTCCACCATAAGTACGATGGGCACTGGGGCGAAACCAATATAAAGGGAAGTTGCTTTCCTCCTCCAATAAGTTTCGGAGGACCATGAGTCTTTACCTTCTCAAGGTCATTTCCTCTTTCCCCTGCCCCGTGAAGGAACAGCAACAACGGCCATTTTTTACCATAGGTGAAATCAATTGGCAGATACAGCAGATAATCCATATGGATTTTCCGAACAACATTTTTTTCCATCCTGCGTGAAACTTGAAATCCTCCCTGAGCTGTTAATTCGCGCGAATTATCATTACCGACTTTCATAATGCAGACATCTTCGCCATCTACCTGTTCGCCGGTCAGATGGAAACCAAGGCTTGTGTATAGGTTTTTGGCAACTATATTATGGGGTTCAAAACTAGTTTGAAGCAACTTGCAGCCATCCTGAGCTTTCAGCCTTGCAATTACAATTTCCATGGCTTTCCTGCCGTACCCCTTGCCCTGTTGTTCTTTTTCTATCATAAGCCTGCTTATCCAGCCTGTTCCCATCGCAGAGTCGAAATCATACATAATAAAGCCAATCATAGTATCATCAGAATAAATCGCCCATGGCTCAGATACATTGTCTGCCTTGGCTTCAGCCAGGGAGTACATATTGGCTGCCACAAATTTCTTTTGTTCTTCACTGACTTCCAACTTAATACATTCCTTGATATTTGTCATTGTAATCTCACGGAGTTCTATGTTCATATTAAACTCCTAAAGCCGTGCTTTGCCGGTTATATGGTCTATTGAAATTTTGACTATCACAGTCCCCGACTGTTCTTTCTTAACATAATCCCGGCCTTTCTCAATAAAGTCTTTCGAATATTTTTTTATTAGCTCCAACAAGGCCAATTTCTTTTCATTACCTTCTATTATACTCGCAGATCCAAACGCAATAGCACTTTTAAATTTAGTAGAAAAATCTTCTGGTATTAACTCTGTATCTGTCACTACACAAAACGATACTTTGCTTTCATCCCGGATAGCATCAAGTTTATGGCCTGTTTTTGCACAGTGGAAGAATATGCTGTCATCCATGTAAACATAGTTAACCGGAACCCCATACGGATATCCATTCTCACCAAAAACAGACAGGACGCCATACTCACCGCTTTCCAGAATCTCTGTGACAAGGTTATCAAAAACCTGCCTGTCTTTTCTTCTCATTTCCCTGAAGTTCATGATATCCCCCAATTAAAAATATAGTTTATTAGTTATATGTTATTTATTATCTTTGAATTTTATTAAAAACTGTTTTAGGTCAATATAATATTCAGTACCTCTTGAACGTACCTGACGTACTGTAAATCCTCGTTTTATGAGAAGCCTGTTCATTCGGTCGTTTTTGGAATTGCTGTAAGCAATCAACTTACTGAATCCGGAATATCGTATATCTTTTGCAAAAATCAGAAGCAGGTTTCTCAAAGTTGAACCATCGCATTGATGATAAGGATGAATTATCAAGTCATAAATCTGAACTTCATCATCATTATAAAACCACACCAAATATCCCCGTATGCGTGCATCATCTTCCAGGATTCTGTACCTAACCCCTTTATCCAGATTAATATTCAAATATTTGTACCAGGAATCATCAGCCTCAGGTGTAAGAGTCAGTGTCTGCGGAAAAGAGCTTTCCATACTGATTTTCAGGCATTCCAATAATCTAGCGCTGTATTCATCCAGGAACGTCTTTTTATCAATAGTTTCAGGGTACTTTATAACTTTCATTCTTCTACCAATCAATCTACTTCAGCAGTAACCCTGCAGGGCAATCCCGACATACCAGTGAAATTCACCGGGTATATATTAGCGGTGAATTCAGAAGAGTTTCTACCATTGAGAATTATACCCAGATTGCATAAGTTCTCAATAATGAAAACACCTTTATCCGCACAATACCGGTCCATTGGGGTATGTTCATTCCCCCGTCGTATACCCGCAAAATCAACACCAATTATCGAAATTTCCCTTTGCAGTAAAACCTCTATCAACTCCAATGATAGATATGGATGACTGCTAAAGTATCTCTTTGAGCCATATGGTTCTATTTCAATGAATCCACTGTAAAATGTTATGAACATCCCTTCATTAATCAGACTGGTGTCAATATCAGAGACACTTATTTCATCTTTATTTTGAACATTGAATACAATTCCTTGCCTTCTTGTATACTCAAGCGGAAATACTAAATCCATTACATCGAAATGAGTTCCCAAGTGTCCTAGTGAGGTCATTTTTTCATTCTCCAATGCATTTTGGCCGGCGTTGATTGATACCGGGGTGCTTAAGTCAATCATTTAAAATCTCACTTATCAACTGATTTACCGCATTTAGGGCAGTACATATACGCAGTGTCAAGTTTTACACCGCAATACGGGCAGAAATTGAACTGACCGCTGTCCAGGTCATCAAGAGAAATGTCATCTCCTGATGCAATCTCATTGCTTATCCATCTGTCAGCTGGGTCGCCTTCTTCGCTTTTATCAACTATATCCATAATGGAAAACCGCTCTTTTCCCTTGGCGTTTTTAAAATGATAAGCAGCCTGAGCAATTCCGACTATAACGAAGATAACCCCGAACATTGGGAATATCACTCCAATCCCTCCGGAGAAGTTCCTGGTTATCATGACTGCCATTCCTGTCCAGAACAGCCCGAATAATACAAATGCAACCGCCCCGATTGCTGACAAACCTGATGGGCCTCGGCCAGGTTTAATACTTTTCATAATCACCTCAGGTATTTTTTTAGTACAGATATCATTTTATCATAATCTTCACTGTCCCAATTACAATCCAGTTTTTCCTTCACAATGTGAAATCCCTGGTCAATGTATATGTTTACTGCTTTATAACTCCATGTCTGGGTTTTTAAATATGTTTCAACATCTCCTTCAATATCGATAAGCAATTTCATCCCCCGGCAAACCAGCGCTTTCCCGAGGCCTTTGCCTTGGTAATCAGGTTTTACTCCCACCCACGAAACCCATGGATATCTTCTCTGCCCGATATATTCCCACCAGATTGTAAAGGTTGCAATTTTACTGCCGTTTGGTTCTTGGATGAATATGCACCGTCTTTCAAGTTCATCAACATATGGAAGATATCTTTCCCGAAAGTAGCTCATCGCTTCTTTTTTTGTTACAAACTCCTGAACGGAATTCTC
>Ga0233414_10001009_pt1 | contig 11176 bp, 8 predicted proteins | sample Na_anoxic_10_MG_FD_189020 | JGI IMG/M metagenome (GOLD analysis project Ga0233414, IMG submission 189020) | Seawater microbial communities from Saanich Inlet, British Columbia, Canada - Na_anoxic_10_MG | ecosystem: Environmental > Aquatic > Marine > Inlet | place: Canada: British Columbia...
CTCCAGATGGCGGGTTCAGACCATACCATCATGGAAAAGGCCCGGAAACTTCAACAGAGTCCGAGGGTAATCTGATATGCGCAGGATCACACCCAAAACGCCAACCTGTGTCAACCGGATAGGCATGCTTGATTCTATACCAAAGACTTAACGAATTGGTTTATAATAAGGGATGAAATTCATAAGCTGCAAGAATGAATTGAGAAAGAAGGTGGATTCGTGAAACCTTTCATAAACCAGCGAACTCAGCATAAGAGAGGGAAGCTGAGACCATATGAGCCCCTCTTAATGACACTTCTTCGAGTGTTGGATGCCTCATTGGGAGCCGCACTCTTTATAGGGCCGATCGCATTTCTTGATATGGATTCACCCTATATTTGGGAGGCAACCATCCTTATCTTTTTTATGATCATGGTCTGCTTTCATGCAGTTGGGCTCTACCGCTCATGGCGATTTTCTTCGCTTCAATACGAAATATCTCAGATTTTCTTGGGGTGTTTCATTCTTTATGCCTTTCTTTTTTCGATTGGTTACTTTTTGAAGGTGTCACATGAATTCTCCCGCCACGTTATGATATGCTGGATGGTGATTTGGCCCATTGTTATGGCAGCGGAACGTATTATTATTCGGACTATTCTCAGGCGCTACCGAAGGAAGGGGCACAATGTACGGAGGGCCGTCATTGCAGGAGCGGGGAAGATGGGGGAGCAATTAGCACATATGATTACTGAAAATCCCTGGTCAGGAACCCGGATTTTGGGTTTTTTTGATGACAAAGCCAAAAAGCCGGTGGGGGGCTATCCCATTTTGGGTGATTTAAAGGCCCTCCCTGAATATGCTAAAAAGGAAAGATTGGACATAGTCTACGTGGCCCTCTCCATGCAGACAGAACCGAAAATTCAGCTATTATTTAGAGAACTGGCTGATTCCACTGTTTCCGTCTACTTTATCCCTGACCTCTTTTTGCTGGACCTGATTATAGGGGGAAGTGTCACATATTTTGAGAACCTTCCTGTAATTGCCTTACGAGACACTCCAATTCGAGGCATCAACGTCCTATTCAAACGTGTGGGAGATTTGGTGCTAGCAGGCATCATTCTCTTATTAACAAGCCCGCTCTTTTTAGCCATAGCCTTAGGTCTCAAGTTCGGTTCCCGCGGTCATATACTATTCAAACAGTGGCGTTATGGTCTCAACGGTGAACCCATCAAAATCTATAAGTTTCGAACGATGAATGTTAGTGAAGATGGGTATAATTTCAAACAGGTGAGCCGAGATGATCCTCGAGTAACACGCTTTGGAGCTTTTCTTCGTCGAACCAGCCTTGATGAGCTGCCCCAGTTTATTAACGTGATCCAGGGGCGAATGTCTTTAGTGGGACCCAGACCTCATCCTGTAGCAATGAATGAGGAGTACCGTAAATTGGTGCCGGGATACATGCTTCGGCATAAGGTAAAACCCGGGATTACTGGTCTGGCCCAGGTCAATGGCTTTCGAGGGGAAACGGATACACTTGATAAGATTGAGGAACGTGTGGAATACGACCTGGAATACCTCCGGCAGTGGTCGCTCTTGCTGGATTTGAAGATTCTCGCGCAAACCTTTTTGAACCGGGCATGGCGAACGAATGCGTATTAAGTTTTGAAGATGTCTGGAGGAAAATCTATGACTCTCGTTGAGATGTTAGAGAAAAATGCGAAGCTTTTTCCTGAAAAGACCGCATTAATTTATGAGGAATCCAAGATTTCCCATAGAATGCTTTATGAAAGATCAAATGCCCTGGCCAATTTTTTGATAGGTATTGGTCTTAGGAAAGGGGAAAGGGTAGGACTTCTGCTGCAAAAGACTCCGGAGGCAATTATCTCTTTTTTAGGCGTTGCAACAGCAGGTGGCGTTGTCTTCCCAATCGATTACAATCAGACTCTTGCCCATATTCAGTACATCTTGAATCTCACCCATCCCTCCGTCTTGATTGTATCTGGCAATTTTCAATCCTTGCTTTCCAGGCTAAGACTTCCCTGTTCAGATGAGAGGATCATTGTGGTTGGTAAAAAATCGAGTAATAGGTACCATGCATGGGAAGCGGTCTTTGCTCAAGAAACTTTTGGTCCACCAGATGTAAAAATTCAAGACAGCGATATTGTCTACCTGAACTTTACCTCAGGTACGACAGGCGTTCCGAAAGGGGCTATTTCCACACATGCCAACATTTATTGGAATACCTTATCATCGATACAAAGCTTGAAACTAACCCATGATGATGTTCACCTATGTATGTTTCCGGTTTTCGGTCATCCGCATGAACTCTTTGCCCGGCCCCTCTATTTAGGAGGAACCATTGTTTTAATAGATAATATCTCACCTAAGTCCATTGCTAAATCTATTTCAGATCATAATGTAACATGTGTGATGGCGGTCGCCTCTATTTACGAGAACTTAGTTCGTTTGCAGGAGTCTCACACCTTCAATTTCAGCTCTCTGAGGATACCAGAAAGCGGAGGCATGCATACCAACCCAACCCTGGCTCAAAAATTCAAAGACCGCTTTAAGATTCCGATCGTACCGGTATGGGGAAGCACCGAGACTACGGGGATTGCCTTGGCTGCTCCTGTTCAGGGAGAACATAAACCAGGCTCCATGGGAAAACCGTGCCCTTACTTTGAAGTAAGAATTGTCGACGAAAATGGAGAAGAATTAGCCCCAAATGAGGTTGGAGAAATGGTCATAAAGGGTCCGGCTGTCTGTTCGGGATATTTCGGTAACCCTGAGGAGACTAAGAAATATATGAAAGGTGGGTGGTTTTTTACAGGTGATTTCGTGAAGAAGGATTCTGAGGGTTATTTTTATTTTGCTGGCAGAAAAACCGGAATGATGAAGGTGGCAGGCCTGAAGGTCTTTCCTACCGAAATTGAAGATGTATTAAGTGCCCACCCTCAGATCAATGAAGTGGCTGTTGTTAAGGTTCGGGATCATTCCCATGGCGAAATACCTAAGGCCGTTATTGTCTTGAAAGATGGTGTGAAAATTAGTAAAGTCGATATCCGAAAATACTGTGAGAAGAGAATATCGAAGTACAAGGTACCACGGGTCATCGAATTTTTATCTGAACTACCCAAGACCCCAGGAGGGAAGATATTGTATCGAAAACTATAATCAGTGTTTGAGATGAAAAGGGATAATGTGAATGAGTGATGTAACTATTCAGCCACAGATTCACCCTGTTAAATAGTAAATATGATAAGCATCATAACTTTCAGGAGCAGAGAGGTATTGAGGGCTAAATTAAAAAATTAAATGCCTTATTTAACGGGGTGAACACAGATAGGTTTAAATACAAAGAAATCACAGATATTATTCTTAGAAGTTTTTAGAAGTATACCCTGTTAGATAGTCCAGATATTTTACGAAGGCCTATAACTATCATTGCCTGATTAATAAACATTATTTTAAATATGGCGGGCAGGCAACAAATGTTGAAGTTGGCTTATCATTGAATTTTGGCAGAAAACCAGAGTTCAAAAGATTTGTGTATGATACCAAAAGAAAAAACATCGGCGATAACCTGCCCGCAACGCTCTCGCTTGCGAGGCGGGCGGGTCAGCGTAGATCTGTATCTTAGTTATTGATTGCTCAGTGATTATGGAATCCAAATTTGTAGTCATTCATGCAGATAGAAAGCCCATGGAAGGTATTACCAATCCGGGGCCCCACCAGATCTATCGAAATCCCCGTGTTTCCGTCGAAATACGAGAGCTAGGCGATTTGCATCCCGATGAGATCCGAGTGGAGATGGTCTATGCAGGATTGTGCGGCACAGACGTGCACCTGGTAGAGACGAATCCTGATACAGGGTATATTCGATCCTCGGCGCCAGCGAAGATTCCCCCGGAGGGACGAGTCATGGGCCACGAAGGGGTCGGAAAGGTAGTTGAGGTTGGGTCCCATGTCAACCACGTAGAACCGGGGGCCTACGTTACGTTTGAATCCATCATCGTTTGCCATTACTGTGATGTGTGCCGGAGAGGACAATTCAATCAATGCCGTCATGCGCGATTACTGGGATTGGAGAAGGATGGGCTCTTTGGTACAGTGGTGGATGTGCCTTCCATGCTGGCCCACGATGTTACTGCGTTGGCAAGAAGTGACAAGGATTTCAGGGCAACTGCCTGTGTCGAGCCGGCAGGAGTTGCGTATGTTGCCTGCCAGAACGGCCACATAGCGGCAGGAGACGTGGTCGTTATTTTTGGAGCTGGACCCATAGGGCTGTTCTCTGCCATGTTAAGCAAGACTGTTTTCGGCGCTTCTGTGGTTCATGTTGTTGAGCCCGTCGAATTCCGGAGGAGACTTGCCCGTAAGTGGAGTGATCATGTGTACGATGTTGATGAATTTTTTGAAAATTGTCCAGAGTTCGCTGATGTGGTTATTGAGGCCTCAGGATATTTGGACAACATTAACAGGATATTTCGACGTATGAATGCGAATGGTCACATTGTTCTACTGGCGAGGAGTGGGGCTCCTCTGGTAATGGATTCGGTAGACCACATGATTACCAATGAGGTGTCGTTGGTTGGGTCACGCGGGCATCTTGGTGGTGCATTTGGCAATATCCTCGGCCTGTATGAGAATGGGCGAATACCTCTGAATGAGATAGTGACAGATGTTGTTAGTGGGCCTGAAGGACTGTGCGACCTCCTGAAGTCACCGGAGAGGATTCTCCAAGAAAACTGTAAGGTTCTTGTGCGTCTTGACCGAGGCGGAATTTCAGTGTGATTTGTTCTTCATGGTGAACCATAAATCACCTTCATCATAATTTCAGCACAAGGAATGGAGCTCTGATTAGGAAAATGGAACAGTACAAGAAAAGATTACAAGAACTTAGAGCACAAATGACTAAGGTTAATGAAAAACTGATGCATAATCTTAATGATTTCTTTCAGATCTCAAATAGTATTGGCGAAGTCAAAAATAAAATGGGTCTTGCCCACTTTGACCCAGTTAGAGAATCTGAAATGCTTAAGGAGATTCAGCTAAAGAATAAGGGGCCCATGCCTCAAGATTTGATGAAAAGAATTTTTAAGGAGATATTTAAGGCCTCAGTGGAAGAAATGGGGGTTGGGGCCCGAAGAAGGCTTAAAGTGAACCGCCTCCCCGATACCAAAGACTTAGTTATTGTTGTCAACGGAATAGAAATTGGTGGTGAAAAACCGATTTTGATGGCCGGGCCTTGCTCTGTAGAACATTATGAGCAAATCTACGTTACTGCCAAGAGGATGAAAGAATTGGGTATAAATATTTTAAGAGGAGGAGCGTTTAAGCCCAGAACCTCCCCATACAGCTTCCAGGGATTAGAGGAAGAGGCGCTAAGAATGCTAAGAAGGGTTGCCGATGAATTCAATATGGCCGTTATTACAGAGGTTTTAGACACGCGAGATGTGCCGCTTGTTGCGAGACATGCAGACATATTACAGGTTGGTTCAAGAAATATGTTCAATTACTCACTGTTAAAAGAGCTTGGAAAAATCAATAAGCCTATAATGATTAAAAGAGGGCTCATGGCCACAATCGATGAATTTATCCTTGCAGCCGAATATGTTTATATAGGAGGGAATCATCAAATCATTTTATGCGAAAGGGGTATCAGGACCTTCGAGACCCAGACACGCAATACCTTGGACATATCATCTATACCTATATTGAAAAAGGAAACTCCACTTCCGGTCATTGTGGATATAAGCCACTCCCTTGGAAGAAAAGATATTAGTAAGCCCATAGCACATGCTGCCTTAACAGCTGGGGCAGATGGCCTGATGTTTGAATCACATTACGATCCACTCGTTGCGCTTTCAGATTCGGAACAGCAATTGAACTTAGAAGAAGCGGAAGAACTCATTGAGTATTTAAAGAAGTTTTTTCAATTTTCAGAAGGGAATTAAATAGGATGCTCCATGCAACCTAATAACATTCTTTACCAATTGACGGTCTCCACGCCAACACTGACTTATCCCATTTATGTTGGAGAACGGCTTCATGATATACACAAAGATTTTTTCGAAAGATATCCTAGAATTGCATTAATAACGAATGATACTATTCTTGATCTCTATGAAAAATCTATTCATAATATAAAGGTGGATTTTCCTCAGGTCTTTCATGTAGTGGTCAAGGACGGTGAAAAACATAAAAATATTTCAACATTGAGTGAGATTTATCATGAACTAATAGCAGAAAGATTGGGTCGTGATGGGCTCATTGTTGCTTTTGGAGGAGGAGTAGTAGGGGATTTGGCAGGCTTTGCCTCTGCGACCTATATGAGGGGCATCGACTATATTCAGATTCCTACCACACTATTAGCTATGGTTGATAGTAGTGTAGGAGGGAAAACTGCAATTAATCTTCCTGAAGGCAAAAACATAGTAGGCGCTTTCCATCAACCTCAAGCCGTATTCTCCGACTTGCATTTTCTTGATACGTTGCCCATTGATCAATTTAATTCAGGTTTAATGGAAGTCATTAAATACGGGCTTATATTAGACGCTTCTTTCTATAATTCTATTATTCAGAACAAAGAGGATATAAAAAAGCGAAACAGGGATACTATCGCTTATTTGATTTACCGTAGCTGTCAATTGAAAGCGGAGATAGTTGCCAAAGATGAAAGAGAGAAAGGAATCAGAAGTGTTCTCAACTTTGGTCATACTATCGGTCATGCTTTAGAAAGTTATTCAAGTTATCAATTTTACCTTCATGGAGAGGCAGTGGCTTTAGGAACTCTTGGTATAATCTATTATCTTGTTGATAGGGGCGTATTGAGCAGACAAGATTTAAAAGAATTTTTCGATATTTTAACTTTTTTTCGATTACCTACCTCAATACCTGCTGATTTCAAAATTGAGCAGATAATTAAGAACTTATGGCATGATAAGAAGATTCGGAATCAAAGAATTCAATGGATAACACTGAACCAGATAGGAGTCCCTGCCTGGAAACAATTTATCGATTTAAAAGAAATCAAAAGAATCTTAAGAAGGCTTCAAGAAAATGGATAAGATATCTATTTCGGTTATTAATGGGCCAAATTTGAATATGTTAGGAAGTAGGGAGCCTAATTTCTATGGCAATATGACGTTGGATGAAATCAATAAAAAAATTATGGATTATGCTCAAAAAAGAAATGTAGTGGTAGAATTTTTCCAAAGCAACATTGAAGGTGAAATTATTGATCAGATTCAGAAATCTGTGGAATTTTTTAATGGAATAATTATAAATGCCGGAGCATATTCACATACGAGCATTGCTATAAGAGATGCTATTGCAGGTATTAATATACCAGTAGTGGAGGTACATATTTCTAATATATTCAAGCGTGAAGATTTCCGTCACCAATCCTTCCTTACCCCTGTATGTGTTGGTTCAATTGTTGGTTTTGGATATCTCAGCTATATATTGGCGTTAGAATACTTCTCCTTATCATCTTAATCTTTTCCCATAGCCTGATTTGATGAAATAGTAAAAATTGATTTCAGGTTTTCAATGGCAGTGTTTTTGGGATTTCTCCTTATAAGATTTGCAAAATTCTTGGTAACTTCTCAAAAACTTGGGGTTTTACAATATGTGGCTAAAATTACTTTGCTGTTAAGTGTACCCCAACTTATTGAGAAGTTACTACCCGTGTTCGTATCTATGAGAGTTTAAAGAGGAATCATCATTTTTAAGTATAAAGAGGAAGTCTTTAAAAGTGTTTGCCGGATATGCCATGGGGGATGCAGTGCCCTTTTGTTTGTGAAAGATGGCAAACTCATTAAAGTAAAGCCAGATCCTGACTCACCTTTTAATCTGGGCCAGATGTGCATCAAAGGTCTGGCTACCCCGGAAATGATGTATCATCCTTCCAGAATCTTGACTCCGTTGAAGCGAAATGGAAATAGGGGATCCAATCAGTGGAAAGAGATCAGCTGGGAAATAGCTTTAGATGAAATTGCGAATAAGCTCGATGGAATCAGACAAGATTCAGGCCCTGAATCTATAGCCCTTGGCCAGGGAACAGGCAGGCACCATTTTATGCATGTTATACGTTTTGCCAATTCTCTCGGAACCCCCAATTGGTATGAGCCGGGGCTTGCTAACTGCCTCCTACCCAGGATAACGGTAAGCCAACTCACTTACGGCGGATTTGTTGTTGCAGACTATTATGGCAAGGTCACTCCTAAGACCATTCTGTTCTGGGGACATAATCCGGTCATTTCTGGTCCGGATGGGGAACTTTCATTTCTAGTTAAGAGGGCTTTGAAAGATGGCAGTTTCGGTATTGCAGTTGATCCAAGAAGATCAGAAACAGCCAAACGGTGTAAAATGTGGCTGCCGATAAGACCGGGTACGGATGCAGCGCTTGCCCTTGCTATGGCCCATATAATTATCCGTGAAGGCATTTATGATAAGGAATTTGTTGAAAAATGGACGGTGGGGTTCGATAAATTAAAAGAACACGTGTCGAAGTGTACACCTCAATGGGCTGAATCCATTACGTGGATTCCGGCAGAGAACATCATCGCTGCTACAAGGAGATACGCCCTTTATAAACCCTCTGTCTTGGAATGGGGCGTTGCCATAGAGCATAATACAAATTCTCTTCAAACGGTAAGAGCGATCTCTTTACTCAGGGGACTGACTGGAAATATAGATATTCCCGGTGGGGATATTTTGGGCATGAATATAATCCGTCCCTATCCGGTCATGGCAAACCAATTGCCCAAGGGCATGATTCGAAAAAGAATAGGGGGTGAGCAGTTCAAGCTGCTCTGCGGATTCCGGGCGCTAATTCCTTCAGCGCATATTCCTGGTTTATTCAAAGCCATGCGAACGGGTGATCCCTATCGCATAAGAGCGCTCCTCATTTTTGGGGGTAACCCCCTGGTTACGGTAGCCAATTCCCGGGAGGTTTATCAATCTTTGCTGAGGTTAGATCTCCTTGTTGTTACAGATATGTTCATGACCCCTACAGCAGCCTTGGCTGATTATGTGCTGCCTGCTTCCTTTTGGCCGGAGATGAACCAAATCATCGAACTCCCTTTTGTAGCTGAAAACGCCGTTTTTGCTCAACAAAAAGTAGTTCAAGTGGGTCTCTGCCGGCAGGACGAGGAGATTTTGATCGACCTTGCTAAAAGGTTGAATTTACCCTGTTCAGATGAGACGTTGGAGGACATTCTTAATAAACGACTTGAGCCACTTGGCCTGCCCTTTGAAGATCTGAAAAAGAAGTTTATGGTATTTCCACCCCACGAATACCGGAAATTTGAGAAAAAAGGATTCCGGACGCCTTCAAGAAAGGTTGAGTTTTACTCCAAGGCCTTGGAAAGGTTAGGTTATGATCCTCTGCCAACATATAAGGAACCCCCTGAGAGCCCTATGGAACGACCCGATGTGGCAAAGGATTTTCCATATATATTAACCACAGGAAGCAGGAGGGACGAGTATTTTCACAGTGAACACCGGCAAATAAAATTACTTAGAAAAAGGAGGCCGTATCCTACAGCAGAGGTCAATCCAGACACAGCCGCTAACCATAGAATTGCTGATGGAGAGTGGATTTACGTGAGTTCTCATCGAGGTAAGATAAAGATGAAAGCAGTAGTGACAAAGGATATACAGGAAGGAGTTATTAATATTGACCATGGATGGTGGTTTCCGGAAAGAGAAGGTCCGGATTTTGGAGTATGGGAGTCCAATGCCAATGTCTTAACCTCAAGTGCCCCTCCTTATGATCCAGCTTTCGGTACATATCAACTAAGAGGGCTATTGTGTTCTATAGAAAAGGTAAAAGATAAGTAAAATGATCTCTAACAGGAAAAACTTTTTGCTTCGATTGGCAATAATTTTCGTTGAAAATTAAATGATATAGTGTATAAGCATGACAACATGTGAACCGGTGAACATATGTGAAATCTTTTGGGTTATTTTGAGCGCTTTTAAAAGGGTATATTTATGATAAAATATAAGGTTGATTTGCTCATAATTCTATTTTTATTTTCCACAATAATATTGATCGGTGCATGTGCAACACCGACCACAAAAGAGCAGGATAATGTTGTTGGAATTCAAGATAAAGTTAGCGATGAAAGGTTTTCCGAATTTATTCTCGGGGTAGGTGATACCATAGATATAACAGTATACAGAAAAAAGACATCGGAATTTATTCTCGGGGTAGGTGATACCATAGATATAACCGTATACAGAAAAGAGACATCGGAATTTATTCTCGGGGTAGGTGATACCATAGATATCGTGGTTTATAGACACGGTGATCTTAATCGGTCAATTAAGTTAGATACTTCTGGCAAGATAATGTTTCCTCTAATAGGCGAGGTGCAGGCCGCTGGTAAACGTGTGTTTGCATTAAGAGACGAGATACAACAGAGGCTATCTAAATACCTTGTTAACCCACAGGTGAGCATCAATATCTCATCAAGACAAAGCTTAAAAGTAGATGAACTTTCCACATCATTTACGATTTCGGCACAAGAATATGGCAAGATAATGTTTCCTCTAATAGGCGAGGTGCAGGCCGCTGGTAAACATGTGATTGAATTAAGAGACGAGATACAACAGAGGCTATCTAAATACCTTTTTGACCCTCAGGTGAACATCAAGGTATCCCCAATACAAAGTCTAAAAATGGATGACCTTTCACTATCAACCAAAATAGGCAGCAATGGCAAGCTAACATTTCCTCTAATTGGTGATGTGCAGGTTGCTGGCAGGGGTGTATTTGCATTAAGAGACGAGATACAGCAGAGACTATCTAAATACCTTGTTAACCCACAGGTGAGAATCGATGTCTCAGCAGTAGTGAGCCACAAGGTTCACGTCCTCGGCGAGGTCAAATCTCCAGGGACTTTCATTTTAGACCATAAGATATTGGCCTTTGAAGCCATATCCAGAGCAGGAGGGTTTACTACTGATGCAAACGAAAAAAATGTGCTCCTGGTAAGAAGCGAAAAGGGCATAGCCAAGGTAACTGCCTTAAGCTTAGATATTAGAGAAATAGTAAAAGATGGCAAATTAGCCCAAAATGTCTACCTGAAAAATGGTGATATCATCTATGTTCCTCCTAGTTTAATAGCTAACATAGAAAGGTTCATGGTGCGATTCCACAATATTATTAACCCCTTTGTAACAATTG
>Ga0233414_10001010_pt1 | contig 11165 bp, 21 predicted proteins | sample Na_anoxic_10_MG_FD_189020 | JGI IMG/M metagenome (GOLD analysis project Ga0233414, IMG submission 189020) | Seawater microbial communities from Saanich Inlet, British Columbia, Canada - Na_anoxic_10_MG | ecosystem: Environmental > Aquatic > Marine > Inlet | place: Canada: British Columbia...
TGAATTTTGTCCTGAATAAGTGCCTAAAGTTGAAGGACACATTTGTTGCCAACAATTCATTGTATATGTGTTAGGTGTTCCTGCTGAACTTGGTATAGCAGGTACAAATGGTTGTGCAGGTACAAATGGAGTTGATGGTATTGCAGGTTGCATTGGAATAGCAGGAGAACCTGTTGTTGCTGAAACTATACAATTTGGCTCTACTTCTGTTGTTCCTGTTGGGCAAGTTGGTGAACTTAAACCTGTATATGTAGATACTGATGAAGGACAATTCCCATCCCAACAATTCATAGTGTATTCACAAGGACAAGGCTGATTTGGGTTTGTTCCTTGATTTGTAACTCCTATACTCATACCCCCACTTGTATTTGGATTATAGGCAGGTGTTGATGGTATTGCAGGTACATAAGGAATAGCCGGTGAGCCCGGTGTTGCAGGTATAGGTGGTGAATAAGGAATAGAAGGAGAACCTATGCTTGGTGGAATACCAACTTGCATTGATACCACTCCTGCCGTTAGCCCATTAGAATTATTAGTATTTCTTGTTGGTGAAGGTGTCGTTCCACCTGTGCCTATTCCTGTTGATACTGAACCTCCTGATGTTGATGAGCCTGTACCTATTCCTGATGATACTGAACCTCCTGATGTTGATGAGCCTGTACCTATTCCTGATGATACAGAACCACCACCGATTCCTCCTCCCATTGGTCCTCTTTGATTAAAGAATTCATCTTGAGAAATGTAAGAGTTAAATCCATCTTGGTCGTTATTTGGAACAAAACTTAATCCTGATTGATTGAAAAACTCATCTTGAGAAATGTAAGAGTTAAATCCATCTTGGTCGTTATTTGGTATAAAATTCATATATATATATATATTAGTAATCGCTATTAATAAATAATCCCTCATCTTCATAAGATTCACCATCAAATCCTCGTGTTCTAACTGTTGAGGAAGATTCACAAGGTGTATTAGCTAAAGAATTAAAATTTGTTGCTGAAGGGTCTTGACATCCTTGTATTCCTTCAGGAGTTACAACTATTGGGTCAGTTACGACATTATCAGTTGTTGTAACAGGGGTTGTTGTAACAGGAGTGGCAGTTACAGGTGAAATAACATCATTTGATGTTGATGAAGATGTTTCAGATGGTGTTTCTGTTTTTTTACTTTTTAGAAAAAAATAAGCGACTACACCGACACCTATTAACTTCAATATATTTTTGTCCATTTATTTCTATTTTTTTAATTCTTCTTTTAATTTTTCAGCATCTTTTTCATTTAAATTATCAAGAATAGTTTGCGATGTGCCTGAAACAGGTGTGGTAGAAGATGAGTTGTCTGATAAAACAGAACCATTATCTTCTTGTTTTCGGCTAATTATTCTGTATAGAATAACTGATACTGCAATTGCTCCGATAATATATATAGATGATACTTTTTTCAATTTATTTTTTCTTATTTGCTTTAGCTTCTTCTTCTGCTCTTTGCTTCTCCGCAGCTTCGTGCTCCTCTCTTAATCTTTGTTGATATGCTTCAGCCTCTACTCTTTCTCTTTCTATATCAACAGGTCTTTTTCCTGTAAAGTCAATTGTTCCATATTGTCTAACTTCTGCGTTAGTCCATCCTAAGTCTGTATAATGTCTGTGCATTATGTGTTTTTGTCTTGCGTTCATCTTATTATTATTTATTTAAATTATTACTCATTCCAAAATTTAAGAAGAGCAGTTATTATTACCCCCCAAAGTGTTGTTATGGCAGTTACTCCACCCATAATTTTATTTTTAAATGTTTTATCATTATCAATATATGCAGAATGTTCGTTCACTTGCTCTATTAATCCTGTTTGTCCAAAATCTTTATCTCCACATACTGCATTTGCCAATCTTTCTAACAATACTCCTTGTTTCTTAACTTCTTGCTTGATGTATGTTATGTTATCTTTTTGAGTTGCCATAATTACATTGCTACTATATGTCCTGTGCTTGATGCAAGTGCACTAATCGTTAAGTCCCCCAAATTTAATCCATTGGGAGTTTGGATTGTTATACTTTCATTAACACTTAAAGTAACTAAATCAGGTAAAGTTCCATTCATTCCTGCCGTTCCAAGAACCGTAATTCCTCCTGAACCTGAATTGTCTGACTTACATAAAACTGATACATAAGACTGACCTGATTCTTCTCTAATTGTTACCGTTTCTCCTGCCGTTAATGTTTTAGTAAATATATTCGCCATTTTATCCTACTTCTCCTAAAACTTCTTCAGGGTTATTAAATAACCAATTAAAAGACACTTGTTTATAGAATTCGTTATTATGGTAAGCTAACATATATACTTTATTTGCCTCACTATCTTTTGTTACTATTATTGATGACATCTCACTAACATCTGTATTTTTTTCATCTGCCAACCTTACAATTGATTTTTGTAAAAAAGGAGCAGTTAAAAATTCTCTTTGCTTAAAATCAAACTTTACATCTAATATTTGATTAAATGTTAAGTCACTAATTTTTTGATAATCTTTCATATAAGAATATAAAACTCTTTCGCCATTAAATTTTATAACAAGTTGGATGTTTTTTGCATCACAATTATTTTTGTCAGATAATCTTTTTAATGCATTTCGCATTATATCAATTGCTGAGTCAACTATTTGTGTTTTTATTGCAGTATTCATCTTTTAATTTTATTTTCAAAAATAATAAAAATATTTATATTTTTTATGTTTTACCTGTTTTTAAATTTATTCAATAACTCTTGAGTTGTTGCCGATACTTCTATCGGATAATTTTTAATACTTACTAAACCTGCTTGAATATTAATTGCACCTTTTAATGTAGCCGTACTTTGAGTAGAATCTACATAATTTTCTATCAAAGAAGAAATGCCTAAAGTAATACTTAAATTTGCATCAGCATATCCTATAAAAGGGATAATAACAGATTGTTTTGCAGGTATGTTATAAACCGAATCATCTTCAGCTTTAGCAATTACTTTGCCATCTAACAATACATCAAACTTATATCCTTTAATTTTTATATTAAAATCAGAGGTATTTGTAAATTTCATTTTTACCTCAACTTTAGCCATATTATTCTCTTGTCCTAAATATGTAAAAGTTAATATTTCATAACCAAAAGAAGATAATAATTTTTTCTGTCTAACTAAATAAGCTAATATACCTATTAAAGAAAGTCCTAAAACTCCAAAAGATATATTTCTAAAATTCATTATTTTTTGTTTAATGCTAAATATCCTAAACTTGCTACAACACCTGCCACAAGAACCCAACCTATTATTTTACCTGTACTACCTATGCCTGACTCTGTAACTGTTGTAGTTTGAGGTGGAGTATAATTAGGGTCAAATTGAGGGGCATAATTAGGAGAATTTGGATTATTAACATTTAATCCTGTTTGTAGACCCTGATTAAAACCACTCAAAATATTACCTATTGTATTGGATGTGTTTTGTCTTTTAGTATCTATTTGTGCTTGTGATAAACAAGCATTATTTCTATTTCTTCCCCATCCTAATGGTTGTTGACCTGTTACAAATCTTTGTGATGTAACTATTCCCCCCGTACAAGTGTAATATGTGGTCATTCCATCACTATCAAATAATCTTGAAAACCAACTTCTATTTCCTGTTTGTTCTGTTCCATCACCTGTTTGATTATTCCATCCTGTTTGTTCTGTCCCATCATTAGTCCATTGACTACCATCAAATCCACTATAAGCAGGTGGATAATCATACACTCTATCATTAGCATCAAAATATGCAGGTGTTCCATTTAAACCATCTCCTTCAAAGCAATCATTATTTTGACAATTTGCGTTATTATCAGGATTACCTCTTAAACCATAAGGGTTAGGCATTGGTGGATTAAAGATATAATTTCCATCATCGCCCATAAAATTTAAAAACTCTTTATCTTTCATATTTACTTATTTTTTTATTATATAATATATAGCAATTGCACCTAAAACCATAGCAATAGTTTTGTCAATACACTTTTCTTCACCTTGAATTTTAAAAGGTACAGTATACTGATTACTTCCACACCCATTTTGATTAGGCATTGTTGGTTTTGGTAGTGGGCTATTAGGGTCAATAGAGCCTACATCATTAGCAATTTCTTCTTGTGTAGCATTTTCCATTGGTAATCCACTACTAATTGGTGGTCTTGCATAATCTCTTACTTGTGTAAGTTCACCATAAGGTAATAGTGGACCCACTCCACCTGTTTGACTAAACCATAAATCTGTTTGTCCTCCTGAAAACCTTGTGTAAGGTGTTGGTGTTAAGCCCCCTGTTCTTCTTGTACTAATTCTACGACTTGGTGCTATTGCACCTGTTCCACCAACTGCTCTTACATTTCTTGGATTTACAGGTCCTATTCTTGATACTGCATCTGCATTTGGCAAACATACATTTCCACCTGCTACACAATCAACACACAAACAATTATTATCTATTTCGGTTAACCTATTACATTTATTAGTACAACCACCACTTCTTCTACTACCTCCTATTAAAGCCATTTTTCCTTATTTTTATTTATTTAACATATTTTTGATAAGCCATTAGACCAACTACACCTGCAACTACACCTATCCAATAGTTTTTTTGTGAGAATATACTTCCATATCCTTCACTTGAACCATCCATACCTACAAATACTTGGTCTGCTCCTCCACTACAACATTTTATTAATGTGTTTTGTGCATTACTATGAGTTAATCCATATGTAGTAGCAAAATTATTTATTTCTGCTTGTATTTGAGCAGGATTGTTACTTTGTTGTGCTTGTGTCCATTTTATACACCACTCGTTTGGTACTTCACTACAAGGAAATAAAGGACTATCATCTTGAGTACAACACTTGCAATAATCTGTTCCATATGTAGGGTCAAAGTTCCATTGTCCTGTGTTCATATTCCAACTTACAGGAAAAGTACCATTACCTTGTTCACATCTATCACAATAATCATTTTTATATCCATTATAGTTAGGTTGTCCTGTCGTTCCTCCCATAGGTAGATTAACCCAATTAGGGTCATCACAAACTGATGTTGTTGTACCTGTACCAACATCACAACAAGTTAATACTAAATTATATGCATCTGCCACAAGTATTCCTTCTGAATATGCAAATGAACTTATAGATTGCATAGCACTTTGACCATCTCCATTATCCATATAAGCCTTATACTCTTCACATATTCCGTGTGATGCTACATATTTACAGGCTTGATTTATAGGAATATCAGCTAAAGTAGGTGAATTATTATTTCCTCTATCTGAAATATTTTTTCTTTCGTTACCTATTTCTTGTATATTACTTCTTGAGCCTTTAACATTAAACCATAAATCTCTTTGCATCTTTAGTAATTTTTTTTATTTAACATATTTTTGATAAGCCATTAGACCAACTACACCTACAACTACACCTATCCAATAGTTTTTTTGTGAGAATATACTTCCATATCCTTCACTTGAACCATCCATACCTACAAATACTTGGTCACGAGTTCCATCATTAGACCATTGTGGTTGAACATTTAAAGGAGTTTGTCCACTTCCCTCAAATCCACTATAAGTTCTACTCATAGGCACAAAAGAGTCACCCGGCGTATCGCATTTATATCCTCCACCATCACAAGAAAAACATCTATTAGGATGACATAAACCACAAGTATCACAACCTTCTCCTACTACTTGATGAGTTCTATTTGAAACCATTCTATTATTTCTTAAAGCCATTTTTTTTTATTTTTTATTATTAATTAAACCAAAGTCTATCTTCATAACCACCAAATCCTTGCTGATTAAAATTACTATATCCACTAAAATTAGTTGAACAACCTGTATTAGCATTAGGATTATAATTTGTTGCATTAGGGTCAGTACAACCTGAAACTGCACTTATACAAGAGCCATCATCTGTATTAGCATTTGGGTCATAATTTAAACTTCCTACTTGAGTACAACCAAATTGTGGCAAAGGTGGTGGTGGTGCATATTGACAAGAACCATCATTACAAGTTGCATTAGCATCATAATTTGTTGCTCCTGAATCCATACAACCCCCATAACTACAAGGGCAATTTCCTATCGTTGATGCACAAGTTGGATAAGAACTTATTCCACTTTGATTATAATACCCACCTGTTCCTCCTGCATATGAAAAACCTGAATCTAACCAAGTTGCTTCTGTATCATTATTTTCTAAAAATCCCATTTCTTTTTTTTTATTTATTACTTTTTTTAAGTAAGAGAGAGAGTGGGGACACACCCTCCCCATCCCTCTTACGAGTTATCTCTCTCTTTTTTTGCACACAATTATTCATTAAGGTAATTCATCTATAAATTCTTGTGGTGACATAAAATCTCCTTCAGGCTCTCCATTAAATGAATTACTTGCTTCTTCACCATAACTTTTTTCTAACATACTCTGTGATGGATAATCATTTTTAAATGCATACTGACTTTTATAAAAATCCCCTAAAGGACTACTATATTTTTCTCCAAATCCGGGCACATTAAAATTAGAATATGCTTCATTATATCCTGCCGATGTAAGTGCAGAATCGCTAACATCTGCTCCACTTACTATACTATTAAATTGACTTAAACCAATTTGTAAATCGTTACAATCACATTTTTCCCACAAGAAACCTGTGCTTTCACATAAACCATAAAATCTTCCAAGTTGTTTTGCAGTAGCTTGTCCTAATTGTCCATCTACGGTAAGATTACTATGCTGACCCGGATAAGATGGCTGACAAGCCCAATTTGAATTATCTCCACCTGTACTACCTAATAATCCACTTGGATTATGTTTTTGATTGATAGCAAGTTGGATTTGAGCAACTTTTTTACAACTATCTCCTACTCTTAAAGGAAAAGAACAAGAACCTATCTGTGTTGTTTCCCCATCATTAGGAATATATACAGTATCTAAATCATTAAGTCTTAATTTTTCTTCTTCAGTTAAATCAGTTTTACTTCTTAATCTTTCTAATTCTCTTTTTTCACTTGCTGAAAGACCTGAACCACGAGAACCTTTAGCAATAGCACGAATTCCAAAAAATAATCCTGTTGCTAATACTATTCCCCCTATACTATATAAACCTATTTTTATTCCTTTTTTCATATTATGCTTGTCTGTATTGTGGTTTTTCTGATAACAATTTACCAATCATATTTATTTCACTTTTATTTAAATTTCCAATCTTTGTTCTTAAATCTCCATAGCCCTTTGACCCAAACTTTGCTGAAACTTGACTTAATGCAACTCCATCAGGAATACTTCTAAATACTGATTTTATTTCTTCTTCATCATCATTAAAAAATCCAAATGCTGAATTTAGCCTATTAGTATATTGCAAAACTGTTCCTTCTGTTAGTAATACATATCCACCATTAGTATAACCATTATAATAATTAGGATTAAACCAATTATCATAATTATTTATATTTAATGTTGCTCCACCAATAGCAGTCAATATTTTATTATACAATCTTTTTTTAGAAATAGAACTAATAATTAAATATATAGCACCTAAAGAAACAATAGATGCACCTACATATATTTTATTTTTTCTATTCATTATTTTTTACCTATTTCTGATGCTCCTCTTGTTCCTATTGCAGATGCTACTCTTACAGAACCTTCAGGTGATTTAATAATATTATATACCATTAAACCAACACCACCTACAATTAGTAACAAAACAAGTTTGGTTGTATTAGATGCAAAATTAATTCCACCACCCAAAAAATCATAAACTCCACCACCAAAATCAGTTAATCTGTCTAAAGCATTTCTGTCTAAATCTACACCTTGACTTCTCATATATTCTCTCACTTCAACATTATCACCGGGCATCTCCTTATCAAAATTCATCATCCATAATTGATTAGCATTTACCTTTCCTACACATTTTTTTAAGGCTTTATGCCATTCTATCCAAGCAGAATAACTACTTGAAGAAGATGGTAAAATAAGACAAGTTTGAGTAGACATATATTAATCTATTATATTAACTACTAAAATTATTATTAAACCTGCTATAATGTAATCATTAGTCTTATCAACAGGCTCTAAAGTCATAATATTAGGCATAATATCCATATTAGGAGTAGTCATTACAGGCTCACTAATATTTTCTATTACATCTTCTTTAACAATAGTGTCTTTAGGCTCAAAAGCATCCTCTCTTTCATCACGAGTAACACTTTCTAATTCATCTCTTTTAGACATTTCTTCTCTTAATAACATTAATTTTTCATTAAGAATAGCCATATCTTGCTGAGTGCTTGGCTGAACAGAGGATATTTGTGTCATCGTATCTTCTAAATCTTGATAACTCATATCTTGTATATTAGTTCCACCCATTCTTTGAACAGATTTAGCTTTTGGCATATTATAATAAGTTATATTATCATCTCCCCAAGCTGAATCGCTTTTTTTAAAATTTTCTTTTTGATTGTTTATAAAAGGCATATTATTAAATTTATGAATTATAAAAGTTCTCCTATTGATGAAATTTGACAGGTTTTTCTTGCCATATTATATGCAGTTTTGAAACCCGGTCCGATTATACCATCTGCTCCACCTGAACCATCTATTATGTTTCTTATATCAGGACTAAGATTAGATAAATTTGTTTGCATTGTAGTTATTTGACTACTTGAATAATCAGATGAATTAATACCATCAAATGTATAAGGGTCGGCAGGTGCATTACAAACTACTCCATTTTCTTGATTTTTATTATTTGCAAAAACTTCTGTAAATAAATTACCAATTGTAGTACCTAAACTATCAACAGTTGCCGTAGATGGGTCAAAAGGTTGTGCCAAAGTAGTTGTTGTAGTAGTAGTTCTACGAGTTAAAAGATAAATTCCTGTTCCTAAAGCCCCTAACACTCCAACACCAATAAGAATCTTATTAGTATCTGTCATATTTATTTTTTAATGTATTTGTTATAAGCCCAATATCCAACTACAAGTGCTCCTGCTATAAAAATTACCCTACCTGTTGGGAAATTCTTTACACCTGCTGAACCTGATAACTCAGTTCCACCTACATTTACAGAACCACTTACTCCTGCTCCTTTTGGAAATTCAATATTTTCATCAGCATTATCTAATACTACTTGTTCAGGAGTTCTTGTAGGCTCAGTAAAACCTGTATCTCCATTTGCATTTAAAAATTCTTCGTTTTCAACGAATTTTTCTCCATATTTGATTTTTTGCTCACCAACCCAATCGCTAAATGGTGTAGTTGAGCCTGAAAGTTTGTAAACTTGATTTGCAGTCATTTTATTTTATTTAATTGTTATTTGTTATTTTCTTTTTAATACTACTATTGCTATAATTCCTAATAAACCATACATAATTAGGTTACTTCTTTTTGCGTTTTCTCTTTGAGTTTGTAATTGCATATTTAAATCAGCATTTACATTCTCTAATAATGACATTTTTCCATCATTAAAATCTTTTCCTGAAATTGATTTATTAATATTTCTTATAGAAGGACTTATAGTTCTATTGTTCCCATTAACTCTTACAATTACCTTACCCTTATTTTGCTCATCTAATATTTCATCAATTTGAGTCTGTGCATCATCTTTTATTTGTGCAACGGTATTTCCTATGGTAGTACCCATTGAACCAAAATTGTTGTAATCTTCTTCAAAACTACCCCAACTACCTCCATTAAAATCACTATCTAAAAACATATATTTTATTATTTAATTATCCATCACACCATTCTTAAAACGGTATGCTCCTAATCTTAATCCATCAACTCCACCAAATTTAGACCTGTTTTTACAATTTCTACCCGGAAAAATTCCATCTCCACTATTATCAAGATTATCACATCCTCTATCCCAAGTCAATACAGGTTCATAAGAATATTTATTACCATCAACTTCAATTACTGCATCTCCTGATTGATTAAACCATAAATCTCTTGATTGACTATTTCTTTGTCCACCTGATTGATTAAACCATAAATCTCTTGAATTTCCCTCACCATTTGCATTAAGCATAGATGGTGTGATATTTTGATAAGGGTCTATTGGTGTAACAAAAGTTCTTGTAGAGGTATTTCCTGCTACTGCATTACCTGTTGTTACAGAATAATTGCTTGTAGGACCACCAATTCCACCACCACCAAATATTGAACCATAGTCACACCCACTTCCATCAGGTAAACTACATAGGGGATAGCAAGGGTCATTAGTTACATACCTACCATTGCATAACATTGTTTTATTACTCATAATTTTTTATTATTTATTCATTCTTGTTATACCAAATACTATACCACCTAAAAGTAGAACTCCTATTCCTATATTCATAGGTGTTAATCCTGTTGGAGTTGTAGAACCTTGACTCATTAATTGTTGAGTTAATTGAGCATCTCTTTGAAAATTAGCTTCTTCTCCTGCACAAGCTGAATCTTTCCCACTTTGCACACTTGCCAATCTTATTTCTCTTGTTTTGGTTGCTCTTGCATTTACTCTTTTTGCACCTCTACCTCCAGACTCACTATTAGCATATAAATTATCTAAATCTCCATTTAATCTGTTTAAGCTATCAGTCATAACTGCACAACTTCCTGTGTTTGGAAAATTAGCATTTACTTTTGCTTGTTCATCTTTCTCTCTATTTGCTTCTCTTTTTTTAGAACTCCAAGTAATACCAAATAAACCGGGGTGATTAAACCATAAATCACTATCAGGCATTTGAGAATTGTCATTTTCAGGTAATTCTAATTCCATATTAGGACTCATACCATCATAATTTAAAGCAGTACCATAAATTTCTGATACTCTTACAACTTCATCTTCTGTAAGTTGAGTAGTTTGATTTGTATCATTATTACCTTCAAATCCTGTAAATACTTGTTTTTCAATACCATCATTTGCCCATTGGCTTCCATCAAATCCTGTAAATACTTGTTTTTCATCACCTTCGTTAGCCCATTGGCTTCCATCAAAATTGTTATATTTCTCCATTTTTTTTTATTTATTAAGCTGATTCTTTACCTTTATAATATCCATATCCAATAACAAAAAATAATACACCTACGGATAACATTGAAATTGCATATGCTCCTACACTCATTGAGCCATTAGAACCCA
>Ga0233414_10001011_pt1 | contig 11153 bp, 8 predicted proteins | sample Na_anoxic_10_MG_FD_189020 | JGI IMG/M metagenome (GOLD analysis project Ga0233414, IMG submission 189020) | Seawater microbial communities from Saanich Inlet, British Columbia, Canada - Na_anoxic_10_MG | ecosystem: Environmental > Aquatic > Marine > Inlet | place: Canada: British Columbia...
TAAAATACCTATTCGTTTGTATTTAGTTTGGAATTTATGTCTTCGATCATCACGTCTATTTGCGATGTGATGGTATTATCCCCAGCGTAAGTTTGCTTGAGATTTTTTAGACCGGATAGGGATTCCCCCATTGCCTCTAATACACGAGATTTAGTTGTATTATCATCACCGTTGATGAGCGCAAACGAATTTTTGTATGTTTGCTTAATTTTATTGATAGTATTTTGCCTGTTCTGTCCAGTCCACCATCTTCTAACCGATTCCGGGAAAAGTGACCATTCAACTTGCGTGAAAAGTACCCCGTCTGTTTCTAATTTTACTGAAGGTTCTAATTTGCTTATAACCTTTAAATTAACTAAAGTGGTGTCCATTAACTCCATTTTATTTATCAAAAATTTTAAGTTCTTTAAAGTGACAAGATTCCATAATATTTTGAAAAATCTTCTAGTGATAAATAAAATATAAAATGGGAGCTGCTGTATCAAGTAATACTGCCAAATCAATAGCGACAGTTTCAAATAAAGTATCTAACGCGACCACTGTGTCTGACTCGCAAGTTAACGCGGTTCAACAACAGATAGATTTCGATGATTGCTTCTTGGATATGTCAGGAGATATTAATATCCAGAGTGCCTCGAAAATGGTAGCTAAGTCCAAGCAAATAGTTACCGCATTGCAACAATCACATATTCAAAATACCATAGCTCAGCAAATGATGCAACAAGCCAAATCTCAAATGGGATTTCTGGGTGTTGGTTTCGCAGAAGCTAGTAATTATGCTTCACAAATGACCGATGCTTCTAGTGAAGTCGTAAATCAGTTAACCACGGTTGCCAACCAATTTAATTATATAGATCAAGGTTTCAGATGCGAGGGTAGTACTTTTATCGGTAAAAATTTTTTACTGTCCCAGGGGAGTAGTGCCAATTTTTTCTCCGAACAAGTAGTTAAGAATCAACAAATTTCCAGTATTGCAAATGATATTACACAATCTATTACTCAAAAAGCCACCGCCACAGTATCTGGTATGAGTGCGTTTTTGTTAATTTTTGTGTTATTGATAGCCTCATGTGGTTATGTATTATCCAAGCCTTTATCTAGTGGTTCGGGTAAAATAATTATAAGCACTGTGATGGTTATCGGTATCGGGGTGCTTATCGCGGTAGGTTTTATATTTGCATGGCCACCGTTGTTTCAAAAACCAAATTTATGCGCATTAACACCATTCAAGTTTATGCCTCAAACATGTAAAGATCCTTGTATCAAAGCAACACAACAAACAATTGATGTGCTTGCCCCTACACCATTCAAGTTTCCTATTTTTGACACTCCAATAGAGGGGGGGATAAAACCAGACGGGACAGTTGTTATTGGGTCATTGGCTGGAATGGCAATTGCCCAACAAGGTGCGTATGCTGGACCTACTGGGACCAATATGGGGTTGAACGCGGCAGCAGCAGCGTCTTTGATTACTGACTGGAACAATTTCTGGCAGAAAGATGATCAAAATGGAACCGCTGGTGTATGTATAACAGTAAACGATAAATCGATATCTGTTTATGATTTAGTCGAAAATGTTGCAGGAAGTTTAGCTCCAATGTTTATCCCTACAACTAGTGATACTCAATTTTATAAAATTCCTGACCCGTATTTACAATCTACCGGGAATGATTGTACAGGAGCTTGCGCGGGATTAGCATTTACACTAACGGGTATCACAAATACTGTACATCCAAGTGGTAATAGTAAAAACTACACTCCAGCCGAGGTTAGTTGTTCCGATAATTTAACGATTGGGCCAATTGGCCCAAATAATCTAAAACCAGTATATGCAAAAAACTCTTATACAATATATTCCATTTGCCCAGTAGATAGTAGTGATAAACAAGCCAAAGATTCGGCGACGGGTGATCCATTGCAATGTGGTTGTAGTGTTTTAAGTTCTCTACCAAGCGGTGATGAGTCAAACTATAACGAACTCGTAGCTGAATCTCCTCCAGTTCCGAAAGGACAATCTTGGATTAATTTACAAGAACCCGTATTATCTAAATATTTAGCAGAAGTGGTGGATAATGCAGACATTACCAAAACATTAGAACAATGGGGACCTCCGACACAAGTTAGTAAATTAGACCCGGGATGGTTGGCTAGATTTGTAAGAACATTTTACTACACGCGATTAGATCTTAATTCTACCTGTTACTGGGACTTGAATGACTTAGTATTGGTAGAATTAAACAACACAACGAAGAATGGTAAACCAGACTCTTCGTACTCAGGTCAAAGATGGGTAACCGCGGGACAAGCAATGGCTGGGAAGATGTGTAGATTTACGTCCACAGATGATGGTAAGACTTGGACCAAAAGTGGAGTCGTGATCGGGTTTGATCCAGTGGCTTGTTATAAATTAGAAGATGCAGGGGGCGATACCGTCAAAGTTGCCGTTAAAGGTTTAAATACAAAAGGGGACCGATTGTCTATAAGTGGCTTGTTTGGAATTTGTAATGATCGAACTTATCAATTTGGGCTATTCACACAAAGGATTGGTATTTACATAGCCATTGGAATAGTGGTTATTGCTATATTTTTCGTGTTGTTAGATCACGGTATTCAAAGAACACACGGTGCAAGTTTTGAAAACCCGAACCTGGTGGCATCATCATCGGGTGGCAAGGAAGACAGTGGTGACAATGATGCCGGTGCTATATAAATATTCATCCAAATTTAATTGAAAAGCTCAATTAAATTCTAAAAACCATATTAACGCCTTTCTCCGCGAATTCTTCTAGCCAACTGTATATCTTTTGGCTCTATTTTTTGTCTCTTAGCGTGAATAGCATTGAGATTAGTATCTTTTAGTAACCCTACCAGATAATGTTCAGCTGCGTACTGAAGTAGTGTAATTGCCTCTTTGCTGAATCTTAAATCGGTCTTGTGATCTTGACCGATTTCTCTGACCAGTCTCTCGAAAGGTAGCATACCGATATGAAGACACCCTGCTTGTTTTTGATAAAATCTAATTTTTCTTATCGCGACAGTTCCTGGAAGATATCTATGAGGTTTTTGCCCCACACCGAATGAGAATCCGTAACCATGTTTTGGGCATGGTTTGGCTTTGGGCTTACCACGAATAACACCACCGGATGGCTCGTGTCTATTTAATGCTGCTTCTACATCCCCCACTGAAACCGTTCTTCTACGACTATGCTCTGTATAGAGAATCGCGTTCTGTAGAACATTTTCTAAATAGACTTTGAAAACACCTCTTATTTCTTCATATACTAACCCACTAATTCTTTTAACACCCGCGACCTGTGCAAGACGTTGAATAGCTCCTTTTGTGACTCCTTGGATATTATCGCGTAACACTTTACGATGACGTTTTCTCCCGCTCCCCCCTCGTAATCGGAGAACTAAGTGAAGCGTTGCTTCTTTTTGAATATTATAATCAGATAAAGTACGACCGTCTTCCAATTGTTTACCAGCGAAGATCAATCTTTGTTGGTCAGGAGGGATACCTTCTTTATCCTGGATCTTTGCCTTTACATTGTCAATAGTATCAGATGGTTCTACGTCTAAGGTGATGGTTTTACCCGTCAGAGTTTTGATAAATATTTGCATCTTTTATATTATATAATATAAAAAAATGAGTAGCAGAAAACGAACTAAACGTAAAGTATACACATTCAAATCTCATATCTATAAAGTTCTTAAACAGGTACATCCCGACATGGGATTTACCGCAGACGCTAAAGAACAAATGAATCACTTCGTAGAACACTTTGCTGATAAGATATCAGATGAAGCAGCCTTTTTGGCCAAAAAAGAACACAAAAAAACCATTTCTTCTCGCGAAATTCAAACAGCTGTGCGATTAGTCCTCCCGGGAGAACTAGCCAAGCACTCGGTCAGCGAAGGAACAAAAGCCGTAACTAAATACTCGTCCGGATACTATTCAAGAAAGGGGAAAAATGTATCAAAGAGTGGGAGAGCTGGACTTCAATTTCCAGTGTCCCGATTCAAGACAATCCTCCAGAAACATGCTCCCAGGGGATTCAGAATTGGTGAAGGCGCTCCTGTATATCTCGCAGGTGTGATGGAATACCTGACAGCGGAAATGATGGAATTAGGCGGAAACGCAGCCCGAGACAATAGGAAAATGAATATTAATCCTAGACATTTACAATTGGCATCTCGTAATGATGAAGAATTAAGTAAGATGTTAGGAAAACACCACATAGTTGGTGGTGGGGTGTTGCCAAATATTCACGCTGTTCTTTTACCAGACAAGAATAAGAAGCGGAAACAACAGAGCGCTCGTCGGAAAAAAACCAGAAAGACCAGTAGGAAGCCGAAAAAGAAATAAATTTTATATCTTATATGAAATACCATCATTATAAGATATCACTACACCATCTTTAATATCAAACAATCGTTTGTTCCATTTTCTAGAAACCTTTTTATACCATCGCTGAATGATCTGAGCGTGTGTGTCTTGATGTATTAGCATTAAACCGCACTCAACACTACATGTAAGATTTGCATACTTATGATAGTAATACCACCGATTAAAGATATCAGTGATAGCTCTGGATTGGAAAGTTCTGTGACAACACAAGCACGTATTCATATTTTAATTGACGTTAATTTCTTTTAAGAATAAAATGACAAAACAAGTAATCCCAAAAATTCCTCGCAAGAAAGCGTATCAATTGTATAAGATTATGTATGATTTTGATAATTTTTGCAGAGAACATAACCTACAGTACTGGGTCGAAGGTGGAACGTTAATGGGTGCGTTACGCCATGGTGGTATTATTCCATGGGACGATGATGTTGATGTTCAAATGCTTATGTATGATTATCGTAGATTAAAAAAGATGAAAAAGGAGTTAAAACAGCACAATTTGGTAATCCATTACGAAAAGACATATGGAAATTTAATGAAAATTTGTTACGCAAATGGAACACCTTTAGGGAAAGATAAATCTTGGAGTTTCCCTTTTATCGATGTATTTAGTATGAGAGTATCGAGAAATAAAGAATATTATCAGTACTCTAATCCACTCTGGAGAGAGCTATCTGGTAGTAAAATATACGCAGCAGATGTTTTTCCACTGAAACGAATTAAATTTTGTGGTACTAAAGTATATGCTCCCCACAACGGCGTGAAATACTTGAAAGAAAATTACGGGAAAAATGTAATGAAAGAAGCATATTTTCAAGGATTTCATTCTGGTATTTATGGTCCCGGGGAGAGAGCCATGATCGGAACATATTTCAAGTTGAAAAACTTCTCATCAGCCAAACCTTGTTATAAACCAAAGCCAAAAAGAAAATCTAGCAGGAAACCACGTCGCAAGGTTAGTAGGAAAAAGAGTAGGAAAAAGAAAGCTCAGCGTAAAAGATCTCGAAAACGAGCGAGCTCCAGGAAAAGATGTCCCACTGGCTGTAAGAAGAAATAATTGATCCTAATATCTTAATACTAAAAGTATTAAGAATTCATATCTCAACACGTCTTTTTGGTAATTCAGTTTCTCTTTCCCGGACCAATATAGGATTGGGTTCATAATAGACACGTCGAACTTCGCCAAAAGATATTTCCCCAGGAATTTCACCGTCTCTTGTTTGATTATTTTCCTCTTCTTCGTCACAGCAAATTTCTTTAAAACACATACAGATATTAGCTATCTTTTCACAAAATTCAACCGATTCTATAATTTCACTACAAAGACATTTTCTGAGACCACAATAAAGTACAAAAAGAACTACTGTACCCCCGGTTGCTATTTGCCAACTTAACAGAGTCGTATCTAGATTTTCGTCACAATCACAACTCGAATTTCCAGATACTGGAAAAATTGGAACATCTCTGCTTTCATCTCTAAACATTTGATGTGATACGTTGTGAACCCCTGTAGATTTTTCTATGGGGGTGGTTACGTTTTTGTAGATGGTAATTATTTGAGTTTTGTTTATTAATCGTGTCTTGTCTACCCATCTCGTTTTATTATTCCAACGAACTTTATCTGTCCATCTCGTTTTATTCACAATTCTCGTTTTATTCACAATTCTCGTTTTATTATTCCATCTTGTCTTATTCTCCCAACGAACTTTATCTGTCCATCTTGTCTTATTCTCCCAACGAACTTTATCTGTCCATCTTGTCTTATTCTCCCAACGAACTTTATTATTCCATCTTGTCTTATTCTCCCAACGAACTTTATCTGTCCATCTTGTCATGTTTAAGTACCTTTTCCTGGTAACGTTAATATAACGCGTCTTGTTGGTATAGACGTCGTGGTATCTCATCACATCTATGTCTCGATAAGTAATCATTTCTCCCGAGAACTGAATAGCGTAATATGCTTTACAAGCGTTCTTACATATAGTAGCACTCCGCGAACAACAGTTACCACCGCTACAAGAGTTCTGGCGACATGTTATGTAGTTAGTAGATGCCGAATTCTTGCTACATTGGCGATATTGAGAATGTGTTGAGAAGGATGACGGTGAACTCGTACAATTGCATTTGGACTTACACTGACTCAACGTAGTTGCATCGCCGTTCTTAAAGTGATTACAACCGGCGTACCATGATTTCCTAGTCCAAGCTTCATTCGTAGATGTGCTATAATAATCACCGATACCTTCTTCACAAATATTGGCTATCATATCTTCATCGTAAAAGTAATCACTGATATTTCGATAAACATAAACAGTTTCTGTATTATAGACAGTTTTGTTAATTATATTAGTACACGTCTCTTCCTGGTAATGACGTATGGGTAAAAGATATGTATTTGCTTCATTTGCGTAATTACCCCATTGTGTTTGAGTGACCCACGTAAAGTTAGAGGGATCAGCGCAAGCATAGAATCGGCAATGATATGCTTCTGTAGCGCTTTTACTAACTTCACCATATCTCGACAAGGCATTACAATGACCTGTGGGTTCGTTGAAACAAGTTTCTTTGCATTTTTCTATTGTCCCCCATTTATAATTTTGGTTTGCTTCTGGGATGATAGAGAAAGGACAATCTGGTCTTTTCCCTGTTTGATCTTTTACAGGTTTCCAATTTTCGTCTGGGATAGAATAGGTGCTACTTACTATACTAGACTCCACATATTCTACATTAGCATTGGACGTGGCCGCGCATCCGACTCCTTGAACACATTTGAAAGTAACAGTGTTGGGACATGAGACGCAATCACACGTAGTCCCGTGTTTCTGAGGACACCATACTGTGATACTTTTACAATCGCGCTGCCCAGACGCGGTACACGTCAGTGTAAAAGAATCGGCTTCTTTCGCATTTACAGTACCGAATTGGTATGCATCATGACCACTCCCTTGAGTTTTGATACTACATGTATTTCCAGTATTGCAATTCAAAACCGTATTTTTACATGTTCTTTCCGAATTAGAGGCACCACAAGAGATTTGGTACGGTCCGTTCCATTCGTAATTTTTGCACGCGTCATGTCCTTTACACGAAACTACACACGATGCCGAATTGCATGTAGCCGCGCCAACTGGGCGGCCCAGGGTGGCTAACAACAGTATACAAAATAAACGTTTGACTAAGTTCTTCATATTTATATGTTAGTTTTGATTTATAAGTAAAAATATCTTCCACTAAATAAAATGAATAGTATATTATTTAATTCTCAAATTCAGAGCGATTTGACAGCAACCAGTCTAAATCTCCATTGCGATCCTAGAACAATAGGACCAAAGGGTACTTCTCTAGATATGAAATCCAAAGCTGGTAAGATAGCAGTAGAAGATGATATTTGTAATTTAACCGTGCCCAAATTAACCACACCGGGTTCGTCAACGGGTGGTGGTGGTGTTACTCAAATAGTAGCAGGTACTAATGTGACAATAAATCCAGGGAGTGGCACTGGTGTGGTCACTATAACTTCTACTGGTGGTGGCGGAGCATTACCAGCAGCTACTACTTTTGGAGAATATTTATATTATAATAACACAACCGATTGGGAAGTGGGTAGTGATAAAATTAATATTGGATCAAATGCGGGGGAAATTCCTGTTGCGGGACAGACAAATCAAATCGCTATTGGGAAGAGTGCTGGGAACGCGGGTCAAAACAGCGGCGCTATCGCGATTGGTTTAAATGCCGCTCTTACTGGTGGTCAAGGTACGGGAGCTGTAGCCATTGGCGTGACTGCTGGTGAGAATAATCAAGGTGAAGAATCTGTAGCCATTGGCGTGACTGCCGGCGAGAATAGCCAAGGACCGCAATCAGTGGCTATCGGATTTGGTGCGGGTCAAGGTCCAACTACTTCCCAGGCCGCAAATGCTGTGGCTATTGGTACTAATGCTGGAAACGATGAACAAAAACAATCCACAGTGGCTATTGGAAATGGAGCAGGTGGGAATAGTCAAGGTGTGCAATCGGTGGCTATTGGTGAAAAAGCCGGTCAAACATCCCAAGGCGATGTGGGTGGTAATTCTGTGGCTATAGGTCGTCAAGCGGGTCAAAATACTCAAGCAACAGATTCAATTGCCATTGGGAGTTTTGCAGGTGAGAATAGCCAAGGTGGATCACCGGGTGGTGAAGGTTTTGCTATCGCAATTGGTCATGCCGCGGGTGAAGACGACCAAGGTGCATATACCGTGGCCGTTGGCTATCAAGCGGGTCAAAAAAATAGCCAAGGTGACAGGGCAGTGGCTATCGGTCTTCAAGCGGGTAATAGTGGTCAAGGTGTCGACTCAGTGGCTATAGGTGTAGTTGCGGGACAGACAAATCAACAAGGCGGGGCAGTGGCTATCGGTCTTCAAGCGGGTAATAGTGGTCAAGGTGTCAACTCAGTGGCTATAGGTAATTTAGCAGGTGAAAAAACCCAAGGTGGTGAAGGTAACGCGATCGCTATTGGTAATACTGCGGGTCGAACTAGTCAAGGCGCCCGCGCGATTGCTATTGGTTTCGCTGCTGGTCTCGTCCAACAAGGTGGTGATGAAGGTAAAGCGATCGCAGTTGGTACTAATGCTGGTACAAATTTGCAAACCACACAATCGATTGCTATTGGTACTAATGCTGGTTTAGCTTTGCAAGGTGGAAAAACTGGCAACGCGATCGCTATTGGTACTGCTGCTGGTGAGATAGAGCAAATTAATGATGCCGTGGCTATAGGTCGTCAAGCGGGACAGACTAATCAAACAGTGTCTTCGATCGCTATTGGTACTGAAGCGGGTCAAAAAACTCAGGGTGGTGATGAAGGTAACGCGATTGCTATTGGTACTGCTGCTGGTTTAAATTTGCAAACCACACAATCGATTGCTATTGGTACTGCTGCTGGTTTAGATTTGCAAGGTGGAAAAACTGGCAACGCGATCGCTATTGGTACTAGGGCTGGCGAGATAGAGCAAATTAATGATGCTGTGGCTATTGGTAATCAAGCGGGACAGACTGAACAAAAAGGATTTTCGATCGCTATTGGTACTGAAGCGGGAAATGGAAGACAAGGTATAAATCCAAATATAGGCGAGCCAGATGGTGATGCTATTGCCATTGGTAATAAAGCGGGTCGAGAAAAACAACAATACGGCGCTATTGCAATCGGGGGGACATCGAAATTGGGTGGAATCGCGGCAGGGCAAGTGAATCAAGGTTTTGAAGCTATTGCTATTGGCGCGGGAGCAGGAGGAACAGATCAAGTGGCTGGAGCGATAGCTATCGGTATTAGAGCAGCAGAAAACACACAAAGTCAGCAATCCATTGCCATCGGTGATAATGCTGGTAATGGCGCGGGGTTGGCGGTACAAGGATTTTCATCTATTGCGATTGGTAAATTTACTTCTTCAACAGGAAGTACATCTATTGCAATAGGAACTTCTGCCGAAGCGGCCGGTGTTAATTCTATAGCAATTGGTCAAGGAGCCGGCCAAGGGGGTTCTACACCTTTCATACCGGGAATTGGTGACCGGTCTATTGAAATTTCTACAAGAACAAATCAATCTCGTGTTTCTGGAAACGCTGTTGGTCAGTTAGTGTTTAATACTTCTAGTACCGGGACTCCAGGAAATCCTTCCGCCGTTGATAGTGATTTTATAGTTCAAACTACAGGGTTGTCAAATACTGTTGGCACGGCCGGTGGGTTACTCAATGTGACTGGTGGTGGAACGGTAGCGGTGCCGGTCGGTACCCCTGCTGCAGTCTCGGCCCCGAATACTGCAGCAATCACTGCGGGTTTCGATCATTATTTAGTTTACAATTCAACAACCGGACAAATCAGAATTTGTCCTGTCTAAAATCTTTATAGTCATTACGTTTAAAAAACTTAATGACTCAAAAAATATTGTTTTATATAAAATGAGCTTACTTAATTTAGTCCAAGGTCAACGAGTTTTCACTCAGCAAATTCAGCACGACCTCTCTGCTTCCAACGTTATGATCAATTGTGATCCTAGATTGAAAGGACCCACAGGTTCCTCCTTAGATGTGAAATCAAGAGCCGGTAAGATCGGCGTCGAAGACGATATTTGCGATTTAACTGTTAATAATTTAACCGTGACTGGTACACTAACCGCCAAATTTGATGGTTCTAATTTAGACGGTGGTACTAATTACTCAGACTATCTTTTTTATGATAATGCGTCAAAATGTTTTGCAGTGGGTGGCGACCAAGTACACTTGGGAACAAATGCATTGGCAGCACAAACTACTGGGAATCTGCTTCCTACTCAAGCTGAAAATACCATTGCGATTGGTAATGGTGCTATTGCAAACGCCACCGGGGCAGCCTCTGTAAACAAAGATATTAGTGGTGCAATTGTAATTGGGAAAAACGCCATGCATGAGATTATTGGTACTACTGGAGCAGATCACTCGAATGTCATTGCAATTGGTACAAACGCTATGGAGAAAATGGGATTACAACCAAACACGGGAAATATTGCAATTGGTAGCGGTGCCATGCAGAACACGGCCGTTAGTAGTTTTCATCCACGAGAAGGATGTATTGCAATTGGTCAAGATGCCATGAGTGATTTTACTAACGTGGGTGTCAATACCGCTCGAAATGTTGCGATCGGTAATGAAGCTTTTAAGACACCTGGTAACAACACCGATGATGGTGGTGATGTTGTTGCCGTTGGGTTTCAAGCAGCAACAGAAAACTGCGAAT
>Ga0233414_10001012_pt1 | contig 11148 bp, 15 predicted proteins | sample Na_anoxic_10_MG_FD_189020 | JGI IMG/M metagenome (GOLD analysis project Ga0233414, IMG submission 189020) | Seawater microbial communities from Saanich Inlet, British Columbia, Canada - Na_anoxic_10_MG | ecosystem: Environmental > Aquatic > Marine > Inlet | place: Canada: British Columbia...
TAAATACTCTAAATCTTTATATAAAAAATTCTTTGCTTTCTTAGTAAGTCTATGAGATTTATATGTACCCTCACTTATTATTTTTCTAAGCTCTAAAGTAGAAACTGTGTTGTCAAATAGGAAATATATTTTAGTACCGTCTATATATCCAAACTGGTTCCTAATCTTTTTTATACTTTTAAAAAATTGAGTAATACCACCATCATATGTGATATTCTTACCTTGAATGATGTCGGTTGCAGATAAGTACCATGCCCTCCACCACAAATTGTTGGAATCAACTATGACATTTTTATATCTCATGTAATTTTATTTTCTACCCATAAAGTTTTTATTTTGTTTTTCTTTAATTGGTTCATTTTGTTCAATTCTGTTCTTTGCTATTTCAAAATATTTATCATCTTTTTCAATTCCTATAAATTTACGGTTTGTATTTATACAAGCAACTCCTGTGCTTCCTGAACCCATTGTGAAATCAAGAATAGTTTCATTTTCGTTTGTGTATGTTTTTACTAGATATTCCATCAAGGCAACTGGTTTTTGTGTCGGATGACCTTTTCCGTCTCTTTTTTTATCAGAATTAAATTTTATTATATTTACTGGAGGCTTATGCCACTGTCTATCTATATCCTGTATAATTTTTTTTGATATATAATGGTCAGACTTTGTATCAATAGAATCATTTTTACGATAAAAAGCTTTAAATTCTTCAGGTGTTCTTTTTATCATTTGCCTGTTATAACAACATTGATTTTTATAAAAAATAGATATTATTTCATACTTTCTTAACGGCTGTCTTTTGGCAAGCATCAATCCAGTAACCATGTTTTTTTCCCAAATCCAATCATATTTATAATTCTTAATATTACTCATTCTTAAAGCACTTGAAAAAGGCTCACTTCCAAATAAAACAATAGCTCCATTAGGCTTTATTATTCTATTCAATTGTTCCCACATCAAATCAAAAGGAATTACAGAATCCCATTTACAGGCAGTTGTTCCATAAGGTGGATCAGTAATAATAGCATCTATACTGCCGTCTGGTATATCTTTCATTAAATCAAGACAGTCGCCCTGTAATAATTTCATCATAATATATTCTCCTTACAGTATAAATATAATACTTTTTTGGGGAAAAGTAAACTATTTTTTTAAATTAAGTGGATTCTTCCTAATTCTAATTCTTTAAGTTTTTCCTTATCTTTAAAATCAATCCCGGCAGCTTTCTTGTGGCCTCCACAAAAATGAGCTTCTGCTATATGATTAACACTAAAATTATCCCCACACCTTAATGAAACCTTAGTATTTTTCTTATCCCATGTAGAATGTCCAACAATATATTTAACCTTATCCCCTAACTCATTCAACAATCTATTTGCAACGAAAGATAATTTACTACTACAAGTAAACCAACCATAAGAATCCCCTTGTCCATCTACCCTAATTCTCAATGATCTTTTTGCTTCATTAAATGCAGTATTCTCTTTTTTTATTGCTCTTTGCATAGATGCTTTTTCAAACTCTGTAAAATAAAACCTTTTAGAAAACCTAAATTTCTTTAATTGATTTATTATAAAATTAAGGTGCTTTTCAGTATCTGTTTGATAATGTGCTTTTTTCCAATCAACAGTTCCCCACATTGAATTATGTAAACCTTTAGCTTCTGCCCAATCTTCAGAGTCAGTTTTATATAAATCATAAGTATTAACTAAATGTACAAATCTTTCAACTACTCTATTTTTTCTTATACCTTTAGTCAACTCATCATAGAATATTTTACATCCACATTTATCTACATCAAAGTAGTAATTTTCCCTTTCACCAATAGTATCTCTACCAGTTTGATGGTGGTCGGCGATTATTATAGTTTTGTTCATTTTAATTAAAGTATCGTATAATTCAAGTGTTGGTGTAATATCTGTAAATAATATAATATCAGCTAGTTCAGCATATTCCATCTCAAACTCTGACATTTCTTGATCATTTGTATTAAGGTAAAAAACATTTGCTATTGGGTTTAAATAATATTCTGCTATAGTTCTGGCTCCAATTCCATCAAGATCACTGTGAGAAATATAATAGCAATTCTTTCCTTTAAAATGTTCTAATAAATCCACATAAGTCTCCTATACTAAATTTCTATTTATTAGTACAATCTCATTTTTTTAAAGTTTTTCTTTCTCAACTCAACACATTCAAAAATAATAAAATTTTTCATATTATTTCCTAACAACTTTTCTCTATTCAAACGTTTAATTAAATCTTTTTGCCAATCATTAAAACCAGACAAACCAATTGTATCTCTTATATTTTTAGCCAAGGAATATAAACTACCTGATCTTACAAACAAATCCTCTAAAGAAAATTTATCCCACTCTTTTTTACTTACATTATTTTTTATTGTTTGTATTTGCTGAATAATTGAATTAGCTTCAGTATCACTTAAAATAATCAATTCTTTATTTTGACTCATTATTTTTTGAATCAATTTTTCTTTTGTTTTATCATCTAATATAGGATTGTCTTCAATTTCTTTAGCTTTCAGTTGTCTATTCATCAAAAACCTTCCATGAGAAGTATCATCTATCCAATGATTTAATTCATGGGAAATTCTTTGTTTTATGTTTAATTCTGTAGTTCTATAATGTAATTCATTTTTATACTTATCAGCATTTTTGTCTAATTTAAACTTATCAACTATTATAGAATCCATATTATAATCAGAAATAATCAAAGCATGTAATAAATTAATGTTGGGTACTACTACAATTGGATACTCTTCTTTCTTTACAATTGCATCATAATAGGAATTATTAATCTCTGTGGATAAAGTACATAAAATTATAACTGGATTTATATTTTGAGCATTAATACAATCCTTTGTTTTTAATTCTCTTCCCTTTATTTCTACATTGAAATTTTGTAATAGTCGTTCAAATTTTTTTAAAGATATTTTTTTATTTTTAAAGTCTTGTATAAATTTCTTGTATGCCCTATTATAGATAAAGTTTACATCTTTTTCAATAATGTAAACCTTTTCTTTTAGGGAGGTGTATCTTTTCACATATATCTCCTTTGATTATGTTGTGATTATTAGTAGTTGAAATTAGTTGTGGTTATTTTGTCAATCCAGCACGTTTATTAGCCTTTCTTGTTTTGTCTGCACTTTTTTTTGCTTTTCTCATTCCTGCTGAACTTTGTCTTCTTTTTTTCCATGCCTTTACTGCTGCAATCTTTTTTTTAGCTTTATTCTTTACCCCTTGTCCTTTATGTTTTAATTGCTTTTTCCACCCTTTAATTCTCTTCTTAGGGTTTTTGGGGTCTTTTACCATTGCTCTTACTACAGTATGTTTTGAGTCCTTTTTTGGTTTTTCTACTGTTCTGCTTTCTTCCACTTCATCTTTAAAAGCTTCTTCTATTTCTTGTATGTATCTTATCATTTTTTTACCTTTTTAAATATACTACTAATTTACCATATTTATTTCTAAATAATTTTACATTACGTTCTTTAGCAAACTTTCTCATTTTATTTAAATGTTTTGGTAAAATAGTAAGAACAATTTCATCTTTCTTTGGATCATACTCTAAAGTATAATCTTCTATATCTATTTTATATCTAAAATGTAGTATAGAGCCTACTAAATTCATATCATATTTTTCTTTACTTTCGTATCTTATCATTTACTTAAAATCGTCTTTTTTCATCTTAGAAGTAGCACTATCTAAAGCGGACATAAATTTGTTACTAAGCTCATCATCCGATGTGGCCAAAAATTTTAACATTTGAACTGCCCGGAGCTGTTCCTTATTCGACCCGCCCCAATTTGTATCTATAACAGTACCTATAGTATTTGATACACTTTCAGCCTCTTCCAATTTCCCTTCAGCCAACAGATTTTTACTTTCTTCCTTAACACTTTCATATACACCAGCATCTATAGAATAATCATCTCCAACTTCTAAATCCTCTAAAGCATCCGCATATCCTTCAGAATACCCCTGATCGAAACCCAGATCAAAGTCATCAAGTTCTTCCATAGGTTCTTCTATTCCCATGATGGGATCTGGTTGATATCCTACAACCATTTCTTCTACAACATCTTCTTCTATTTGTTCAGTTTCTTCTTCTACTATTTCAACATCTTTAAATTTACTTTCTATTTTTTCCATTATATTTTTTTTACCTCAATATATTATCTGTTTATTAGTAAAAATTAGTCAATTAAATTAGAGAAATCAATCTATTAAATCCTTAAAATCAACCCAATCTTTACTAACACACAGTAATATGATATATCCTAACATGTCTGTATAATCATTTTTTCGGTCTATTTCAGAATTTTTAATCCTCATAATCTTATCTGTAAGACGAATTTTTAATAAATCCTCTGCATCAAAATCCCCAAAAATTTTCATAGGCTCTAAAGCTGAATTACCATATCTTTTATTCTTTTCTATAAGAAAGTCTTTTAAATTGTTACATATATCTGATATTTTCTGTTGTGTTTCTGTTAAATTTGTTTCACCATCCTCTATTAGTTCATAATCTTCATCTTCCTCATCAAGATCTAATCTTCTTCTCAATCCTTCAAGTTCTAATTCCTTTTTCATTACTTTATAAAATTTATCTATAAAATCTGCTTTCAATTCCCCACATTTTTTACAAACACCAGTTTTACTTGCGAATATATGATTACATTCATCTTTTTTAGTCATTAGTTTACATCCTCTTTACTTATGAATTCACTTCTCATGTCACTTAAACCCTCTTCATCTGTAAATTCAAATTCCATGTAATACCTTTTTTGTTCCTGATTGTAGGTTGCATTTATTATATTTACCTTTGTATCATGAGTAGAGAATAATAATTTCATGCCTTGACAAAAATTTGTTACTAAATAATTATAGAAGTCCCCAAAAGACCTCTGTTCTTGTGTTTTTTCTTCCATCCCTAATCCCCCCCTTCATAATTTTTACAATCATTATTTTTATTTATATCATAACAAAGTCCCTTTTCAATTATATTTTCATATCTTTCTAAAGGAGTAGTAATAATTTCTGTTCTAATATTATAGGAGTGTGTGCAAAAAGAAATATCTCCAAAATCTCCTTCATTAGTTTCATCCTTATGTATGTTAAAATACATATAGTCAAAATACATGCAATTGAAACAAAATACTTTTTCATCCATCCTAATTCCCCCCTTTAATCCCTTCACAAATATAGTTTCTTCTTTTTTGTGGTTTATTTATTAATGCATTATATGAATGAACTACAGAAGCTATTACCATTCTTTTTTTAATAATATTTTCTTCAGAACCATACCTTAATATCCACTCTAATTTATCATCTTCTTCTAAAAGATTATCTGGTACTGACCATAATGTATCATCTTTTAATTTTTTGTAGTATTTACTTGACATCTTACTCCCCCTTTAATTCCATAAGTACAATTAATATTATAATTGCTATGATTATTTGTATATATCTTATTATTTCTAATATCCATATAATTGAAATATCATTTAGATTAAACATTTAAATTACTCATCTACCCTTACTATTAATGTATTACATTTTGGACACATATACAACTCTTTTTCTTCAAAATAATAATCCCCTAATCTTTCTCTTTCATGTACCAATATAGGAATTTTTACAAATAAAAAAATATTATCGTCATAATAAGCCAAAATTTCTAATTGATCTTGTTTCTCATATTCTTCTTCTGTTTCATAATCATAATCCCCCATATGATTACTAAAATATTTTGATTCAAATCCACAATTACATTTCATTTTATTTCTCCTTATCCTATATACTCTAACTACACTAAATATAATACTTTTTTCAAACTTTTTAAACAAAAAAATTATATCACACTACCTCTTTTTATTCTCTGTACCCTTTTAACCCTTGGAATTCTTTTAATTCTCTTAGGTACTTTTTTTGATTCAATCTCTTTTTCTAACAACTGTATATCTTTTAAGTCCTGTATTTTTATATTGTGACAATCTGCCTTAAAGGTAAAATTATTGATATCCAATTCACCTTTCTTTTTAAAAAAACTTTCCTGAAAAAAGGTATCCTTCTCCATATACCCTAATAAGAAAGCTACTGATTTATCTTTTTTAACTCTTACAAATAGGTAATAATCACATACTTGTTTTGTATTATAGTCTGCAATACTACACAAATAGTGGTCTTGAGGAATAACAGTTGTCTTTTTTGTTTTAACCTCAAGTTTAGCACCATTTAAAAGGATATCATAATCATATGTAGATACACAATTGTTTTGGTCTATATTGAGATATTCCATTACTGCTATCTCTCCAATAGCTCCATATATATTTGATTTTCCTTCTGTTATTGAATTGTTTAATTTTCCAAAAGAATATAATTTTTCTGCTTTTTCTAACATGTCTTTTGTAATATTGATTTCTATCATATTATATTTAACCTATCATTTGTAGTAAATCTTTCAATTCTTTTTTTGTCAAACTCTTATTTAAAAAAGTGTTGTTAAACTCAAGCCACCCCATATTCCTTTTATATCTTAAAATATCTAAACTATGATCATATAGTAAAAATTCTACTATTGAATCTGAGGTATTATTTATCCTATGACATCTATCTAAAGACTGTGCAGTTAGTATGGAGTCGTTTGGACAAGTATTGAAAATAATTCTTCTTGAACCTTCATTTAAATTTGTACCTACACCCATAACTTGAGGATTTCCTATCAAAACCCTATGTTTATTTTTCTTATCATTAAATAAATCTTGTATATTTTTCTTTTCCTTTTCATTATATCCTAACTGACCATGCAATACAAGGGGATTATAATCTTTAAACTTTTCTGATAACTGGTCTATAGAAAGGGGATGATTTTCCATAATAACCACTTTCTCCCCCTGTTCTTCTATATAATCCTTCAACATATCCTTTAATAGATCAAACCTATTATCCTGTTTATCATTCCATCTATTCAATAGCTTCAATAATTTATCATTTACAATTTTATCTTTAATAAGTAAAGGGTTGTCTATAACTTGAATTAAATATGCAAACTTACTTAAAATAAGTTTCAATGAAATACTATCATACTCTTCTGTTAATCTAAAAATTTCATCTTCTATAAAAACTTTATAAATCTCTTCGTGTAGTTCACTCATTTCTAAATATACAGGCTTTACAATCTGCTTAAACTTCATTTCATCCAATGTAGATTTTTCTCTTTTTAAAACATATTTACTCAATACTTCTTTTTTAAATATTTCTACTTTTTCCTCATTAAGCTCTTTTACATTATATACCCCCCATCTATCCCCAATCTTTTTTGAAATATCAATAGCAAAGGCATTCTCTGATAAACTAATTGCACCTTCATCTAATAAATTTATAGATACCCACCATTTGCAGAATTTAGTCATTGCTGGTGTTGCTGATAAGAAATATCTATAGTCAAAATGATGGATATGGTGTTGTAATGCTCTAACCTTTACAGCACCAGAATTTGTAAATTCATGTGCTTCATCAATAATTAGTAGGGGATTCTTTTTTTGCCACTTTTCTTTAATATTTACATACTCTTTCCATCTTAACTTTTTAGCAGACTTACCAAATTTATAACCCTTCTTGTAACTGAGTATAACATCTTTAAATAGATGGTTGGAAACTATTATTATTTTCTTATCTACATTATTTTCAAATACATTTCTTTTGTTCTTATTATCAATAATTACTATATCTTCTTCTGTAAACAAATTACTAAATTTTAATATCTCTTTTTTCCAATTATAAGAAATACCGGGACGTACAATTATAAATAGGCTGTCAACCTTTTTCTGTAGATATAAAATAGAAGAAGATACTATAGATTGTATCGTCTTCCCAACGCCCGGCGAATCTGTCAAATAAGCCCTATTTCTACCTATTAAAAACTTAATCCCATCTATTTGAAAGTTATAAGGAACAACCCCTTCTTTTAAAACAGACTCATTAAAAATAGCCCTGTTTATCTTAATTTCTGGTACAAAAGATTTCTGTATATCTTTAAATTTCTCTATACACTGATCTGTATAAAGAATATCTTTTTTATACATGTTCATCCAAAGCATTATTTCATCAATTTTCTTCTGTTTGACAATAAATACTTTTAGTGTATCATCAAAAGAAATATAATATTGCTTAAGAAAATTAACATAGTCCATGAAATCTTCTTTATTATCATAGTCCATATTAATTTTTATTTCAAATTGATTTCTTTCTTCTGTCCAGTTAATTATGTACAATTTTTTATACTCCTTATATACCAACATCTATCTACATTAAATATAATATAAATTTACCAATTAAACAACTACTTTTTTTTCAAAAACACCTAAATTATTTTAAAATCACTAAGGGAAATTTTCAGGATTTATTATTTTTGTAATTATATAATTAATAGATTTTATATTTTTTTTAATTTTATATAAATTATTATTATTTTTTATTTTTAATTTATTGTTATTTTTTTTAAAATAATTAATAGATTTTATATTTATTGTTATTGATTTTTTTATATTAGTATTATTTATATTATATAACTTAATTTCTTTTTTAAGTTGTTTATTCATATATTTGTATATTATATCTTTTTTTTCTTTATTACATATAAAACAATCATGAATTGATAGGGGTATTTCTTTAATTTTTATCATAAACTTCATTACTTTTAATGCTATCTCTGATTCTATGTATTGTGTTTTTTGATAAGAGGAATTATAAAACTCTTTTTTGATTTTTTTATGTATTTTTTCAAAACTTTCTAATATATCTTTTTCTGTAAACTTATACTGTTTTACTTCTCCATTTTTTATATTATTGTCCTTTAAATACTTTTTAAATATAATTGTTTCATATTCTTTTTTTAAATTTGAATATATTCCATAATCTTTACATAACAATTGTCTTATTGCTTTCTTAGCCTCTTCTTTATTTTTTGTATTGAGAACTAAAATAAAGAATTTTTTTATCATTGGTCTGTATATTTCCCAATATTTCTTTTCTATTTTTAAATCTTCTAAAATATCATTATACATTTCTCCATTATATAATTTCCCAGTATTTAACATATATATTATATTTGAAGACATAGCATGAAAATCAACCTCACACCAATTCATTTCTTTATATATTTTTTCTCTTTCTGTTTTTTTAACTGTTTGGAGTATATTATATATCCTACCACATTTTTTATTATCTTCTTGAAATATTCTATGGTATTGAAATTCAGGATATCCCATCTGGCATAAGCTTTTATTTATATATCTAACATTTTTATCTTCTAGTGTATATAGTACTTTCTTATCTAAACCTCTAACTACGGCATCATAATTATATTTATCTTTATCATACTTCAATTTTAATTTATTTATCATAGGTATTTTTATGACCCATGTAGAATATTCATTTATTTTATATATAGAAGTAATTCCTTTTTTATCCCCTAAACTAAACAAACCATCTTCATTCATGTCTATTTGTATGTGACCTTTTTCAACTAAACTAATTATATTCTTTTTTTCTAATATATTAACTGCTTCTATGAATGTACGATAATTGTATCTATTGAATAATTCATGTTTAGAAAAAATATTTGAATTTTTAGGAATTAAAATTGTTTTATTATCAGTATCCTTTTTTGATAGGGAGGCATCTAATATCACAATAACACAATCAACTAATTCTTTTTTAGTTCTTTTGTGTGAAAATTTATCCAAATCAGAAGAGGTTATAATATAGTCTATTACAACTTTTTTTATTAAATCAGATGGATTCCTCTGTGTCTCTAAATATTTAAACATTATCTTCCTAAAATTTTTTTAATTACCTAATTTGGGGTATCTCTCAATCATACTATAGAAAGGGTTTCTGTTAGACAAGGGTGTCATTGAAGATAGCACACCAAAAGAAGGGATAGCTCATCCTTTTCCCCCAAATTAAATATGGTTATTAGTAATATAATACAAAAGTTGGTTTTTTTCAAGTAGAAAATATAAAAAGTGGGAAAAAACTTTAAAAAAGGTAAAAAAATAAAAAAAGACTTTAATAATTCCTAAAAAGTATTATATTATATAGTAGTACTAAAGAATATACCCTTTGAGGTAATTTTAAAATTTATGGAGGTGCCTATGAGCACAGAATCGTTATTTGCAGATGCAATTGCTGTACAAAAAGATCAAAAGAAAAAGGCTGAAGAGTCAAAAGGAGGAGATGGAGGTTCATTTAATTTTAATTGGGTTGATGTAGAATATCTTGGAATGGAATTAGATGTCCTTAAAGCTTTTAGAATTTGGGGTGTCCCTGCAGAAAAAAGAAGAAATGAACATGATCCAAAGATTGTTCTAATGAGTCAAGTTCTTAAAGATGAAGGGAAAAGTTTTCAAAAGGTTATTTGGCCTGTTGATAAAAATGCTTTAGAAGAAAAAGGTAAATATCAGCCAGATCCAAATTGGATTTTTACTCGTCTTAGGAATACTGTTATGGAATCTAATTGGACAGATTATACCAGTGTAAATGTAGGCAGTAAAGATGAAAAAGGAGATAATGTAATTGAATCTTCTGATGGTAAGATCATAAATGAAAGAACAAAACGTTCTGGAAGATATGTTGATGTACATCAGGAGAAAGAATGTTATAAGCTTTTTAGAGATAATTTTTTAATTTCAAAAAAAGGCAATACTATAACTAATAACATATATCCTTCTGCTAGAGTAATCATGAATGTTTTGGATAGGATGGATGACTGGTGTAAGACAAATAAGAAATATAAAGTTCTTACAAACAGTCTCAATGTGTCTACTTTTACAGATGATAGTGGAAACCCACAAACAAGAGCATATGCTGATACAGGAATTTCAAAAACAGCTTATGATAAAATTCTTAACCATTTCATGAGATTTAGACAAGATTGGTATGTAGATGTAGCTGTATGTAAAGTAAAAGCTAATAACATGTACGATTGGGAAATTCTAGAATCATCTTCAGTAAAACTTCCTGAACATCTAAAAGGTATTATGTCAGACAATCCTTTAACAGATGAAGAAGAAGATTATGTATTGAATGATCTTGATGAAACCAATAAAGTAACTTCAGCTTTAT
>Ga0233414_10001014_pt1 | contig 11138 bp, 2 predicted proteins | sample Na_anoxic_10_MG_FD_189020 | JGI IMG/M metagenome (GOLD analysis project Ga0233414, IMG submission 189020) | Seawater microbial communities from Saanich Inlet, British Columbia, Canada - Na_anoxic_10_MG | ecosystem: Environmental > Aquatic > Marine > Inlet | place: Canada: British Columbia...
ACTATAAGTATCCCAACCTAATAATAAAGAAACTCTTTGCCATGTTCTAGTTTCCTCGTCCATCGCTGCTCTAATGTTCATGGTTTTTCTAAGAACTCTATCTAATGGAATATTAGTACCAGCTGAAATCATTTGAGTTATAGCTAAGTAAGCTGGATTATCTAAGCTCCATCCTCTTTTTCTTATCTCTTCTTTATTCCAACTAAATGTTTTTAAACCACTACGCATTTTACGTACTTTAGAATCTAATACAGGAGAGAAATCAAATAATGACCAAACTGCTTCTTCATATTTAGGGCTTTTCTTTCCATGTTCTGATCCTATTTTAAGTAATACATTTTTAACTGTAGAGATTGCTGCGCCACCAAACCCAAGTCCAAATAATAAAGAATCAACCATACCGTTAGCTACTTTAGCAGTTTTATTTTTAGTTTCTTCATCTTCTTCATCATCAAACAAAGCTGCAAATAAAGTGTTTTGTAAACTATGAAAAATAGCATTTTGTACACCTACATAATATACTATTTTAGATATATTACTTAAATCAGCTTCTCTTTGTGTTTGTCCAGGCCTTTTCCTTCTATTATATAAATCTCTAATAGCTTTTTTAGTCATTCTATTGTACTGCATTGTAACATTTTGGAAAGACAATATTACTCTACCCGCTAAACTAGCTTGTTGTTGTGATATTTTACTAGGATTGCTAGACTGCTGGCTTTCTTCTGCTATAGCATAGAAGTCTTCAAAAGCCTGGGTTTCAGCTTCTGCTTCAGTGTATAATTTACCAGTTTCTTTATTGATTCGCTTTAATAAAGCAGCTTTTCTATTCATATAGAAAGTAGCACCACCTGTTGCAATAGCTAAACTATCCATTATTCTTGTAATAATAAATCCTTTATTTAATAAATAAGCTATCATTCCTTTCATTCCGCCTTGTTTAGCAGCATTAGCTAGTTCAGCTTCATTAACATTAATTTTTAATCCATCACGCCTATTAACTAAATAATCAGAGTTCATTAACTTTATTACTGTTGGAAAATAATCTTTACTAGCAAAAGCTTTAGCTGCCGCTAATATATTATTATCACCCCAATTTATAAAATTAATATTAGAAATTAACTGAAGTAAACCAGATCTCATGTTTACGAACATAATAGCCCCAACAGAACCGTTTAACCAATCTAATAATTCATTAACTACTCTAGAACCACCGCCTTGATATACTGGTCTGTTGCTACCAGATTTCATTCTTCTTATAGAATCTTCTAATGCTTCAACCCATTTATTACCATGTATAGCTCTAAGTTTATTTTTGACTTTCTCAGAGAATATAATATCTACATTATCATTAAACTCAGTCATTGCTTGTTTTCTTAAAGTTTTTTCTAAACTATTAGTAATGTCTGTAGCAATATCACCTCCAGCCCAATTCAAAGTAGGTGGTGGATATTTAGCATCCTTTTGAATTAAAGCAATCTCGTCAGCAAAAACATTTAATTCATTGTCTGATTCTACTGCTTTAATTAAAGCTTTTTGATCTCTCTTAGAAATACCTGGAATATCTAAACCTTGTTTAGCCCATAAATAAACTCTTACCGCATGAGACTTAGTATAAGGTCCTATTTTTATTAAATCCATTAATGGATTATTACCATTTTTACTTTTTAAACTAGGGAATTGTTTTTTAAGATTAGCAAAATCTGTTGCTACGGTTGTTTTAGCAGATAGTATTAGTTGTTCTGCTTTATTATATGGATCCATTAGATTTTTTTTAATCCATACCGCGTGTTGACTACCTTGTTTACCGCGACCCAGTAGATCATACATTAATCCCATAAAATCTTCAGCTGACGGCGTAATGGTTAATTGTTTTTTGAACCAATTAAGTAATCCTTTATCTTTTTTCTTTCCTTCTAATTTAGCTCTAGTATCTGAATACTCAGCTTCTTCTTTTAATCCTGTGCTTTCTTCAATTATCGTGTTAATTTGTTTGTCTAACTCTACCGCTTTACTTTCTTTTGCTTGTTGTACGTCAGACTTAACATCAACTTGGTTCAACACTTGTTGAACAGCGTCTACATTCATTTTTGAATCATCTGCAAAATAGAAATCATTATATCCTTGTGCTGTTTTAGCTAATACCCAATCAGCTTTTGCTTGAGGACTACCATCTTCTAAACCTATTATATTTTCTATAGGTATATTTAAACCAATTCCATCTAAAAATGTTTTAATTCCTTGGGCAGATATTTGAGGTCTAGCGGTTAATACATATATATCACCACTACCAAATTTACCTTGACGTTTTAAAGCTAAATCAGCCAATGGCCCTTTTTTAGCTCCTTTAACATCTTCAAACTGAGAGAAATCGAATTCTGCTCCTTGTTCTTGTAAAGTTTGAGCTTGCGCTGCAAACTGGGCTGGAGATAATCTTCTTAGTGTACCATCGGGCATTGAAACTAAAACCTCTTCTTTTGTTATAGCTAAAGTATCATCCATATCAAATACACTAATACCTTTCTTAGGTTTATTTATCTTTTGAGCTTTAGCAGCGGTTTCTTGTGAATTAAGCATTACGCTTTTAGATTCAAAACTAGTATTAGTAGGTGATAATATAGTTGGTGCTAAGTTTTTTGAATTCCATTTAACGCTCTTATTTTTATCTTGAGCGATAGGTTTTATTATTTCTAATCTTTTCTTAGCATCAGATTTTTTTAAACTTCCTTTTGCTACAGCTTGAATTAATTCATTTTGATAATGTACAGCAGATGGATTTCTAGCTTCTATAGTATTTAATCCTAATCCTAATACTTCAGCTACAGGTTTACCTGTTTTTAAATCCGTTATATTATTAAGGTTTATTCCTGCTGCTGCTAATCTTATATACCCTGCGTTTGGAGTTACTATACTAATTCCTTCAGGTAATGTTTTGTCTAGTTTTGCAAGATCTATTTTTCTATCAGCTGATGTAGCTAGTTGTACTTGAACAAAATTAGCTTTAACTCCCTTCATTATAGGAATTATAGCATCGTTTTTTAAACCCCAAATAATTGCAGCGCCCACTGCTGATGCTGGTGGACTATGTTCTTCTACATAAGTATTAACCCAACCGGTTTGTTTACCACTTTTAGCTCTACTAAATACTTTAGAGCTTCCTACGAAAGGCGCGGCTATTTTTATTAAAGAATTCGTCCCCTGATATGCCGCTGTAACCAATAGAGCTGCGTCATTTATAGGCATTTTATTCTCATTAACAGCGGTGTTTAGTATAGAAACATAATCATCTAAAGCTTTCATGTTAATTTTTTCTTGCGCTTCTCTCGCCTTTTTATCTGCTGTGGTTAGTTTTTTACCTTTAGGTACTCTAACTCTTTTAACATTATCCATGTTTTCTATAACACTAGGAGCATATAAATCATTATTAGCGTTAGCTAATTCCATTGCTTCTATATAATTTGGATCATTTTGCCCATAATATAAAGATCCCCTAGCCGGTATAAATGTACCATTTTGTGTAGCTTGTTTATAACCTTTAGAGTTCTGTTTTACCCAACCATCTTTAGTTTCAAAATGTTTGATCCCACCATTTTTTTTAGCCAATACTACAAGCTTACCTTTTACTATTTTACCATAACGAGTTGATCTACCAAAGTTAGTTAATCCAGATAGTTTTATTATTGGGCCAGGAAGTTTACCTTTAGCTATACTCTTTAATACAGATATAATTCTTTCAGCTCTATTCTTTTTAGTAACTGTTATATCTCCTTTAATATTAGCGTCTTGTGCAACTTGATTAATATCTTTCGCCTGCATTACATCAGCTAAAGCAGTTTTTTGATTAGGGTTTAACTCTACAATCTTACTAAATTTAGCTCCACCTTTTAAATCCACTTTCGCTTTTCCTTCTAATTTGCTAGCTGCTTGCTCTATTATTAAGTTTCTAAAAGAAATTTCTGCTAATCCTTTTAATGTTTGAGCTTCAGCCGCTCTATATACCGCTCCGTCTATATCTCCTAATAAATTTTTATAATCAGTTAAGGTTTTACTTTTATCTTTCTTCCATTTACCATCTTTATCTTTTGTATATAAAGCATTTAACACATTATTAGGAATAAACGTAGATTTACCATCAGGGTTATAAGCATCAGGTAATAAATTAAAATCTTTTTGAGCATTATTATCTAAAAATTGTCTTAAATTTCTTAATCCTCCTAATTCTTTTTTCTGTATATTTCTAGTTTTATCTGTAAATATTTGAGGATTTAAACCAAACATTTTACCCAATACATTAGCTAATTTAGTACCTGCTCTAGTCTTTCCAAAGGTTTTAGCAATAGTTTCACCGCTTTTTAGGTCTTCTTCAATCGCAGTCTCTATGATAGCATCTACTCCTTCTTTAGTCTCTACTCCTAGGTTTTCTAAAGTTGTAATAGGATACTGTTTAAGTTCTTTAGGACTAATCTTTTTAGTAGGTTTTTCTTTTCTAGTTTTATCTGCTATCTTTTCTTTCGCTTGATCTAAATCTCTACCTGTTCTTTGGGTTCTATCAGCAATAGCTGCATCAATTTCAGGTTTTCTTGTTGTAATCGCTTTTGTTAAATATGTACTTACTTGTGCTCCATAAACACCCGCTTCAGGATCTAATGAAAAACCTTCTAATATACTAGTATTTCTAGGTCCATATTTTTTATCTTGAGTTGCTTCTACTTTTCCTAATAACTGATCAATAACAAGTTCTTTTGCAGCTATCATTTCTGCTTCATTATTAATATTTAATTTAGGACTAATCAATCCCCAATTTTTCTCTACAATTGCTTGAGCTATTGGAAATTGTTGAGCAGTTTTATTTTTTATTGCAGAAACTAAACCTTGTTGTAATACATCGTTTTCTACTTCCATGTATGCTTCGGTTTCAGGAGCCACAATATAATCGGTAGATTTAGATTCTTTTACTTTTCCTTTTGGTTTACCTTTCATTTTCTTTTTAGTACCTAAAGTCAAAGCATCAGCAGCTAAACCAAGTATATTTTCTTTAATAATATTAAATGAATTTTCAAGTCCAGTTCTATTTTCATCAAATACTGAGCTATCTGCTTTATTATCTTTTGGACCAGTTTGATCATCTCTCCATTGCTCAAAAGTTGTATCTGCAGTTATATTATCTGTATTTAATCTATTGTCAATAGCTTTTATAGTTTCAACCGCTTTGTTAAAGTCAACCTCAGCTCCTTCAATCATCATTTTTTCTTGGGCCGTATTTAGCTTAGCATCTTTTTCCATAGAAGCATTGTAATCTCTTACAAAATTAAATACATCTTTACCTGTTTTGAATTTTATATCTCTTAATCCCGCTGCTTGTAAAGTTCTTCTTATAACATCCCCTATTTTTGTAAATATATTTTCATTGTATTTTATATCTCCATTAACTAAAGCATCAGATAGTAAAGTTATTTTTTCTTCTGCAGTAATTTCGGTTGGACTATCTTTATAAGCTTGAATTCTCTTACCATAATTAGACTCAGGATCTACATTAGAAGGGTCTAGTTTTTCTAAATAAGTGGTTAGTTTATTACTTATTATTTCAGCAGTTTCAGGACTTGCTTCTATTGTTTTCTTTAAAACACTATGTAAAAATTCATGACCAGCTACATTAACATTTCCTTTATTAGGATCTAAAGATAAATCATTATTTATTAATATAGTTTCAGCGCCGGTCTTTGGATTTGTTAATATAACCCCATGTGCAGCAGAATTTTTTTTCTCGTAACCTTCTAATTCTTTTTCTGCAGCCCATTCATTCATCTCTTGAGAATTTTCAAAATCTTGAATTTCAATATCTTTACCAGCTTTACTACCTACTTCTATAATAGCAGCTTTAACTCCACCAGTTTTTTTCCATAAATTTTCTTCTCTTATAACCTCTTTTAATTCTGTTTTAGTTTCATCTAATTCTGCTTGCTCTTGTTCAGTTAAATCTTTATCATCAATTTTTTTAATCTTTCTTTCTAACCCATCTCGCTTTATCATAAGATCAATTATCTTAGCACGACTAGTTGGGTCTACATTTGAAGGTGTTTTACGGTAAGCGTTTTCAATATCAGCTAAAGCTTGAGAATCTTCAGCGTGTTGTTCTTTATCAATTGTATTATTTTTTAACATTTGATCTAAAGCTTTTTGATTAGCTTTAAACTGTGCTTCTGCTACCATTGATGCTTGACCAAATTTAGAATCAGGGGCAAAATTAATAGCAATTTTTCTAGACAATGATCTTACTTCTTGTGTAGCTTGAGTAACTATACCACCACCTAAAGGCAGAATAACCCCTACAATACCACCGGCTTTACCTGAGGTCCATGCGCTATCAAAATCAGTATATTTAAACGCATTAGGAGATCCGTGTTGAGCAGCTTTACCTAATTGTCCTAGTATTTCTTGTGACCATTCCGTACCAAACTCTGTAAGTCCTGATTCAGCTTTAGCTAACATACTGTGTAAAAGTTGTTTACCACCTTGTTTCCATTGATTATTAAACAAAGAGAAAGTTCCTTTCGTTCCTAATCCTATAGCTTTTGTAGTAGTTTTTAATATTTTTCCAGCACCAAATCTTTCCATTAATGTTTGAACTCCTGCTGTAGCTGCTGCGGTACTTTGATCTGCATATTGACCGCTTTCTAAACCTTGTAGTATTAAACTATTTTGTTCTTTTTCAGATAAACTACCCCAATTTATTCCTCTTTGTTCTGCATCAGCTTGTACTCCACTCTCTAACGCATCATAATAAGCGTCTCCATACATCTGGGTAAACATTGTAGCCGTACCTAAACCAGTTAGTAGTGGAGCAAGAATTCCAAAACCAGTACCACCTGTCGCCATACCCAAAGCAGTACCACCTACTGCTAATCCTATTTGAGGAAGAGCTTCAGCTGTAGTAAATATCATATCTGTAATACTCATTCTATCTAAATCCGCTTCTTTATAAAGCTCCATGTCTTTAGTTATTTGATAAACATCATCTAACTGTTCTTGTACAGATTCAGTAGCATTTTCCTTTCTCTTTTCCCAAAACTTAATAGCATCCTTAGCTTTCATCTTTCTACCATTAACATCTACCATTTCTTCTGGGTCTAATTCTCCTTTTTTTATTACATCATTTATAGCTTTAAGATTTTTATCAGCAGATTCTACCCATTGTTGTTCCCAACCTACTTGCATTTTATTAAACCCTGATTGAATCGCTTTACTTCCTTTAGCAAAACCTTCCAAAGCCGCTGCAGTTTTTTCAAATCCTACTGCGCTCATAATATCCATTGTTCTAAAAAAATCATCTTTAAAACGACCAGCATTTTTATTAGTAGATGAAAATGAAGCATCAGCAGCTGTTTGAATAGATTCAACTCTTTCTCTAAATTCAGTAGATTCTACTAGTTTATCTTGAGTAATGCTTTTCGCATATTGTTGTAGTTCTTCAGTAGCAGCAGCGTTGCCTTCTTCCGTACTTAAATCATATTTATCTCTTAATTCTTCTTGCTTTTTCTCTATTAAAGGTTTTGCTTTTATTTGAAGATCTAAATATTGTTTTTGAATTACTGGATCCTCGTCTATAGCTTTACCTATACTAAGTCTCATTGCTTCCTCTAGTTGGGTTTCTCCAGTTTCTTCTCCATCTGATCCTATAACCATAGCGCCTTCTTCTATATCACCAAATCCATCAGGTAGAAAATTCTTAGAAAAATGTTCAACATATTTAGGATTAGGTTTATCTACCGTTACTTCTTTCATTTTAGTTCCCCAAAAATTCTTACGTACAACACCAGCTTCTTTATCCCATTCCTTTATGAGTTCATCACGCTTAGCGTGAGTTTCTTTATATTCTTCTTTTATATTATCTAAGTAATCAGTTCTTTCAGTACTCCATGGTTCTTTATAACGCGCTTCAATTTCTTTTAACTTCTTCTTTGCTTTTGCCTCATTTTGAAGTCCCGTAGGAGGAGCCCAATAATCACCCTTCCAATTCCTTTTTTTAATAAATCCAGCTTCTTCTTTAACACTATCTTCATACTCTGTTTTCGAATTAAAACCAGCATGTACCCATACAGGTTTTTGTAGTATATGTTTATCTTTATACTCAGCGGCTGTATCTAAATCTAAAACCTCAGGTTTCTTTTCTATATTTCCCTTCCAATCAAAAGTTATTTTTTCACCAGTAGGTAAATTAAATACTGTTTTTTTATTAGCTCTTGGTTTACCAAGTTGCCATCCTCGAGTTTTAATATCTCGTAATCCATTAGCTACATCAGCTTTAATTTGGTTACCTCCAAAATCTGACGCGGTAAGTTCTATTTCAGATTCTTCTGGGATATTTTCTATAAAGTTTACTACCGCTTCTCCATCAACATTTTCACCTAAATCTCCTTCTATTATTGTTTCTTCTCTTTGTTCAAAAGCTATTCGCTCTTGTGTAACGTCTTCAGCTGTTCCTATAGCTTCTTCTTCTGTTACTTCTACAGTAGGGTTGAAAATCCCTTCATTTTTTTGTTCTTCTATTTGAACATTATAGTCATTATATTTTTGAAGTTGTTGTTTTGCTTGTTTATCTGCTTCGTTTTTACTAGCATAATATGCTTCCATATCAAAATCGACATGTTTTAACTCTGCAGCCACACCAATAGCAGCAATATCATTAGGATCAAGTTTTATCCAGTCATCAGCACCTTCTTTTTTTGTATAATAAACCAAACTAGTTCCTTGAGTTTCAGCCTTATAATCATAACCATCAGCTGTATGAGTTTCCCCCATTTTTACTACTTGATTAAATTTAGGTTCTGTTTTAAAATAGTTATCATAAGCACTCATAGTGTTTAGAACTTTGGTACCAAATTCCTTAGTACCAAAACCTGCAACCTTATTGCTTAAACCAGGAGTATCTCCCGCTAATACAGAAAAAGGAATATAAGTATCCTCAGCTTCTTCCACTTCTTCAATTTCTTCGGTTCCCTCTTCAGTTTCTTCAACAGTTTCTTCAACATCTTCTTCAACTTCGGGTTGAGGATTATTAGCTCTCCATTCATTTAACTTTTCAAGCTTTTGCTCTTCAGTTAAACTTTGTGGTAGAGACTGTATGAATTCTAATTCTGTCATTTAATTTTATTTACTTGGATTTCTTTGTAAAAAAGCTTCCGCTTGCTTACCTCTACCTTCTTCTAAATCAAACACCGCAGCATCAGCAGGCACTGTAGGTAATTGATTAGTAGTAAATTGTAATAAGTAGTTTTTATAAAAATAATTTTTATATTTCTGTTCAAATATAATTTTATAATCTTGAGATAATGGTAAAACTTCTTCATAATCCCAAGTTAAATGTCCAGCGTTAGCGTTTTGTACCATTTGGTCATCTTCTGCTACACTACTTTCTTGAGCTAAAAAAACATTCCAAGCGGCAACCGCTTCTTGTTCTGAACTTAATAACCCCGCAACTTCTGCATTTATAAAAGGATCGGCTTTTCTCATTATTTTATCTAAATCAAACTTAAGAATATTTCTTCCTTTGCCATTTCCAATTTCTACTATTTCATAATCATAACTACCATCAGAATTTTTTAAAACAAATTCATCTGATATTTTTGCTTGAGGAGTTAGTGCGCCTGTTTCAGGATTATTAGAACCTGCTTCCATTACACCAAGTTCACTTAATAATTCTAACATTTCTTTATTAATATCAGGAGTTAGAGCTACTAGATTACTTTGCGCGTTTAACAAACCCTCTAAAGTAGTACTATTTATAACAAGAGGTGTTTCAAAAAAAGGACCATTAAACATCATTTCTTGACCACCATCTTCTAATAAATTTACTCTTACATTATAACCTTCGTTTTTACCAAATCCAGGTTTCTTAGTCATAATTTGATTAGCCACTGTATAAGCAGAATTTTGACAAATATCATAATTTTTATCTTCAGTAACATTTAATTGAGCCATTACATTACTCACAAACTCTAATGATTTTGCAGGAGCATTTTCTAATCTTTTTAATTGGTGTATCTCCCATTCACAAGCTGGTGACGTGCAAGTGTTGTTGTCTATAGCAGTTTTTAATTTAGCATATAATCTTCCACTTCCTTCGTAGGTTTTATTTAAAATACCAAATTCTGAAACTGTACGTGCGCCTACATATTCCATATTATATGCCATAGCATCACTTTGTTGCATATGCTTGATAAACAGATTTACTTTTATATTTTTATCTTTCATTGTAATTTATTTTACTAACTTGCATCAGCTGCAATTCCTGCACCTAAAACTGATGTTGCACTTGCTATTGCTCCTGTCATAGCAGCTGTAGCTGATTGATTTGCTGCAGCAGCTTGTCCTCTTAATGCCCCTATTTGATTTGCCAATCTATTAAGTTGCTGCATTTCTCTATTTTCTGTTTGACCAAATACAAATTGTTTACCAGATACATCAGCTTGTTGTAGTCTTTGTTGTTCACTCATTTGTTGTCTTTGAAGAGTTTGTTCTCCTTGTACTCTTAATTTTTGATTTTGAGCTTCTTGTTGTTCTATATTAGCAGCTACTCCTTTTTTACTTTGTAATGCAGCTTGAGCTAAAGCAGTTGCTCCACCAGCACTCGCACCAGTAGATCTAATAGTATCTAAAGTATTAGCTAATGAAATATCAGCTTGTTCTATTTTCATTTCAGCAGCTTGAGTAGCTACTCCTAAAGTAGCAAAAGGATTACTTAACATACTACTTAAGTCTTGTATACCTGCGAAAGGATTAATTATCTCTTGTCTATTTGCTTCTAGATTTTCTAACTTAGCATTCATTCGCCTTGCTTGTGCTTCTTTTCGTCTAGCTTCTTTTCTAGCTCCACTTGAACTTATAAGTCCGCCGATTAATGTTGCTCCGGCTACACCGGCTGCTACTACACTCATATTATTTATTTTTTAATTGTAATTGTTTTTGTAAAGCCTCAAGATTTAAATCAGGATCATTAAAGTCTTTTGCTAGTATGTCTTCTAATATTTCTTCTACACTTTCTTTTTCTGTTGCATGTACAGTTATCCATATTGTATCTTCATGGATAAAAATAAGTCTTTTAGTCCCTGGTTTGGTTATATCATGGTACGGAGCTTTAACTC
>Ga0233414_10001016_pt1 | contig 11103 bp, 8 predicted proteins | sample Na_anoxic_10_MG_FD_189020 | JGI IMG/M metagenome (GOLD analysis project Ga0233414, IMG submission 189020) | Seawater microbial communities from Saanich Inlet, British Columbia, Canada - Na_anoxic_10_MG | ecosystem: Environmental > Aquatic > Marine > Inlet | place: Canada: British Columbia...
CCTTCGACTCTGCTCAGGGTGCCCTGAGCCTGCCGAATGGGCACAACATAACATAAACATGGGGTAAAAATCTCCGTTTGAGCTTATTGCCTATTGAAAAGAGTCAAACGGAGACCTGACCCCTTCATTTTTTGACGCAGATTCACCTTGTTAAATCCCCATAGGGGTGCCGCCGCAGGCGGCATTTAACAGGGTAAACGCAGATTGTAAAGATTTTTAATGCGCCTAAGGTGCATAAATATAAAGAGCTAATAGAGTAATTACCTGCCCACCATACGTCCGGCTGGGCTGATAACAATCTCCAACCGTGTAAACAGTCAACCTGTAATCCCGATTTCATCGGGAAAGCTTTTTCAACTGTGAATGGTTATAAATCTTTATGGTTTATGTGATATCCATCTAATATGAAGAGAGGTATAGAGGCATGATTATCACCACCTGGAATGGGAAATCCTTTGATACAGATAAAGATTTGACTGAAGCTGAACGACATATAGTCCAAAAGCTGTTTGCCTGGGAATCGCTGGTTACCAGTCTTGAACAATTCAGGGAGAAGAAAAAAGATTCCCTGCTAAAGGGTTGGAATAATTTGGGACCAGTCACTGAAAGCACTGCTTTAAGGGCTATCATACAAGACATTGAGATGAAGGTTGTGACACGTTTGAAAACAGAGCAAATGTAATAGAGATTCTCAATGCATGACACTTCCCCTGACCATATCCACGCATTCCTATTTATCAGATGCACGCCATAATATAGCCATATTTTACTCGCTATAATTACTTGAACTAAATCCGCCGTAAGTGTGGCGGATAAATGTAAAATTGTTGACTGGAAGAAAAGGCTCTGATAGAAGGGAAATTGTTTTTATGGATTATCAAGAAGGGAGACTCTTTTGCAATACAAGGCAGTAAAAGGTTTTAAGGATATACTTCCTTATCAGGTAGGAATCTGGAATAGGATTGAATCAGAGGCAAAACGAATATTCGAACTTTTTGGATTTAATGAAATTAGAATCCCGGTCTTAGAAACGGCAGAACTTTTTGCTCGGGGAATAGGTCAGGACACTGATATTGTTTCTAAGGAGATGTATACACTGAAGGACAGGAAGGGTAATTTTCTGGCCCTGAGACCGGAGGCAACAGCATCGGTACTAAGGGCCTACATAGAGCACAAACTGTATAATGTTTCTCCCGTACAGAAGTTATTTACCATAGGGCCGATGTTTAGATATGAGAGACCCCAAAAGGGGAGAAGAAGACAATTCCATCAGATAAATGTTGAGATTATTGGAGACCCAGGCCCCAGATCGGATAGCGAACTGATATTTATGATTATGTACTTTTTTTCCTCGCTTGGGCTGAATGATCTTGTCCTCAATATTAACTCTCTTGGTTGTCTAAAATGTAGGGGACCATTCCGAGCTGAGCTTAAGAGTTATCTTGGTAGACATTTTGAACAACTTTGCCCTGATTGCCAGAAGAGGATGGAGACAAATACCTTAAGGGTATTTGATTGTAAGGTGGAGACGTGTAATCAGATACTAAAAGATGCTCCATCCATACTTGATTTTTTATGTGGTGATTGCGCTCGTCATTTTGATTCTGTTCGATCATATCTTGAGGAATTACAAGTGGGTTTTGTTGTAAATTCTCATTTAATGAGGGGTCTTGATTATTATACCAGAACTACATTTGAGGTGCAGACAAAAGAGATGGGGGCTCAGAATGCTGTAGCAGGTGGAGGCAGATATGACAATTTGATGAAAGAGTTTGGTGGTCCGGATAGCCCTGCAATCGGATTTGCCATAGGTGTAGAAAGGGTGGTTGAACTTTTAGAGGAGAATGCTGTCCAAAAAGAAGAGGGACCTGATATTTTTCTGGCTCCTCTGGGCAAAGAGGCGGAAGACAAGGCATTTATCTGGTTGCAGGAGCTCAGAAAAAGAGGACTTAAATGTGAAATGGAATACAGATCATTAGGCCTAAAGGCTCAGATGAGGCATGCAGATCGATTAAACGCCTGTAAGGTGTTGATTGTGGGGGAAGATGAGCTGATTAAAGGCAAGGGTATTGTAAGAGATATGGTTTCTAAGGAGCAGATAGAGATTCCCTTGGACAATGTTGTTGATGAACTCATACGTGTTAAAAATTCTAATAATTCTGGACACTCCTATATGCAAAGTTTAAAATTATAAAATCAGGCAGTGGCTGGATATTGGATAGCATTGACTTCATCTGGATAGATTCCGGTTTGAGTTAAATATTGTTAAACATAGAAAGGCGCGTGACTATGTACCGGATGACCTGCAAAATCATTCCCCCTTTTTCCTTTAGAAGAACCTTTGGCCTGGGATTGCTGTTTGTGTTGATAATTATTACCATCGCAGTTCCATCGGCCTTAGCCCAGACCTGTGAAGGCATCCAGACTGAGGAATGCCAGGCCCTGTATGCCCTCTATAACGGGACCGGGGGCGACCAGTGGACAGACAACACCAACTGGCTATCCACTGGGCCGGTCAGTGACTGGTATGGGATTACAGTGGATAGCGGACATGTCACAGAAATCGATCTCAGGGATAACGGCCTTGCCGGCCCCATTCCTCCTGAACTGGGCAACCTGACCAGTCTTGTTAATCTAGGCCTCTACTCCAATAATTTAAGCGGTGAGATTCCTCCTGAACTGGGCAGCCTGACCAGTCTTATGAGTTTACACCTCAGCTCCAATAGTTTAACTGGTGAGATCCCTCCTGAACTGGGCAACCTGTCCAACCTGGAGAGGTTAGACCTCTCCCTCAATAATTTAACTGGATCAATCCCCCCTGAACTGGGTAATATGACCAGTCTTATGTCGTTATTTCTCTACTCCAATAGTTTAAGTGGTGAAATTCCTGCTGAACTGGGCAATATGACCAGTCTTCAGTCGTTACACCTCCACGAAAACAGTCTATCTGGCTCAATCCCACCGGAACTGGGCAATATGACCAGTCTTTTGAGATTATACCTCTACTCCAATAATTTATCCGGTGATTTGCCGGCCTTCCTGGCCACCTCTCCTGACACCGTTGATTTGAGGTGGAACTGCCTTCACGCCTCTGCTCCCGCGGTCCTGGCAGCCATGGAAGGCAAGCATTCCAACATGTTCATGGCCACCCAGACCGTTCCGCCCGAGAATGTCACGGCTGAAACAGTTGAATCCTCAGGCACCCAGGAAACCCGCGTCCTGGTTTCCTGGGACCCGATTTCCTATGTCAATGATGACGGGGGATATGAGGTGTTTTACAGAAGAACAGATTCTCCTGCAGAGTATTCCGACATGATTATAACCAGTGATGAGGCATCTTCCCAGGCAGAGTCTGATCCTGACAATTATTACTACGGAATGACAGCAGGTAAGGAGACTTCATCGCTGACGGTTGCCAACCTTGAACCGGGTGTTGACTATACCTTTCACGTTAATACGGTTACCTGGGCTCATGCTGATAACAATAATGACCTACAGAGCCTGGACAGCGATACTGATTCAGCTGTCTCCGGGACCCTCTCCCGGGCCTTTATTCCGGTGTGGAAACAGTCTCCGGGGTATTGGACCGGGGTAGTGGTGTCCAATTTTGGTGACACTGACTTCGATCTCAACCTTGCCGCTTATGATGAGGCTGGAGCCCTTGAGCAACTGGGACAGAATCCTGCCGGATACAATGTCGAAGCTGGTTTGCAAATGAGCAAGTTAGGCGGGGAGTTCTTCCTTGGGAATGGTAATCCCAATGATTTGTCCTGGATTGAACTGGGAGCTGAGAACAGCAATAAGATGGGAAGCATCTTCCTCTTCGGGGTCACTGACACTCAGATGCTGGATGGGGCTGAAGCCCAGTCTTCATACGCGAAAAGGCTCTACTTCACCAGGCCCCTGGATGAAGGATTCTTCCAGGGCTGGCAGCCTGCTTTCCAGATGTGTTTAGTTAATCCAACGGACGAAGAGGTTACAGTCAGCTGCACGTTGAAGGGTTCCAATGGAGAATCCGGGAACACCCACACAATTCCCTCCATGGGATTCATCGTGGGAGACGCGGAGGACCTGACTAATCCCGGCCATGGAATCATCAATGGATACATGGAGATTGAAGTGACTGAAGGAGCGGGAGTTGTGGGTTTCTCGAGGATTGAGTTCCCCGGAGTGCGCACTGCCCTGGGGATGAATGCCGTTGAACAGTCACCGACAAAAAAAATGTATAGCGCCCAACTGGCCCATGGCCTCAATATCGTAACCAGCCTAAGGCTGGTAAATACCGCGGGTGTCAGCAGAAACGTGACATTAACGGCTATAGGGGATGACGGAAGCCCATTGGCTGATCCGGTCCAGGTCTGGATTTCCAGCCGGCAGATATACAGTGCTGACCTGGGAACACTGTTCGGACTGGAAGGTGAGGGCGTCATCACTACCGGCTCCCTGGTAGTTGACTCAGATGGTAACGGCATCATCGGAGACATCATCTTTGCCAATGGCGACACCCTGGAATATGCGATGTCACTGCCACTGCAGGAAACACTTTTCCAGGAAGCGGTATTCAACCACATAGCCAACCTGCCCACGGTATTCACGGGATTTGCTTTTTACAATCCCGGAGATGAAACCGCGAATGTGTTAATCGAGGCATTCGGGACTGATAGCTCCAAGGTTGCGGAAAAAACCTTGATCCTTGGCCCTGGGGAAAGGATAGCCAGGACACTGACGGATGCGGATATCTGGCCCGGATTCCCCACCCAGTCCGGAGGTTTTATCAGGATTCAGAGTACTCGGCCCATAGCAGGCCAGCAGCTCTTTGGAGACAGGTCTCTGCGCTACATGGCAGCTGTGCCCCCAACCACCAGGGTGGAGGAAATGTTTGATTAGGAATATGAAACCCTAAATTCGGGATTTTTAAAAAAAGCCGGGAGTTGATTGTCTTTATTGAGAATGTGGAAGTCAAAGCCGAAGAAATAATGGAGTGTACCCGCTCCCCTGGAGAATAAAATGATACGAACTGCAAGCATTTTTTGGCGTCTGTTTATTGGTGTAATGCTTTTTCTCGGCACTGGTCCCCTTTTATTAGGTTCGGCATCGGACGGGAAAACCATTATGGGTGGAGAGGTTCCTCTCATGGAGGGCGCCAGTATCGTAAAGGAACGACTCTCCCAGGGCTCCGGGCGTGTTGAACTGGAGGTGGAGGCCTCTCCGGATGAGGTAGCCCGTTTCTACAATCAGGCCATGGAGGAAAAGGGGTGGCCGTCCGGAAATGTCATGTCCGCGGGGAATCAGAGCGTGCTCATGCTTAACGATCAGGGCGACCAATTCATCCTGAAGGCGGAATCGGGAAACGAACGCACCAGAGTGACCATTGTCCTGATTCGAAAAGCACTGGCACAGGCTGCCACGGAATCGCTTCCACCGGCGGACACCGCCGCTTCCGGGGAAATCTCTTCCGCTTTACAGAGCCAGAATGTCCCCCAGAATAGCGGCATGACCATTGAAGGAGCCCCGCCGGCAAAAGGTTCCCTTGTCCAGCGGCTTGTAGTCCCGTCGAATCCAGGGCAGAAACGAAACGCCCCAAATGATCCAGGACCCGACCCGGAAGAGCCCGGTCCCGATCCGGATGAGCCATCAGATTCAGATGATTCCACCGATCAGGGCTCCGAATCCGGGAATGATTCGGACGCGCCGCCGGAAATGCTTCCCGTTTCTCTTAGTGCCACGATCCAATGGGATGTTGAAGGGCCCGGGGAATCTTATAGATACGAAGGATCTGCCAACTATCAATTCACCGGGAACATGAAACTGGATGCGACGGGAAGCCCTGCCATTCAGAAAGCGGGCAGAGTGCTGAGGCCTGTTCTGACCTACAAGTCCGATGACATGAATGTCTCCTACAACTATGAAGCGACATTTACAGACACTGTACCGGATTGTCCGGTGCAATTTGAGTACCAGGGCAGCGGCTCTTCCCAGATTAATCAAGCTTATGCCTCAGGGCTAAAAATCATACGATTTGGCACAGCGGCGGCACCCTATCTAAAAAACCTTTCGGCGGACAAACAGCAATTCCTGGGTGGCACGCAGGACTCAGCGGGGATTCCGGATTACTACGAATTTCGGGTGGCCGGACCTGGTAAAAAAACGACCCTTCAGGGCCGTATAAGATTTACCGGCGCATGTTCCTCTTACGAGGATGATGAAAAAGCTCTGCCTGGACTTGGAGGCCTGGTCCAGATGAAATTACCAGCATCGGGCACCATGGGGGGTTCCCGGTCCTGGAGGGCAGATGATCAGGGAAAGCACTCCCCGAGATTGAGCTTTTCTATCTCCGATATGGCGCCGTTCCTGGGAAATTCTCCCCTGTCGCCTCCTGAGAGCGGCAACAAAAATGTGACCTACAACGTAAGCTGGGGGATTGGGGAGACTGCGAACCTGCAGAGCACGGATTCGGATGAAGAGGATGAGAAGTGGCACTGTAAAGAGCTTCAAAAAAGGATTAATTTTATCCAGCTTGTCAGGGCGTTGTATGCCAATGAAAACATCAGGGAATACGTAGACCAGATGGGCGGAGACCTGCGCGAGAGAAGAACCAATTACCAATGGGCCATTGAACAGCTTGCTAATAAAATAGGGAACGACGGGAATCTCCAGACCATTGATCAAAGGGTTCAAGCCGCTACTGAGATTGACACCCAGGATTTGGATTATGCGTTCAGCAATCCAGTAGCAGGTGGAGGTGGGAAAAAATTATTGTATGCCGACCCAGTGATCTTCTTTGGAGAACAAAAATTCGTGATTTACGGTCACTTAGATGGCTATCTGAATGAAAACGGGGAACAACGCCCATTGTCTCTCAGGGTATATGATGACAGCGGGTTTATGACGACAGAGACACCCCAATACGGGGAAGTGAAGCGACAGTGGGAAACAGAATATTTTGAGAATGAAAAAAGCGTGGAGGTTGGTCAGGCCAAATTTTCAGCGGCAATAAAGCATGAGGAATGCCATGTCGACCAATGGGTTAAAAAGGGCCCGATGAAATCCCTGGATGACATGGGTGAACGGGAGCTGGAAGCCTACAATACTGAAATGCAAAGTCTTCTGGATTCCCTGAAGGAGTTGGGGTGTGACCCATAATCAGTCCCATCACCCTGAGAGCTCTGAGAATTATTTAAAACCAATAGAAATGTTTTATTAATAATTCCACAGCTGAAGAGGTTTTGAAATGAGTTACCAAAGTACCGGGAGTCGTTGGGATCACATGTTCAATTGAAAGGTAATAAAAGGAAGGAACAGGAAATGATTAGAGGGATGATTGTAATGGTCAGTTTATTCTTTTTCGGTCCGGCGTTTGCAGAGCCGAACATGAACCCTGGTAAATGGAAAATCACCATCGAGACGAAGATCGAGACAGAGATGGTCGGGATGCCCGATATGAATATCCCGCCGGTGACCCATACCCAATGCCTGGAAAAAGGGAATCTGGTCCCCCAGAGCGAGGAGGCATCCCAGGAATGTAAAATCTCGGATATTGAAGAAGACGGAGATACCATTTCATGGAAAATTATCTGCTCCGGAAAAAACGGGCAGATGGAGGGAACCGGAGAGGTCACCTACCGGGGTGATTCCATGGAGGGAACCATGGGAATGGTCATAAAAGGCGCGAACATGCAGGTCAAAAATATAATTAACGGCCGGCGAATTGGCGATTGTGACTAGCAGTCGTCACAAAAGTGGCTGGGAGGTGTTATGTCAAGATCCATGATTGTTATGGTGATGGTGAGCGTATGTTTGTTGATCTTCGGAAATACGGGACAGGCGGCTGATGAAAGAGTCGAACAATCCATTATCGGACATTGGTCAATCACCCCGAACGAAGTCCGGATAAAAGGAACACTGATTTTTAATGACAACGGGACATACGAGCGAATCGAAACGGACAACAGGAATACAGGTTCTTCGGTTAAAGGCCAGTATAAAATAGATGAAAAACAATCCCCATGCGCCATCGACCTGTGCATGAATCAATGCGGCGGCACCGGTTCGGAATGGACCACTATGTTCGGAATTCTGAGATTTCTGGATAACGGTCAGGTGGAAATTCAGTTCTCATCCAGCAGTGAACGACCGACCGCGTTTCCGCAAAAACAGGACCGCGGCACTTATCTGTTGACCCGAAAAGCGGCTTACTAACAAGCCCATGTTTTCCCTTTGATCAATGTTCGGAAGGAAAACGATGGTTAATTCGTATCCTGTCCCCACAAAAAATTCTGTCCACCCTGAAGCATTAAGGACTTGCGTGTTTCTTGTATAGATGATAAGAAATTGCTTTTTTAACCTGTAGAAGCTTTAAACACAAAATCAGGAAAATATCGTAACTTCTCAATAACTCTGGGCATCTCCGAGGATTCTGCCGGATGGTGTTTAATCCAGAGGTGGTCTTATTGTATCGAACAGCACGATCCGTAGATGACTCGGGATCATTGAGATAGCAGTGTTCGGTAGTTTTTGGCAAGTGGATAGATCCAGATGGTTTTCTTGGGGAGCCGATTTCTGTGCTCTCGGTCCAGTTTTCCGCGCCCCTTTGTTTCGCCGACACATGTCCAATTGGCGGCTTTGTAGCAGGTTCCAATAAAGCGGGGAGTCTCAACAAAGGTCTCTGCCATCACCGGACGATAATTATAGCGCTGTTGCCAGTCGTCAGCGACTCGGCCGGTAGCCATGGCGAGGATCTTAGAGGCCAGGTTCTTTGAGTGGACCCAGGGCAATATCAGAAAGCGTGCGTTATTGATAACAAGATGAAGCTGACGCTTTCGCTGGTCTGTCGTCCAACCTATGAATTGGTCCCGAGGAGCTGTTTTCCAAGCTGCCGCACCAAATCCCAGCAGGGCGAGTATCCGGTTACCATCACGCGCGAAGTACCGCGTCTGAGCGCCCGGCAACGGCTGATAGCCCAAATAATGGTAACGATCGATATACTCGTTCCAAAGATGGGATTGGATTCGATCTGATACCGGCTGTATACATAGATTAGTCAAACTGTGGACCGGTGTGATGAACGGGACCGGGTCTGGTTGGGCCTGCTGGGTACGACGAAGGTAGCTTTTACCGTTGTTGTTGCCGTTTCTTGGCAGTGGCAGGTGGATCAGAGCATCGTCTTGCATGCGCAGCATTGCCACCCGGCAACTCATATCTTTCAGTCGTCCATCGGGGCGGCGCCATGAGAGCATGTCGCAGACAAGCCTGGATAGAGCCGCACGACTCGATTCGGGGTTGTCGGCAATCAGGCGCTTAATGGACCTAAGTTCGGTGGCGGAGAAATCTCTTCCACAATAGCGAGCACTATTCATCGGATTGTTAACCCGGTGCCCTTTGGCGAATAAGGTCTCCGAGTAAGGAGATCTGATGGCTATCGATTACTCTGTCGAGAAGATATTTCCAGAAAGAGACATCAAGCTTTCGGCAAGTTTTCTTAAGGCTGGGAAAAGTGTCTCTACAGCGACGACCAACCTCGCTGCGGGTGGAACCGCTGATCTTGCGTTTTTTGACATACTCGCGGATGTCTCTCTCACTCAAGTTGTTATGTAACGGGATCTCCGGCCGTTCAAGGACCAATAGAAGTTCCGATTTGTTCTTGTAGATTCGCTTGAGGGCCAGATTCAAAATGATGGAGCAGGTCTTGGTGGTAAACAACTTGTCGAAACAGGCTGAGATCTCCACCTTTTTTGCTTCAGTCGGCTTTTGCTTGAAGAGTTTCAATTGGTCATACAGATCCCAAAACCGGGTTCTGATATCCTCAATGGCTTCTCGTTGTTTATCATTGACCCCGACGATCTTGTTTAACGCTCGTTCGGCGTGAATCCAACACAGGGCATGCAAGAATACATTAAACTGTCCGGCATCATCACTGATGATGGCAAGGTCAGGGTTTATGCCATGTTCAAGCACACTAGCCAAAAGGGCGCCTTCGGTTGCAATACGAACATGTATATCGGAAACGATGTCCAGTTCTTTAAGAAACGATTTCCACCGCTCTGTGGTATTGAAACATGTCAGGTTATGGGATGCTATCTGTGCAAGCTTGCTTTGGGGAAACTTATAGCCAGCCATATACCCAAAGGCATCATTATTTAGCAGATAATCACTGTGTCCTGCCTGCAAGAGTGTCAAAAAGTTAATTCTACTTTTGTAACGGGTGCTTTTAAACCAGGCGAACAATTCATTGCCAATATGGGTGCAGTATCCGTTTTGACCTTTGTGTCGTGCACCTGTATCATCCACGTGCACGTAACTGGAGACTTCAAGTCCGGTACACAGAATCTGGTCTTTCTCCAGGTGGAAGACATTGTTGTCTTCAGTGATGATGTTGTTTATTTTCCCTGTTGATATATCGATGCCGAACTCAAGCAACTGCTCCCAGATCAGGGGTTGAGTGACATGGGCATGGTAGTATTGGTATAGGATAAAGCTGATCAATGTTGATCCGAAGTGACCCTTAACCTGCTTTGGGAGCTCTCCGACGACATAATCACCTGAGGGGGTCTTCCAGCGCTCTAAACGGTAGCGGGTGTTGTGGGCGCGGATTATGATGTCTTGAACTGTGAAGCAATCGTATCCCTTAAATCTACTGCCTTCAGGCACATTTTCCGCCTTTACATCTAGGGTCTCATGGATTGGCAGGTCTTTGCGTCGCTTGGCGGATCCTGGTCTCTTGCCGGATTCTTTATCTTTGTCTTCTTTATTCTTGTCAGGACGGTTCTCGAGACTCGATGGTTTGATTTTCGGCTTAGGTGTTTGGTTCTTTAGCCTGCCGATTTCGTCTCTTAGAATCTGAACTTGTTCCTGTAGCGACAGGATCAATTGTTGCTGTAAACTACAAATATCGATCAATTTGTCAACAATCGGGGATCGTTGCTCATCAGGAATATCGGGTATGATTGGGACTTTTATCCGTTGATTGGCTGTCATGAATTAACAATAGCCGATTCAAGTCCCTGTGTCCAGCTTTTTATGAAAAGAAAAATGGCTATGCCCAGAGTTATTGAGAAGTTACGATTTAGAATTATTATGACCGACCGCCATCATTGGAGCACTGTT
>Ga0233414_10001020_pt1 | contig 11083 bp, 8 predicted proteins | sample Na_anoxic_10_MG_FD_189020 | JGI IMG/M metagenome (GOLD analysis project Ga0233414, IMG submission 189020) | Seawater microbial communities from Saanich Inlet, British Columbia, Canada - Na_anoxic_10_MG | ecosystem: Environmental > Aquatic > Marine > Inlet | place: Canada: British Columbia...
TAGATTCAACATCAGATGTCTCAGCTCTACCTGTAGATACCTTTCCAACTGGGGATTTTTCATCACCAGGATAGTTACCGACTTTTTCAGCTCTCGATTTAAAATAATCAACAACCTTATGAGGATCAGCATACTTATCAACATTGTTTTCAATCAATGAATTCATGTACTTCATAAAATCTTTATACGCATTCTGCTTATCATACTCAGCTTTAAGCTTTACATGATGAAGAAGACCTTCTGCTTTAGCAGATACATGCGCCAGATCAACAAGTCTGTGATAATCATGTGATATAAGGTAGTTCTCAGGAATTCCTTTCTCACCTAAGAAGTGATTCTCAAGCTCTTTTAATTCCTGATTGGTTGTTAGATGTTTCTGCCTATTATCCTTTAGATCTCTTAACTTACTAGAGGCCTCATCAATTTTAGCTTCATACGAGCTATCTCTACGAGCTAGTTTTCTGTATCTACCTATCTCAGTCTTTAGTCTATTTATCTTACGTTCTTGTAATGCTCTGAATCTAAGGTTTTTTGGAATGGCATGTGGAAGACTATCTAATTCATGATCTACATTCTTCATATGCTTAAGCAAACTCTTCTGAGATAATTCATGATATTCATCTATGTGATCTAAGTCAGCTTTCTTTCTAGCTTTGGCAAATCTCTTTAAGTTTTCAGGCTCTTTAGCAAGCCTCTTGTCCATATAGTCAACAAATCCGTTTAACCCATCAATAAACTTGGAGTTTTCAGATTTAAAAAAGTCAATTCCACTAGCAGCAACATAATCACTCAAGGTAGATTGAAACTCTCCAGTAGCACTAGAAGCTATCTGATCCATCATTCCTGATTGAAAATCATCGAAATGACTTTGCTTAATCATGTTAATAATAACCTTCTGATCAGCATGATTAATATTATATCCATGCTTCATAAGCATATTCACACCTTTTGTCTTTAGTGCATTCATATCATCAGGTTTTTCTAGATACATTTTAACCCATTCATGAACTTCAGGGGTAATCTCATTCTTTTCTAACGCATCGTCAAACTCACCCATTCTATGGGCGTCTCCTGGCATTGGATTATTATATTCTTTACCGAATGCTTTCTTATGCTTTCCAAATGCTAGACCAGCAGCCATAGGTACCAATTCAAATCCTATAGATAAAAGTCCATTGGATAGTACTTGCTCAGCTGCGCCAGGGATATTATATGAGTCTGTCTTTTTATCATAGTTATCTAGCATGGCTCCAGGAGCCGTGATGGCTGAGCCTGCAAACATGGCCTTCATGATATTCTCACCAACTTCACCATATGTTTTTGATGACATTTTTCCACCAAAGTTCTGTATTGGCGTTCTAGCTAATGCTGTAGCTTCAGATGATGCCATTCTTGATACACCAGCACTTACTGCTTCAGCTGCTCTAAATGATGGCTTTATTAGAGCAGCATCAGATACTGGATTAGCATAGCCTAAGATAGATGCGAAAAAGTCTGTAGTCTGTTGACCCCATCCTAGGTAAGGAGTCTGTAAGGCAGCATTTGATACTTCAAATATATCATCAAGTGGATTTGTAGAAGGGGTATTATGAAGAGCATTGTTTATATCAGTGCCAGCGCCTTCGAAAGCTTGAGTTACTTCAGATAAATTAAAATTAGATCCAGCTTTAAATAAGTTCTTTTGAAAGTTTGGCAGTACTCTTGAAGCCTGAGAGAAATCCATGCCAAGCATGCTCTTTTCAGTGTTGTATAAGAATCTTGGTAACTCAGTGGCTGTTTCAGCAAATGACATCCAAGCCGACTTAAGTACACCAGGAGTTCTTAGCCTTGCATCCTCCCTGGCTGATCTAATAGAGTCTTCAGTTAATTGATCATTTTGCATCTCAGGCATCTAAAACCCCTCAAATGCAGATGATCTCATTGATGCCCATTGCTGTAACTCATCAATTTGATCTTGGGTTGGATCATATGGATGGTGATAATGAATGGCACTATTCTTAAGTTGTTCGCTATATGGCTCATTGTATAATGTATTATTAGCCTGATCCTTTACAACAAGGTGATTATTTTTATCCATATACACTGTCATATCTGTTTTAGACAATCCAGCTCTAGTCTCAATGCTGTCTTCATTATTCCCAGCAAAGTTCTTTGTTGCCTCATTAATTGCATATGTCTGAACCATGTCTTGTTCTGCAGTACTTAAGTTAGATACTTGGCTCATATTGAATGCACCATGCCATCTATTACTTAAATTGTATGCAGATCCTATTTGCTCTGAGAATTCATCAATATACTTATCTACATTAGAAGAATCTAAGTTTTCACCTGAGATTAATGTTTTAAATTTTATATAGTTCAAGGCACTTTTAGTAAATCCTTGAACTCTTTGAGCTGAGTTATTACCACCTGCTGCTGTAAGTTGAGACATAATTAACGGCAAGTTAGATTTGATCTGAGCTGTTATTGTGTTGTCACTAACCTCTCCTCCTGTTTTTAATCTAGAGTAATCTTGCCCAGCCTGATTAGCCATAATAAAATTTTTCTGAAATTCGGGCTTCATATTATTGTAATATCCCAGGCTCAAAGCATAAACAGACTCTCTTTGAGCTGGATCTTTAAGCTGGTTAGACAGATTTCCATATAAGTTGGGGCTCAATTTTGATATCTGATTTAATGCTAGCCCAGGGTCTCCATCCATATTAAAAGAAGATTGAACATCATTCATTATATTTGGCAAGATTGCATGTATCTTATTAGGATCCATATGCATACCTTGAGCAGTAGAAACTATATTCTCCATATAGTTATTATCTGCCTTAGCTAGCATTCCTTGCTTCACCATAGCGGCGGCTTCAGGTGAAAGCTCATAAGAAACAAAGGAATTAGCAGCTGCTTTTTCTTCATTCCATCTTTCTGTAGCCTGTGCTCCCATGCTTGTATTGTTTATTACAGATAGAAAGTCACCGGTTTCATAATTCTTCTTATAGTTTTGATATACCTGTAGCTCTGTTCCTTCAGAAGTAGAAAGGGTAGATTTATTGTTTAGCTCATTAATTCTTTTATCAATATCAGTGATTGGAGTATTGGATTGTATATTAGAATGAGCATCTATGGATCCTTTCCACTTGTTTATGAATAAATTCCATTTTTCAGGAGATGCCTTATTCATCTCATACTGCATTAATTCTGGTGTAACCTTACCTTCTAATATCTGATTATTCATTGCTGTATCATCAAAGTTAGTTTTAGCATGATTAGCGAGAACTGCAGTACCATGGTTAGCAGGTGAGCTTGATATATTCTCATCATTTCCAGAAAAAGCATTATAAGATGATTTATTTATATCATGTGCTGTATTGTCAGTAGACCCAATCATTTCATGCATTTGCTGTGCTCTATCATACAGCATGGCAATAGACTGATTTACCTTCATAGCAGCTTGAGGAGTGATTAACTGATCCATTGCAGCATTGGTAGCATTCTGCTTTATAGACTCAATAAGGATCTCTGCGCCCTTCTCATCCCCGCTCATCAAAGCATTTGATAGATCGGACATGTTTTCATTGTATGCAGAATAGAAATTCATTACATTTTGCATACGATTTTGTCTAATACCAATTTCTGCAGAATGCATATTCAATGTATTATTAGCGCCATCAACTATATAGTTTAGTTTTGACCTATCTGATGAACTCATTTTAGCTTGCTTTACAGTCTCAAAATTTGCCCGTGTATCCTTTGCAATCTGTTCAGCTTGGCTAGGATTCATCTTCATCTGCATAATAGCTTCAGATGATATCTTTGAAGTTTGAGCATTTGCATTCATCAAAGCAGAGCTACTTTGCTCTTTTTGAATAGACTCTGCAGCTTGGAATGATTTTCCTGATACCATATTGAAGATCTGACTCATAGCCTCATGGCCAGAAGCCTTGCTAGCAACATTGGTTCCTTGAAGCACTGAATTGTCTTGAAGTTGTGCAAATTCTGCCACTTAAAATCCTCCGCTAAAAGAACTCTTATATTTCGAAAAATTACTAGAAGATAATGCATTACCAGCATTTTTACTAGATCCAGATGATGATGGGCCACTAAGCCTTCCAGCTCCTAGAGATGCAAATGACATAGCCATACTTGCTGTCGCACCAAATAATTTGGCATGAGCAGTATTTCTTGCATTCTCTTTCTCTGCCGATGCACTATATTCTGTTAACTCTGACTCAGTATTAATATTGTCAAACTCTTTAGAGCTTATGTTTAAAGTGTTTCGTTGAATAGCGTTAAAACTTGGAGAGTTCATTCCAATACCACGAGTGGTTGCTTGAGCTACTTGTCTATTTAATACTTTTTGAGTATTGTCATACACACTTGCCTTTTTTTGAGTCAATTGTAATTCTTTCTGCTTGGCTTGTATGTTAATTTGCTCTATTTGAGCTTGTTCAGCTAGTGTTGTTTCATACATTCCAGCTATATTTGCAGCAACACCTATTCCTGCCGCGATCGCTAAAAACATAATAATCTCCATGTATAGGATCTATGATCAATTATGATACTACACTTTTTACACTTATGAAACTTTTTTGGAGACAATATCGTAATCTATGCCTAATATCTGTAGATCAAATGGTGCGTTCTGAGTAATTTTTAAGGAATAAAACTTATTCCATCCAATAACAGGGTAAATTGTAGCGGTTCCTGTCTGTGGTTGGGGGGGAAGCTGGTTTTGAACATCTTCATATGTTTGGTATGGGACTAAGGTATCATTTATTGAAAAGTTAATGCTATTAAAGTAGTCAACATTGATCTCTGTTATTTTTTTCTTCCAGCTAGATTTTCTAGATCCAGCAAACAGATACATGGTATCTATCTCAACCGGATACAATAGACCAACAAGAACATCTCCTGAAAATCCATTCTGATTAAATACTGTTATTTGACCACCAGAAACAATGTACTCACCATAGTCCTGCTCATCAAATATAACAACAACCGTATATCCATTAAGATCATCTAAGCCATTGATAACGCCAAATTGATCCATTGTTGATTCAATGTAGCTATCAATCTTCACATCCTCTACAAATTTCTCTAGTACGTAGTTACCATTCAATGTGTATTTCTTCAAAAGAAATACTTCATTATCTATAGTAAAGATATCTAGAACTTCGACAATTGGGCTTCCACTCTCGTTTGATTCAAACTCAATCGGAGTAAATGCACCTAGACCTGCTTGTTTTGCAAACTGGAAAGATGTAATTGTCTCATCATCATTGAGTATGTAAACAAAGTTATCTTGAGAGCTATCACTTCCACGAAGAAGAGCTCTATTTCTAGGATTCTTAATTAAATGGCTTGAAGCAATAGAGATATTTGTAGCTGTGTATGCTTGTCCTATACCATCAAATCTGTAATCAACAAATGAGTTTCCTGTCTTAGCAACATAATAACTATTATTAATATAGTTAATAGGCTTAAATGTATCTGAACTTCCGTATGCATCCTGCTGTCTAATAGTGAATGTTGTGGGCGTTAATGCTGTATTAACATCCTGAGGAGCTACAAAGTCAAAGTTCTTAGTATAGATCTCTAGCTGTTTACCAGGATTTAACCAGGTAATACCACCTGTATTGGTTTGTCCAATAGAGTAAATAATTGCATCAGTATCTTCGCCAACGCCAACATCAAAGTTAATAGGTTTGTTAATCTGTGAACCAAACACGAAACCAGGTAATGACGCGCTATTACCAAACCAAAGTCTGTTTTGATATAAGGCCACTTTTTTAGGCCATCCTAAGTTATCATTCCATGCAGGTTGCTTAATACTAAACTCTGAACCTTTTGTTGAATTATTGATTATTTTAAATGGAATTCTGACATCGCCAGTAAATACTACTTTTGATCCATCCCATGGAATAACATTTGATATAATCGCATAGCCCAAAGGGTCTTCGACACTATCACCACCACCAATTATCTGACCACCAATCCAGTCTGTAGTAAACCCAGGGTCACTTGCTAACCCTGTGAACTCAAAGGTAATAGTAGTCGTATCCCCTGTTAGACTTACAGTAAATAAATCGTAATTAATCTTTCCAAAGTCCACAGCTGGAAATGGAAATATATTAAGTGCCTCAAAGGCAAATACTACAGGGCCATAGCTCTGAACAAATATTCTACTAGGAGCATTGTCGCCAACAGTAAATACAATAGAGTCATTGTCTTCAGTATAATCTAATAACCTTAGATCATTTGAGCTATAAGGAGATGCGACAGTTTGGTAGAATGAAACAACACCACCCACAACAGTAAATATGTGGAAATTGAAATTAGCAGATAAGACGATATAATAGTTATTGTTCTTGTCTGTAAGTTCATATCCTGTAGAATTATTTTCAGCATAAGTATTAACATTAGATACTGACTTAGTTCCTTTTCGTTTCTTTGCAAGACCTGTACTACCAACTTCAATATTTAAAAGTTTCTGAGCTGCTTTTAGGTAATCTTCAAAGTCAGTCCTCTTATAGTTGACGACATCGACCTCACCCATGCTGAAACTTGTTTGCCTAACTGTGCTTGTAGACATATAATTTCCTATACTACAGTGGTTCTATCGTAATCATTATATGGTTTACTAACGATGTATCTTTCCATATCATTTCTAGTAATAGCATACCCTTTAGCTATCTCGAACTCAGAATATAGCTCTCTAGTTAGGTCCTTATCTTCAGTGAGAACAAGAGCCGTATCGTAAGCTATGAATAATACCAGAGCTCTGTAGTAGAGCGTTGATATTGCTGAAACATCAACATCATTAACAATATAATAGTATGTAATATTAGATTCATTTGTTGAAATTAGACCATCTGATATGAAGAATGGTAAAGCAGATTGATCTGAAAAGTTATAGTCAAACCCGCCCCAGTTAAGCATATGTCCATAATCTGCGGGCAGTTGAAATGTATTAGTATAATCAGCACTAAAAGGTACAGTAATTGGCGTACTATCTTGTACGTATTTTACTGCAAAGTTCCATATCGTAGTTTCTAGTAGGACCGGATGAAGTAGATCAATCTTTAAATCTAATAACTTAGCATCATCACTGTCATTGATATTTGTAACAGGAAGTCTGCCTATCTTGCCCAAGGCTTGGTTAACAATTGATAGTCTTGATATCGGCAACATAACCTTTCCTATTTATATTAAAAAGGGGGAGATCAGGGGCTTTAATCCATCACTCCCCCACGAGAGGGAGACGTTTATGGATATGCGACTAAGCTATAGTCAGATCCAGCAACTTCAACGAAAAATGTAGCAGCAACAGCTGTAGCCAAATCATCAGTCGTAGCAAGATAGTTCAACTGAACAATATCAAGACGCTTAATAACTTTCTCTGCAGCCTTATCATTTAAATAACCAACAGCAGTTAATGTTACTAAATCATCTTCAGTACTTGCATTAAATGTAACAGGAGCCGTACCTGCTACACCAGCTGTTAAAGGCGTGAATGTATCAAAATTACTCATCTATATATCTCCTAAATTAGTTTTGTGCGAATGGGTCATTTACTTGCATCATCGCGATACCATTAGACTGGATCACATTAGAGCCTGTAGTAAATGTCGTTAACAATTCCCAGCGATCTTGTTGTGCAACCCATGTAATTGTAGTCTTAACGTCCCTGTTAAAGCTTTGAACAATCGCATATTTATGGACTAAAGGAACCAAGTATTGATTGGTTGGAACACCACCATCACTAGGGATTCTATTGATACCGTTCTCACCAACAAAACGACAATCCACATCAAGATATGTTTGAATACGGTTGTTAGTTAAAGGTTTAACATCGTTATAGAAGAAGTTAACAATACGATCATCGTCTTGCATAGATTTCTTCAATTGAGCGGGAGCCCACATACTGATGTCATACATTTCCATATCATCAAAGCCTTGAGCTTCAAGATACGATAATGCATCAGACATCTTACCTTGGTTAATACCAGTGTTAACACCAACAGTAATAGGCACAGTATATAAGCTTGCAAGTAGAGCTGGATCAGAATAGATAGCATTTAACTTAACAAAGTCATTCATACGGCCAGCAGCTTTCGCATGTAATCTCGCGTGCGTAACAATCTTGTCATAGTTAAATAATGTCTCTTCACCACCACCGATAACCGTTTTAAGGTTATAGTCTTTAGTGATTACTGGAACATTGGTTTCTTCAACTGGGGTAATTTGAATATCAGTCGGTGCAAAGTTAGACTGATTCATTTCAATTTCATCAGACACAGGAACATTCAAAGTTGTACCATTCGTACCATGGCGCTCTTCAATTGTGTCGCGTAATTTCTCACTATTTTGGTATTTTGTGGTTACTTCTGTATTAAATAACTCACTTGCGGCATCCAAAGAACCGATTTGTGGCGTAGGCATAGCATTGACTCCTAATAACAGGTTAAAAATTAAGTATAATAATTAACTATCAATCAGGTTATCCGTGAGGGGCTGAAAATAATTTGATCTATCGTTTGGGTTATCCAAAAATGGGGCCAGATTCCAGATATATCAATAGTACAAATATTTGAGCTTTAAGTCAACACTATGCCTTATTAAACTACTATGAATTCCTTAGCTTGGCAGCTTGATTACATAATTCAATGTATCTAGCCCGCTTCTCTGCGCTTCCAGGGTCTTTTGTCGTCTCCATAGAGGCTTCTCTTAGCTGAGCATCCATATCGAACTTTTTACCAGGTGTAGAGTTAGCATCCATTCCTGGAACTGAAGTATTAAGCTTGTTAGCTCTACTATCTAGCACAGCACTAAGTGAGGATTCATCTGTAATAACCTTTGTTAGGATGTCACCTTTAATGGAATCACTTAATCCTTTAAGGTTATCATTGATGTAAGAATTAACTAAATTAAGTTTTTCTTCTCCAACCGAAGCTTTTCGCTCCTCAATTTTGTTTCTATAATCGGTATTAGCTTTATAGAGCTTGTCAGCAGCCAGGTTAAACTGGTCTTGATTAAGCCCAGCATTTTTAGAGAGAGAGACAATATCATTAATCGCATTTTCATCTAATTCAATTCCTTCTGGTAATGTGTATTGTTCTGGAATGGCCGTCATTCTAGACAGCTTTTCTTCAAGTTCTTTATTCTTAATGTGAACAGGAAGGCTTGAGTTGTATCCCTTTTCTAACTCTTCAACTGTTGCAAACTTCCCAGCATACAACTTAGGCTCTTCTTCAATTACTGTTGTTGTGTCTTGTATCTCTTCTGACATATTAGTTTCCCTCATAAATGTTAAGTTTAATCTGAACCTCATTTATACATCGTTTTATATCTCTAAAGACGGATCTTCGCCCATCTTGCCATGCGAATGGAGCTTCTGAAGAATAGTTATCAGGCTCCTCCATACACACAGCCTCAAACATTCTTCTTAAATATTCTCTGCCATGATCAATTTCTTCGAACAACAAGTAGGTATGATATTCTGATCTATCAATCTTTCCTTCTTCAAGTAGGTCAATAGCTTCCATCTAGAATTGCTCCGGAGTAGTTTGTGGTAATTGAACATCAGCAGCTTGAGTACTTGGAGTAGGTAGTGCACCTTGCTGCCCAGCTTCACCCATAGCTTGCATAAGTTTATTCATTGTATCTTTATCTTTGAACAGCTTAGCAGGAAGATTACTGTTCTCAGTCATAAATTGATTAGCTTCTCCCATATCAACAGAGGCTAATGCGGCTCCCTCACCAAAGAACTGTTGCTTCATCTGTAAGTTCTGGGCAAAGTTATCTAAGTTCTCTTGCTTCTGTATATTAAACAGAGGAGATTTGAAGTCAAACCTAAGCTTTGTAACATCTATATCATTAATGTTACGCTCTTTAGTCAGCAAGCTTCTCTTAGCTAAGATCTTAGCGCATGTTTCAAATACCTGCTTTGGCAGTTCATTAATAATTCTGGACATATCAGTAGCACTTGAGCGCTGTGCTCTATTCTCTCTGATGGATATTTCAGTGGCTGATTTTACAGGAGAATCAACCTCACCAAGAGGGTCAACCTGAAAGCCCTTAATGATCTGATTTCTAAGGATCTGTTCATGCTCCATTACCTCTGGATACACTGGCATCTGCATAGCTTCTAATGGGTTACGCTGTCCTGACTGTCTTGCAATCATAGCGCCTGACAACTTTCGTAAAGACCATGGATTCAACATACTGTTACTGTCGTAGAATAGTATAGGATCAGCCTTTAGTGCTTTGTTCTTACGGTCGTCTCTAACCATTTGGTTCAAGTCAACAATCAAAGGCAATAGATCTAACCCAATTCCTCTCCCTTCACTCTCACCAGGCCTAACTTTATCTCTAAAGATAATTATCTGCCTGTAATCAACCTCAGTCTCAAATATAGGTCTATGGGCATCCAGATCAGGAATGGTAGCAAACACATAAAACTTATCTTCTGCTAGCTCAATCTGGTTATACAGAACTGAGTATGTATTTCCAGGGTCCCTAGTTACTGTTTCCTTAACTCTTCCGCTAATATCCGGGAAGTCTTTAAGGATCTTGTAACCAATCATTACAGTCTCTACCCAACAAGTATTAATAACATCGCTTGATGTTTGCTCGATATAAGTAGACACGGAAGGTATTGACCTGAACCTAAGCGGCATATCATCGTTAGGACTATCAACATACAGCACCCCAGTTCCGCCAACCAAATCTAAATTACTTCCATACGCTTCACGCGAAAGATTACTGCCGTTGATATAGTACATAATTCTAGAGTTTATGGAGTCTATAGTTGGTTGAGCAGCCACGATCTCGTTCTCATCCCACATATGAGGATCCATTGTGAAGCTTCCCCAAACTCTATCTTTGGGAATGAGCAAAGACTGAAGGTCATTTGCCCTTTGATCAGCTGCCAAAATAGGCGTAGAGTCCCAAACTTGTTCAGTTGTAGGCTTACCTACATCTGTATAATTCCACTTAACATTAAACGCGTCCCTGTCGGGTAGCACATAATCATATAATCTTTGGTAAAGCCCAAGCCATCTATCTTTATAATCACGGGCTTGGTTATATC
>Ga0233414_10001021_pt1 | contig 11072 bp, 1 predicted proteins | sample Na_anoxic_10_MG_FD_189020 | JGI IMG/M metagenome (GOLD analysis project Ga0233414, IMG submission 189020) | Seawater microbial communities from Saanich Inlet, British Columbia, Canada - Na_anoxic_10_MG | ecosystem: Environmental > Aquatic > Marine > Inlet | place: Canada: British Columbia...
GGAATACATGCATGGCATAATGATTATTATATTCGTACATTAAGAGTTGGAAAAAATGAAGCTATTTATTCATACTTAGCTAAAAATATTCCAAGTTTAATTGAAGATGATTACTTTAGGTCTCATGATACTGCTGTAATTAGTATACCTCAAAAAGCTCCAAAAGGAGCAATTATGAGAACTGAATCTCCATTTCAACTACTAGAAAGAGTAAAAAAAGTAGCAATAAAATGGATTAAACCAGGGCATAGAAATGGGTCTAATACACATAATGTTTCTGCCACTATATCTCTTAAAGAGAATGAATGGGAAGCAGCAGGTGAATGGATGTGGGATAATAAAGATTGTTATAATGGGCTTTCTGTATTACCATATGATGGTGGTACATATAAACAAGCACCTTTTCAAGATATAGATAAAGCAAAATATGAAGAGATGTTAATACATCTCAAAGAGATTGATTTGTCTAAAGTAATTGAAGAAAAGGATGAAACCAATCTTAGTGGTGAACTTGCATGTGCAGGTGGTGCATGTGAATTGTAAAAGAAAAAGGGAGATGTAGTGTCTCCCTTTTTATTATTTTATATTAAAATTATGTTCTTTATCATATCCTCTCCATCTTTGTATAGAATACCAAAGAGGAACAGCATCAGCCCATTGTTTAGATAACTTTAATTGTCCTTTACGAGGTTTATTTTGATATACATATTTACTATTAGTTTTAAAGTCTTTATCACTTAAAAATAATTTTCCATAACCATAATCAAGTGTAGCACTTACTGCTTCAGCTAATTCACCAAGAGTTCTAGTTGATGCTATTGGAGATTTTCCCATTTGATATATTTGTTTAAGTCCTGTTGGTGTAAAAGGCATGAATTGCACCATTTCTTTATAGGTTCTATCAGCTTGATACATTAAAGCATTTTCTAGTCTTTTTTGTATATAACCATCATCATCATCATCATCAAATAAATTTTCAAGCAACATTCCTACTATAAGTGTAGACATTATTAACCCAAGTTCTCCCATAGATCTCCAAACATTTAACATTTTCATTTTTGCTTGTTCTGAGACACCATTAACTAGGTTTCCTTCTTCATCAGTTTCTGAATATTGTTTCTGAAAATTAGTACTCCATTTATTTATTTCACCTAAATGTGTTGCACTATATTTCATAAAACTCCACATAGATTTATATCTACCTTCTAACCATCCTACATTTTCATCAAAATATTCAGGTCTAAAACGTGCTTTAATTGCAGGAACAACCCATTTATGAAATTGAGCTACTAATTGTCCTAAAGCATGTGATTGCATTACCATTCTGTCTTCATATGCATAATTACCATGAATTTGTTTGTTAACCTCACGAATTTCATTTCTTATATCATATCTCACATCATTGGTAAATTCTTTCTCTTTTATTATTTTACCATCAGAATCTAATTCAACTAATGTATCAAATCCTTCTTTTAATGTTGCTGTACCGTCTCCATTAAGAGTATATGCATCATATAGATTTAAAGTAACACCTGTTTTACTATTCATAATAGTCTTACTCATAAGCACAGCCATTCCTACTTTTGTTTGAACATTATATTCAAAAGCATCATTAAGCAGATATCCCCAATTAAGTTTTTTAGCTAACCAACTTTCTTTTTCATTGAGATCTTGTGTTTCACGTATATCCGCTTTATCATCCATCATTCTAAAATGATCAACTAAAACTTCATACTTACTTTTAGGTACATAAAGTTCATGTGCATTTTTTGTTCCTATAAATGCTGTTTTTCGTGCAAGATCTGGTAACATTCTTTTATTAAACTCAGCAGAAGCCCGAATGTATGCTTTTTTATCAAAAAATCTACCTCCTGCTAACTCAATCCCATTATTTATTCTAGCAATTGTATAGTTATTGATATTACCAAAAACATTAAATGCAACATAAGATAATGATGAATATCTAATAATATTATCAATAGATTTATGATACCATGTTCTTGTCATTTTATCATTATCATAATAAACCATTTTCATCCACTTTTTTGCTCTTCTTACCATATTTTTCTCCCCCTCAGTAGATACACCTGGAATACCTACTTGCTTCATTTTTCCTTTTACCTTAGAAAATAATTTTTGACCATCTGATGGAGAATACTGTCTTTTTTCAACAACTTTTAACATTGCTGTAAGTGTATCTTCTATGCTACTCATTACTTCATAATTTTCAGCCATTCCACTAAATCTTAAAAGACTATCTCCTAAATCTTGACTTATCTCATCTTTTGCTGGTTGTGATAAAATCTGAGCTCTTTTTATTTCAAGCTCTCGTTTCTGATCATCATATTTTAATTTAGATAGTTTACCTGAATTAAATTTCTTTTTTAATGCTGAAATCTCATTTTCTATTTCCTTAAGGGCAGTTTCACTTCTTGGGTTTCCTACATAATATATAGGAAGCGTGTCTATAAAATTTCCATTTTCATCAGTCATTACTTTTTTAGAAGACCCTGTTTCAGTAAAAAAATCAGTAGCACTTCTTGTTGTTTTAGCCCACATTCGTGTCATTATATTAGGCTTAGTTTTTAAATCATCATAAAACTTATCTTTAATTAATGGAGCGTACCCTAACATTTGATCTCTTGTTTCCATTGGTAACATTCTCAATAATTCTTCTTCAAACTGATGCCTAAACATGAGATAAAAATCTTTTTGAGCTTCTCCTAAAGAATCCGTTGGGTTCATTAGTTTTACCCATTTAGGATCTCTCATATCTTTTCCTGAAGCACTTATAGGTCTTATTTCACTATGTTTCTTTTTTACTATTGGTCTTGAGTCAATTCTAGTCATTCCTGTGAAATCACCATTAGAGTCATTAATCTTATAATGTACTGTTCTTACATCATAGTTTTTTGCAATAAATCTTTGGTAAGCAACATCTGATACACCTTTTTTTCTTTCCCAAAAACCTCTTCCTATTGAATTATAGACTTGATATTTGGCTCTTTCCTCTTTAAACTGTTCAGTATACCTATGAAACTCTCCATCTATAGGTCCTTCTTCAGTATGCCTTTCTGTTGATAAATACTTTCCATATTTAGCTTTAGCTTTTGCTAAATTTTTGTTTTTTTCAATATCTTCTGGTTTAGCATTTTCTAGGTCTTCTATAAATACATACTCCATCCATTCACCAGTTTTTTTATCAAAAAGATCATTTCTTAAATCAGCTCTTTCTCTAAAATAGTCATATCCAATTTCTTGAATATATCTTCCATTAAATGATCCATCTGGATCATACTGCAACATAAAACTATAATCAATTTTTTTACCACTAGAAAGCTTTAACAGTCTTGTCATTACCTGCCTAATTGAATTATTTCTTAAATCAACTCTATCTAATACTTCTTGCTTTTTTCTTTTAAACAACTTATCCATTAAAGCAAGTAAAGTGTCTGATGAACTTGACATGTCATATGATTGTAACTCATAACTCCCCATGTCTTTAGCCATAGTCATTAGATCATTTAGATCTTCTTCTGTAAAATCTCTATTAGAGTTATCTGTAACAAATGAACGCACATAATTATCTATAGCTTTATCAATTACACCTTCTGTTCTAGTGCCATCTGGTGCAGTTATAGTTTGAAGCTTATTTAATTCACCCATAAGCTTTAATATAAGTTTACTTTGAGTCTCATTTAATACTCCAGATTCTTGTACAGTATACAACCCTCTATAAGTTTCTATAAATTTTGAAAAATTCAAAACATAATTAATATACTCTGGCTTATTGTAATTTTCTGGATCTTTTACATATGAATTAAATCTTTTAACTTCACTTAATGCATCTCGTAAAAGTTCTGAATATACAACTTCAACTGCATCAGCACCTTGATCAAGTGCCACTGCTATATTAGACATAGCCTCTTGAATTTGCTCAACGTTCTCTTGTCTTGTTTTGTCAAGATATATTCCATCTTTCATTTTCTCAACAGCTTCTTTTCTCTTCATAAGACCCGCATTAAAGTCTATAAGACCTTTATAAAGTGCATCATACATAGTTCCAGATGTATCATTATCTTCTGGTAGTGCTTCATCAGGAGTTAAAAAGTCTTCATCTCTAGTTGGATTATCTACTCCAGCTGCTTTAAGTGCAGATTCTATATCTGCTTGAGACATCTCATTTACCATAGAAGGAAGAATCTTATCAATATAATAATTGTTTAAAGATGGCGCATGAGGTAACCAACCATCAAACTTAAAACTATCATTAAATGTTTGTTTACTTCCTTTTCCTTGAATGTCAACATTAATGTGAAGTGTAGATATACCAAATGATTGTTCATCTAATACCTCATATCCCATGTTTTCTGCCATTCTCCTATATGAATTGACTTGAATACCATGTTGCTGTCTTGTTGATAGTGTATCAACCCCTTTTTCTTTAAGGATTCCATTTATTGGATATTGAATATCATGACTTTCAGACCTTATTGGTGCTTTTCCTGTTTTCAAATCAATAATCCCTATCTTTCCTTCAGGAGAAATAACTGTTAAATCTGCAGTACCTGCAATTCCTGCATATTTTTTACCATTAAATTCAAATTCTGCTTGTGGGTCAGAGAAGACAACTTGTGGTATTATAATTGAACCATTATGTTTTATAGTTTCTAAAGCTCCAAGCAATTGATTATATGCAAGCAATGCATTAGGGACCATTATGTCACCTTGTTTGCTCATTGATTGATGAATAACTTTTAATTTAGGTAACACATCTTCATATGCTAAACCTGCTGCTAATCCATCTGCAATTGCATCAAAATCATTACCTATATCAAGATTTAACTGTTTGCTCTCTTTATCAATAAACTCTCCTTTAATAGCTGTAGTTAATGACATGAACTCCTCTCCAGTTTCTAGATTAAAATACTTATGTTGTGGTTCAAATACACCAGGTGAAGTTTCTATTAAGTCTTCATTTTTAACTACAAGTGAAGAACTCTCAATCAACTCAGATGGTCCTGCAGCTATAGTTCCTGACTTAATTGTTTCTGTTGCTGACCTAGATAAATGGAACATTCTCTTAACAGTAGCCTTTTGTGGATCAGTAGCATGACTCATTATGTTATCCAACATTGTTTCTTTTTCAGGCTGCAATGCATATCTTATCTTCTTATTCACCACCCTTTCTATAGTAAACTCTAAATCAGAAGTATTTAAAAGTTTTGCTAAATCAGTTAGGGATGTTTTTGAATTTATATCTCCAGCCTTTAATCCTTTGCCTGTTAAATGCTTATGAAGATCATTAATCACATGCATAACCCACTGTAAGAATTCTTTAATTTTTGTAAGCCAACTTTGAGTAGGCTGTTCTGTATATTCTTTATTAAAGTGTCTTGAGAGAGCTTGAGTTACAAGTTCTAATTCTCTTTCTTCTGTGGTAAATCCTCTATCTTCAGTGTATGAGTCTTCAATTCTTTGACTTAATCCTGGAAAATTTTTTTTTGCCTCCGCCAGGAGGGCGTTAAACAACTTATTGTTATCTACTTTTATTGAGTCTATGAATGGGTGTAGTATTTCTTCTATAGAAGTTTCAACATCTGTTCTTCCTTCTACTAAAACAGCTTTACCATTTACATAGAATGATTTAATCTTTTCAAAAGGGACTTTGGCTTTTTGCCATTTAGGTAAGTTATCGTAATATTCTTTTGCTGCTCCTACAGATAATATCTGTACATCTAATTGAGGAAACATCTTTCCTAAATGTTCAACAATATCTGCAGTATGTTTACCATCATTTTGTCTAGACTCTTCTATAACATCTTGCTTCGTAAAAATTTTACTATCAATAGATATTCTATATGACTTTTTAGTTTTCTGTATATCAACTGAATCAAGAGGAATATTTTTAAAAGATAAATATCTTTTTACATGCTCTAAATTTTTAGCTAAAGCAACAGCATCATATTCTTTTGTTATTCCATTAGAGTTGTTTACATAATAATTATTTTTCCATTTACTGATCCATTTTTTTCTACTTAAATTGGCTAAGACTGACTCTGCAAAATCTCTTTTTTTCAAACTAAATGCAGCTTTCATCTTTTTTTTCATGACTTCTACATCAGAAATTGTTGGAAAATCATCAGTTTTATAAATATTTTGCCACTTGTTAATAAGGCTGTCAACAGCAGTATTAGATTTATATTCCCCAAGTAAAGTTTGATATTCTGGTGTATTTCTTACGTAACATTTCATATTATAAATAACATTTTTTTAAATCTTCAATAAATTCATCTTCTGTAAAGGTATTATTTTCAGCGTTAAATTCATCAATTAAACCTGAAACAGTGTCAACTTCTAGTGCTTTTCTAAGTGCAGCCCTGTCTGTACGGTTAAGACCATTCCAAAATGCATTAATTTTATTATGCAGTGGTTCATTAGATTGAATTCTAGATTTTAAACTTTCTAAATCTACTACTTGTCCTCTACCTTCTACATCAAACTCTCCAATTCCACTAAAGTCATCTGGTTCAGTGCTCTCTACAGTAGATTCTTCACCTATAATTTCAGCATCTTCAGCTTTTTGACTTTTATTAGCTAAATCTTGAATACTAAGTTTTTTATTAGAATCATTTGTTATTGTAATTTTTTTACCATCATAATCAACATTTTTTGCCTCTGCTATTGCTTTTTCAACAACGTCTTGTTCAAACCCTCCAACAAGATCATCCATGTATGCATCATCATCAAGATTATACTGATCCGCAAATTTTAACCAATCATCCTCTGCATTATCTATTGATTCTTGTACAACTCCCCATGTAGGTCGTTTTCCATAAACAAATCCTATTGGATTTTGACCATATGAACCATCTAGTTCTATTTCAATATACTCAGCCCTATTACCATATGCCATAAGATCTCCATCTTCTATCATTGTGGAAAAGTCTGATGTTTTTGGATCAGTATTTCCCCATACGGTTTCTAACTTATAAAATTTCCAATCTGGTTGACGGAATGTTCCTTTATTTACTCTTACAGTTTGTGGAAATCCAAGTGTTAAAACTTTTTTACCTTCAACAGTTTCTGCTCTATATTCATTGAAACCTTTTTTCATTATAAAGCTTGCATTCTTTTTAAGAGTTTCATACTTGCTAGAAGCAATTTTCCAAGCAGGTACCATTCTACCATTTTTACCCTTTTTACCAGATGATCTAGATATTTTTCTAACTCCTGTTTTTCTATCTACAAATGATGATATTCCTTTATATAAATCTACAACAAGCTTTTTATTGTCTTCGTTTATATGAACGGGATGACTAAGAGCTTCTGCATTCTTTTTTAGTTTTTTAGCATTTCCTTTAGTAATATCATATCCAAACTCTGCTATAAGTCTCTCTTTTATATAAGAATATGTTTTAGGCATATGCTTATTCATTTTAGCAATTTCAGCTTGAGTTCCTTTTACAGTATTCGCTAATAAATTATCTGGAAAAACAATTTCATACCCTTTGTCTGTAGCTTCAGTTTGTATTGCTGATATACTTTCATCTATGAGCTCAATGTTTTGTGTATATTGATCATCACTATAGTAATCATTTTTTGAAAAACCTACATTTAATTTATAAGGAAAAGGCTTGCTATTTACAAGACCTCTTAATAATTGTTGACCTGTTAAACCTGTTTCAGAAGCATTATCTCCATACACAAATAAACTTTGCTCATCTGACTGAGCAACTTTTCTTATTGTTGCTCCATATTTTTTAATTGCAACATCTGAAAACTTTTTAGAATCATATATTGAAGCTCTTGATATATCAACTTTTTGTAATAACCAATTATTATTTTGTGCACCTAAGTATCCTTCAACAAATTCATTATATAAACCTTCTAAAGTTGTTCCCATTACTCTTTTAAATGCTTCATCTGTTTTAGTTTTTAAATTAAACACCTTATGAACACTATCTGTTTGTTGTAATAAATTATCAAACATTACTGGTGGAATAGCATCTAAAATAGTACCTGCTTTATATTGCATGGCATCTTTTACAAGTATATAGTGCACTATATGAATTGCATCTTCACGTGTGTTAAGATCACTATATAATTCTAAAAAACTATTTTGAAGATTTACAACTTGATTATCACTTAATCTTGTCCATGTATTAGCTCGTAATCTATTAACCCCTGATTTATTTGTTTCATTGTTTGCTCTATCTTGAAATGTATAATTTTGAATAAAATAATTTTTCTTATTAGTGTATTCTAAATACTTTTTTACTCTATCAATAACAGTGTTTAATTTTAACGTATCTGTTTCAGCTTGGTCATATATAAATCCATTTTGTAAAGATGTTTTTAATGCACTATTTCCTTGTGCACTAAGTGCTCTCATATAGGCTTTAATAGTAATATAACTAAGCAAATCTTTTTCTATTAATTGTTTCCTATATGTAGTCATATAGAATTTATCTTTAGTAAGATTTTTAAGAACAACATCTTTAATCTTTACAAAATCAGGTGTTCTTGTTAAAAGTATAGAAGGTAATAGCTGATTAGTAAACTCTTTATATATTGTATAATATCTAGCTTGAAATGTTCTTGCTCCTTGTTCTTCATTAAAAATTTTCCTTAGATCTATGGGTGGGGCTATTAAATCACTTCCTATAAACTTATCAAACTCTTTATCATTTAACTCAATACCTAGTTCTTCTATGTTTTCATTTCTAACATCTATTGACTCTGTATCTCTTCCAACCCCAGAATTTAATGTTACAATTGACTGTGCTTTAGCTGTATATTCTGCAAGTCTATGTGCAGTTAAAAATGTAGTAAGTACAGCAAATTCTTCATTTAACTCACTAATAGTAGAATCAGCAGTAGATTTTATAGATTTACCAGTGTTCACTGTGATGGCTCTTTTTAGCAAATCATCAGTAACAGATACTTTAGCTAAATCTTCTCCTGCAGCCAGTAATATTTCTTTTAGTCTTCCTTTTAATATAGAGCTTACCCCTGGATCAGTAGGTTCATCTTTATTAATTGCATTAAAATAAGCTTGTTTAATTGTTGGATGATTAACTAATAATACACTAGTTTTTATACTTACTCCTAAAGCTAAAAGGTTAACTACAATAGCTAAAGCATTCTTATTCAATCCAAGTTTATGTGCTAATTGTTCTTTAGCATTATCTGTCATTGCTGTAACAAGAGCAGATATAACATACTGAGTTCTAAACCCTTTTTTAATTTGTTTACCAGTACTTGGATCTATTTCATATTTAGTATTAAAGTCTTTATAAGTGTGCCCATTTAATCTTATTTGAGAAAGGGTTTCTTTACCGTTTACTATTTTTGATCTTACTTGAATATTATTTTCAGCAAGTAGATTAACTATTATATTAGGTAATACAACAGCTCCAATAGATCTAGCTCCTTCTTTATTACTTGCCCATGCCCTAAGTTTTCCTAATAAGTTATCTATATCTGCCCCTTCTACATTCACTTCCTCAGCAAGTTTTGGAAGTTCTCTTGCAATGTATTGCCATACACCCAGTCCTCCTTCTTCATCAGTTAATGGTGTAAGATCTGCTGGTTCAAATGCTACTGCTGTTCTACGACCATCTTGTGCTTCTGTCATTCCTTTGTTTCCAAGTAATGCAAATTTATAATCTAGCACGTCATTATTTAATGCTCCTACATACGGCTCACCATGTTTTTCTTTATATTCTAAATATTGCTTTTTAGTAATTGGTAGATGTAATGTTTCCATTGCACCTGTTAAGTTTTTTAATTTTTTATTTCCCCAAAGCTTAGTTAAAGTTTTATTTGACTCTTTAGCAAATTCCAACATAGACTGCAATACAAGTTGATTATAGTCATTTAAATAACGGAAATATGTAGGATCTCCAACTGCTGGTTCTGGGCCAATTAACTCTTCTATTTTTTCTTTAGTTAAATAGTTGCTTATAATACCCGTTTCATCACCAAGATTTCCTGGAACATCTTCATTCCAAGCTTCTAATGCATCACTGACAACATTCCCTTTCTTTCCAGCTTGATTTACCATATACCTTACATAATCTGCATACTGTCCATCTTCTGTTTTAGCTTTACCATACTCAAGAAAGTCTTTTCCTACATTATAGAATTCTTTTATCTGAGCATACATTTTATCAATATCAAAATCCGCTCCTGATATTTCAATTAAATCTTCTGGAAACACTGCTGTTGATCCATAATACACAGGCATAAAATCTACAAGCTTAAGATTAATAGCTGAATGTTTATCTTGAGAAGGGATACGTATGCCAAACATTTTAGCAACTACATCAGGTATTTTGACACTTTTCTCATTACCTTGATCTTCAAATTCTTCTGTTAATTCATTAAATGTATAACCTTTCCATGATGCAAACTCTATCATTGATCTAACAGAACTATAATTTGGTATTTCAGTTCTAATAATATTTTCTCCTGCTTTTTTTGACCATTGTGGTGTAGTTGCCCATGAATACCATTGTTTAAATATGTCTTCTTTAGCAATGAAAGCATTATTTTTTGTCATCATTATGTTTTCCATCACTTCTCTAAAGTGTGGAGGTGCCATGAATTCAGAATATGTTTGTCCTGTTTCTTCTCCATTCTCTTTATACTCTTTTACATTGGCCCTAAGACTATCAACATAATAATCACCAATATTTAAACCAACAAATTCTCTAGTCTCAGCATTATCAAAATCCGTTTTAGCTAACTCAGGTTTATTTTCAAGATTAACCCATTGATCTGTACGTATAATATCCCAACGGCTAGGTTGACCTGTTTCTTTATCAATAGCAACTACTTTCTTAATGACTTTCATTCCTGCATCTGACATTAAAGCAAATGAATGTCCAGGTATTTTTTCACGTAATATACCTTTACTAAAATAACTCAAAAATAATTCTGTAAATTTTTGATTTGTAATAGAGTTGTTCAAATTATATTTTGGTTCTCCAGTAAGATCTTTACTAAAAAATTCTAACATCTGACTTTTTACATGAGAAGCTTCTAAGTTTACAAGAGCATATCTT
>Ga0233414_10001022_pt1 | contig 11070 bp, 4 predicted proteins | sample Na_anoxic_10_MG_FD_189020 | JGI IMG/M metagenome (GOLD analysis project Ga0233414, IMG submission 189020) | Seawater microbial communities from Saanich Inlet, British Columbia, Canada - Na_anoxic_10_MG | ecosystem: Environmental > Aquatic > Marine > Inlet | place: Canada: British Columbia...
CTAGTACTACAGGTTTTCCAGGAAGCTGGAGTGAATATCTTTTAGCTTACACTGTTGTCAACAACGCTATTACATTCACAGCAAACCCTGCTAACAATTTATTTATAGTCGTTCAATTAAAAACATTAGACGGTGGTCAATATGCTAGCACTATAACAGAGGAAGCAATAGGTGATGCTGTTGAAGAGAATTATGGCACATATCAATACGTTAAGTTAAAAGACATTATAGACAACTATATGGTTGGTTACGTAGGTGATGGTAAAATAATACAAAACGCTAAAAAATCTGATGTATTGTTTTTTGCAAAAAGATCTTTACAAGAGTTTAGTTACGATACTTTAAAAAGTATTAAATCACAAGAGCTTACAATACCAGCAAGTTTATCTTTAGTTATACCTCAAGATTATGTTAACTACGTAGCATTGTCATGGATAGATTCTCATGGTGTTAAAAGACCTATATATCCGAATAATAACTTAACTATAAATCCTTACGAAAAATTACTACAAGACGATAGAGGTATACCTACACAGGATAACTTTGGTGAAGACTTAGAAGGAACGTCGTTAACAGTAGAGAGATGGAAAGAAACAAACGCTAATAGATTATTAAATAATCAAGCCTTAAATGAACTTGATAATTTTGCATACGATGTTTACGGTAATGATTTTGGCTCAGGTCCTTGGAACTGGGGAAGATTATATGGTTTAGATCCTCAGTATTCTAACGTAAACGGTTGGTTTGGTATAAACGAAAGAGATGGTAAGTTTACTTTTTCTAGTAATTTAGCAGATAGATTAATAGTATTAGAGTACATATCAGATGGCTTAGCTTACGATTTAGACACTAGAGTGCCTAAAATGGCTGAGGAAGCAATGTATTTAAGTATATCATATAACTTATTAGCAAATAGAGCTAATGTATCAGAAGGTATGGTTGCTAGATTTAAAAAAGACAAAAGAGCTGCATTAAGAAACGCAAAGATAAGATTGTCTAACATAAAACTTGAAGAAATAGTTCAAGTAATGAGAGGTCAGTCTAAATGGATTAAACACTAAAATTTAATGGCAAAAGCAACTAATAGTTTTGTTACTGGTAAAATGAATAAAGATCGTGACGATCGACTTTTACAAGCTAACGAATATAGAAACGCAATGAACGCTCAGGTGAGTAGATCTGAAGGTGCTAATGTTGGTGCGCTAGAAAATGTTTTAGGTAATTCTTTAATTAGTGACTTTAGAACTTTAACAGGTGCTGGTAATATAGTTTCTATAGGTTATTGTTCTGATGAAATAAATAATAGAGTTTTTATTTTTTTAACAGACAACACTAACCCTACACCTTTTTATGTTAATACGCAAAAAAGTTACATAATTGTTTACAATGCTTTAACAGAAACCACTACAGTTCTTGCTACTGGTAAGTTTTTAAATTTTTCAACAGCGTTTCCTATAACTGGAGTAAACATATTAGAAGATCTATTGTATTTTACAGACAACAGAAATCAACCTAGAGTCATAAACGTAACGCTTGGTCCTTCTTTAGGCACTCAACCAAACCCTACCTATTATACTATAGAAGAACAAATATCTGTAGCAAAATATAATCCTTATCAATCAATACAACTTTATAAAGAGTCTTCTATATCTAATGAATATGAAACTACAATGTACGACGTTGTAAGTTTGTACTACCCTGATGGAGGTCTTGGAAATTTAAATGTAGATGCCGCTGTAGGTCAATCTAATTTACAAATTTTAAAAGCAGGTTTTCAAGGAGATATAGTTACTAGTATGGGAGGCCAAGGCGGAACAGCTGGTGTAAAAGTCGGTCGTAGAAATAAATCAACTGGAGTTATTACAGACACTGGATTAACTGTTAATTTTTCTAATGATCAAACCACATATTGGCAAGTTGGTCTTAGCGGTAATATAACTGGAACATTAATTGATAAAGATGACGAAGAAATTGTATTTAGCTTTAATCCATATTATAACCCTGATTATAACGGTGATAAAGATTATTTAAGAGATAGGTTTGTAAGATTTGCGTATAGATTTAAATTTATTGATGGTGAGTATTCTATAATGTCACCATTTACTCAAGAGTGTTTTATACCTAAGCAAGATGGTTATTTTATGACCAAGCAAAACCCTTTACCTAATGGAACAGAAATAGAAGAATCTCCGCCTCTTGATATACAAGATGAAGAAGACACTTATAGAAGTACAGTTGTAGAGTTCATGGAAAATAAGGTTAATAAAATAATTCTTAGAATACCTTTACCTTATAGTCCTCTTCAAACTCAAAGTATATTACATGTAGAAGAAATAGATATATTGTTTAAAGAATCTGATTCTAATATTATAAACGTTATAGAAACTGTAGAAATATCTAGAGTTCAAGCTCAAACAACTGAAAGTGTTTATGAATATGAATATCAGTCTAAAAAACCTTACAAGGTTTTACCTTCATCTGAAACAACTAGAACTTACGATAAAGTACCGGTCAGAGCATTAGCTCAAGAGGTAATAAGTAATAGAATTGTTTATGGAAACTTTGAAAATAAACATATACCACCATCTACCATAGATTACAACGTTGCTGTCAGCCAAAAGTCTACATTTGATTTAGGCACAGCAACTACTACAACTAACGGTATAACTAATAGTGGTGTTGAAACAATAAACATAAATGTTTTAGGTTCTGGTTTGTCAATACAAAATGGCTACATAGTTACAGCTAGCGCTTCTGGTATACCAGTTAACACTGCTATTGTGAGTTTTACATCTACAAGCGTTACAATAAGCAACGCAACAACGCAAAGCATAGCTAGTGGAATCACGTTAACTTTTACAGCTCCGAGCAATGTTAGATATACTACAAGTGAAATAGAATATCCTAATTCGTCACTTAAACAAAATAGAAATTACCAAGTTGGTATAGTGTTATCAGATAAATTCGGTAGATCATCTACTGTTATCTTGTCTAACAGCGATAGCTCTGCGGAATTTAACAACGAACAATATTTAGGATCAACAGTTTTTTCAGATTATATAGATAATAATATAACTGCAGATACTTTTCCAGGTAATTCATTAAAGGTTTTATTTAATAATCCTATACCAGGAGGTTCTACAGGTATATATAATGGAGACACAACAAGCTCTGACTATAATCCATTAGGTTGGTATTCGTATAAAATTGTTGTAAAACAAACAGAGCAAGAATATTACAATGTTTATTTACCAGGTATAATGGCTGCATATCCTAACGACCCTTTAAAAGAGTTAGGAAAAACTTCACACGCGGTGTTGATAAGTGATAATATAAATAAAGTACCTAGAGATTTAGCAGAAGTTGGCCCGGATCAAAAGCAATTTAGAAGTAGTATTAACCTGCATGGTAGAGTTGAAAACTTAGCTAGCACAGTAACTAACTTAAACAACATACAGTATTACCCAGGACCAACATCACCCATTGTAAGTGTTATTGGTACTGACAGAGATTTATTTGATGGTATACCTACAGAAAACTATGTTGGTAGTGCTGAATTTTATAATGTAGTTTCTAATCCTTTAATAGCTAGAATAAACACACCTTCTAAAAAAATAGGAGTACAAGCCGTGATAACAACAGCAACTGTTAATGTTGGTTCTCTTGTTCCAGGTAATAATCAATTAAGCATAAGTAACTTAAACCCAAATAGCGCTTCTGCATCAGGAACAATACCCGTAGGTACAATAATGTCAGGACCTGGACTTGAAGATAATTCTGTTATTGATGTTTTTGTTAATGGCGGAGCTTCTACAGCTACTATAAAATTAAATAAACCCGTTACTAACGTTTTAGCTGATGGATCTACAATATATACTTTTTCACCAACTCAAGATGTTTATTTAACCACGCCTCAATTAGCTGTAATGGAAACCGACGGTGTTAATTCTAATTTAGATATATTTTGGGAAACTACATCTGAAGGTTTAATAACTGAATTAAATCAAGCTGTTTTAGGTGGAACTGCAGACGCTGTTTCTTTAAGTGGATTTAATGCAAGTATATTTAAAGAATCATTAGACTTGAATTCAGAGATTTTAAGTGCTGATTTTACAATATTAGATCAATTTGGCAACGATATTATTTACTCTGCTACAACACCACCTCAGTTGCAGTTACACAGCGTTTTAGATTACAATGGAAGTAATGTTACTAGTACTTTTAGCCTAACAAGAACCGGTAATAATTACAATGTTGAGTTAGAAGATTATTTATATTTTAGTAATCAAAACTCCACTAAACAAACTTATTCTTTTACTTTTGAAGTAAATTATGAAGGCGTACAATCTTTTATAACTCAACAACCAGTTTCATTAATAAATGTTATACCAACATTTGCTCAACCTTCAAATGTAACATATATACCTGGAACAGACGGTGGAGGAAATGGAACAATAACAAATATTCAAGCACAAAATGGAGCTTTTGCTGGTGTAGCAATTCCAAGTCCAGATGTAGCTTGGAAAGATATATCATGGTCTTTAACGGTAACAAAAGATGGTGTTAACTATGGCCCGTCAGGAACTGGCGATGTTTTAGTAAGTCAATCAAGAGTAAACGCTTTTTGGAATGGTCGCATATTTTTTAACGGTAGTAATCCACCTAATTCTATGGTTGACGGAACATACGTTTGTATCGCGACAGCAACAGATGCTGGAGGTTTACTTCAGTCACGCACTTTTAATTTAGTTATAAATAGAACACCTTGTTATTCTTATAAGTTTACTTACGGAGGAACTGGCAGTGTTATTTCAGGGTTGTTTACTACATGTGAAGGTGTTGACGAAGGTGTGGTTAGTTTTGTAGATCCACCAACTAACACGTTTCCTGGTTATACTGTTGTCTGCGCAAGAGACACAACGTACACTCAAAACAATTTACCAAATTCTTTTGTTAAGTTGGCTTTAGATGCAAATGATCCAGCAAACACTTGTAATGTTTAAAAAAAATAAGTAATAATAATATATATGGCGGCGATAATAGAAGTAAAATACTTCAACACATTCCTTCTTAAGAAAGTAAATAAAGCGCAAACTACGCCATCACCTGGTTATGGCAACATACCTGTATGGAATGGTTCTATGGGTATACCTGTTGCTAAAGGAGGTTACCCAAGACCTAACGGGAGCGCTGTGGCTAATAATTGGGTGATAGAAGAATCAAGAATAAATGGTGGTTATAATAATACTACGGTATCTTTTGGAGCTAAAGCTTATTTAGTAGAAGAAGAACCTAACGGAACTAGACGTGGTAACTCATTAATATACTCTGGTATATTTAATTCTAGAACTGGTATTAATAATACAAATGTTTTTTCAGTAGCAGATGACATAGTTAAATCTGTAGATCCAGCAAATGGTTCAATACAAAAACTATATGCAGAAGACACTAATTTAACTATATTCCAAGAATTAAAAGTTAGTAGAGCTTTAATAGATAAAGATGCTATATATTCTGCCGAAGGTGGAGGAACTGTTACTAGTGCTAATCTAGTTATTGGAGCAATACAACCTTATTTAGGTAGGTTTGGTATAAGTACAGACCCTACTAGTTTCGCAGTGTATGGTTATAATAAATATTTTTCTGACAGAAATAACAACGTAATAATGAGGTTATCTAAATCTGGTCTTGATGAAATATCTAAGTTTAATATGGTCGATTATTTTAGAGATAATCTAGGTAGCTTAACAGTAGCGGGTGTTGAAGGTAAAATATTAGGTGGTTATGATATTTATAACAAACAATACGTTGTATCAACACAAGAACCTAATAATGATACTATTGACTCTGGTTATGATACTTTAGCTTTTGATGAAAACGTAAAAGGTTGGACTAGCTTTTTTAGTTATAAACCAGATCAAATGTTTAGCTTAGGTAGTAAATTTTATAGTCTTAATTCAGGTAAGCTTTATCAACACTATTCACAAAGCGGGACAAGAAACGTTTTTTATGACCAAACACAAACACCGACATCAATTACTTTTGTGTTTAACCCTAGTGTTGCGGCTTCTAAAAACTTTAAAACAGTTTCTTACGAAGGAAGTAATGGTTGGCAAGTTGATAGCTTTGTATCAGACACAGTTGGTAGAAACTTAAACTTTTCAAACAATAACTGGGCTAACAGTGAAGATACTACCGCTCAAGTTTATAGTTATACACAAGGAGCTTATGTTCAAGATGGTATACAATATTACGCTGGGTTTAATAGAAAAGAAAATTTATACGTAGCAAACTTAATAAACAATAGTCCTGCTACAAACGGAGAAGTTAGTAATATTCAAATAAACGCAGGCGGCGTTAGTTATAATGCTATGTCTGGTATTAAAGGATTTTACGCTACAGTAACAATATCAACAGATGCTGTTACTAACTTAGGAGGAGAAAAAGAATTATTTGCTGTTAGCACAGATTATGTAGCTAATAATGGATATTAAAAAATTAACAATAAATAAATAAAAATGAGTGTATTAATTGGTAGTGCTATAAGTGCTGGCGCTAGTATTATCGGTGGTATTATCGGTGGTGGTAAAGCTAGAAGAGCTAAAAGAAAAGCCGCAAGAAATCTTAAAAAGATGAATGCTAAAATGGCTAACTTAGAAGCCAACAGACAGGAGATAATAAATCCCTACGAAGACGTTACTAGCTTAAGCGGTATGATGAGTAACCCTATGGCTAATCTTTCTGTTGCTACGCAAGCTACTGAAATGCAAATAGAGCAAACTGATCAAGCTCTAGCAAACACGCTAGACACATTAAGACAAACTGGTGGTGGTGCGGGTAGTGCAACCGCGTTGGCTCAAGCTGCTTTAGAATCTAAGAAAAATGTTGCTGCTGATATAGAAGCACAGGAAAAATCTAATGAAGACAAAAGAGCAGCTGGTGAAGAAAAACTACAACAAGCTCAAATAGCAGAAGCACAGAGAATGCAAGACGTCGAAGCTATGGGTAAAAGGTTTGTTTATAGCGAAACTGAAAGTAGAGAGATGCAGCAATTAAATAGATTACAAAATCAAATAAATACTCAACAAGGTATAAAAGCTCAAGCTTCAGCTGATCAAACATCGGCATTGACAGGGGCAATATCTGGTGTGGCTGGTGCGGCAAGCGCTTTTTACAATAGCAAAGGATAAAACATGGAAAATAGAAACATTACAACAAACCTTTTAATAAAACAATTACTGCAAAGTGATAACATGGCTTATGTTCCAGGGTATATAGCTTCACCTGTAGATACTGAATTTAGAGTGCTAGATAAAGCTTACCAAGATACTGGCAAGCAATACGCTAAAATAAAAACAGCTATAGACCAAGGTAAGTGCGGTAATTGTATTGAAGAGAATAACATGTTAATGCAACTTGAAGCAGCGCCAAAATTATCATTAGAGTTTTTAGAAAACGTTATGAGTGAATTAAGCGTGGTAGAAACTTCTAACTATGATCCTAATAATTACTTTGGATTTATGGTTGCTAATTGTATTATTTCTGAGAAACCTGGATTTTCTAAAACAGATGGTTACGATGTAGTGTTACAGTTATTGGAAAATGGAACACAAGAGTTAACTTTTACAGGACCTATATTTGATAAACCTTTAGTAATAAATAGCGCAGCTCTTAAAAGCTTATTAGAGTCTGATACTTCTATGGTTGTTGAAACTCCAGATATTAATGTAAGCATGACAGAATTATTAGTAGAGTCTCAATTGTTTGATCCTAATTCAATAGGTGAAGATAAAAAACTAGGTGCTGATGCTAAAATATTAGAAACTTTTATATTAAAATTTAACGGCGAACCTGATTATGAAATAATTGATTTAGGTAACGGTAAAGGTAGAAATATAATAAGATATGACATGGATAAAATAGAGAAAAAGGTAACTCCTTTTATCAATGCTCAAGTAGCAGGTATATTAAGCGCGGAGCAAGAAGCTATTGCTGCTTGGAACGTTTATTTATCTAAAGGAACTAGCCAAGAAGAAGACGATCAAATGGTTCAAAATGCTAATGCAGCTAGTGACTCATGGTCATATGAATTAGACTTGCCATTACTTCAAGATAAAAAAGTTTTATTTTTAGAAAAGTACAAAGAATATTTTTACAAAAATTACTTAGTTCAGTTTTTAACAAACAAAATACCTAGTGTACAAAAAGACGCCTCTGTATTTGATCTAGAGCAAGCTAGACAAGCTAAAGCTGAAAAACTAATGAGTAGCACTAAATAAATTAAATCAAATGACTAGAGAAGAATATATAAAAGATTTAGTATCTCAAAATATAACTGGTAGAGAAATAGTAGAACTAGCCTCACAGTTTAATGAAGAAGAAGAAGAAGAAGTAAAGACAGACGATGTTGTAGCTCAGGATGCAACTGTAACATCGACCAATCAAGAAGCATCCGAATCTTCGGGTGGCAAATCATTATCAGACGAGGAGAAAGCGACTGCTGCTGTAGAAGCTAAAGAAAATAAAGACAGAATTAATTCACTGTATCAAAAATACAAGATAGACGCTGAGGAACCTTTTTTTAATAAATCAGAGTATCAAGCTGAACAAGCAAACACAAATGTTTCTTTAGAAGAAAAAGAAAAATGGTTAAAAAACAATATTAACAATGAGGACCTTAACGCTATAGGTTTAGCTAAAGAAGCACAAGATAGAATTTTAAGTCCTATAAGTTCTTGGATTAAAGAAGCTTTGTTTGACACTGATTTAGAAAAATTAGAAAGACAACAAAAAGATGCAGAGCTACTTAAGCTTAAAACAGAACAGCAGACTGATGAGTATATTGAAAATAGTAAAAAAATAACTTCTGATTTAACGTTAACAAAAGAAGAAGAAATTAAAAAACTAGAAGAGTTAGGACCACCACCAGCTTTAGTTAGAGAAGTAAAAGAAGAGATAACTGTACAAGACCAAGGTGAAGCCTGGATTGATGGCGCGGCGCAGTTAACTAGAATAATAAATAATCCAGAAGAGCTAGCAAAGTCCCCATTGGTCCAAACTGATGGAGTTTTTGATCCAAAAAAACTAGAAGATTATAAAAAATTTATAGAATTAAATGACTTTAGAAATGATTTAAACACTACTGCTAGAAGAGTATCTGGTGAAGAAAATCCTGAATTTACAAAACTTTATAATAAGCTAACAGAAAAATACGGTGAAATTACTAAGGACAAAAACGGAAACGACATACCGCCTAATATGCGCCCAGCTTATTTAGGTCAGCACTTAGATAAACTTCAAGCAGAAATAACAGATCCTTATGATGCTGATTTAGATAAAAAGTTTAAAACAAAAGAAGGTGTTGTTTCTTCTTTAGACAAAAGAATAGAAATATTAAAAAACACAGAAGCAAACCCAGGTCAAGTTCTTATTGCAGACACTTATTTACCTCAAGATTTTTCTGGTATAAAAAACAAAGAAGACTTAGATAAACAGATGCAAGCTTCTTATCAAGATTTTGTTAAAAATGATAAAATAATTCAAAACCAATGGGATACAATACAAAAAATTGCTAAACCTAAAATTCAAGCTTATCAAAACGAAATACAAAAAACAGCAGATCTAACAACACCAGAAGGTGTTGCGGCCGCTAATGCTAAAGTACAAGCTTATGCTAAATCTCAAACAATAGATGTTTTAAATAATTCTGAAGCTTATAAACAAAGAGTTGTTAATTTAGGTATTGTAATGGATAAAGCTATGAGCAACAAAAGCATAGCTTATGAAAGATCTCAAAATAAATTCTTAGCTGGTCTTGATTCATTTAGAGGAGGTGAAAGTGATTTTATACCTTTTAATGATACTTTAGCTAATTTAATAGAAGGCGTTAGCAAAGGTGGTATAAATCTTTATACTTCTGGACAAAAAGCATTAGCCAGTATAGAAGCTAAAGGGGTGAGACAAACTCAAAGACAAATTGATGCTATAGACAAAAGAGTTGAAGATGGTGAAATAAGTAAAGAAGAAGGAGAAAGATTAAAAAACTTTAAAGAAGGTTCTCAATCTGGCCTTGAAGGACTTCCTTCTATAATGGAAGAACTAATGTCTGACAAAGAAGATGTTGAAAAGCTGTTTGATAGTATTCAAGAAAACGAAAAGCTAACTAGTTTGTTTAAATCAGCAGATTTATCAGATGGTATTAGTTTTCAAGACGCTATATTAACAACAGCAGAAGCTTTACCTCAAATTGGTTTAGCTGCCATAGGTACAATGAGCAGTAATCCAATATTAGCAGGACTTGGAACTGCTGCTATGTTTACTCAAATGTATGGCGATAACTATTGGTCAGCGTATCAAGAAGGTATTAAAAAAGACGCTAAAGCTTTAGGTATTGACTTAAACAGCATGTCTCCTGAAGATAGACGAGATTTTGAAATTAATTCTTTAAATGAAGGTAAGCATGCCAATATGGCTACTTCTGCTGCTTTTGCAGCTGTTATGACGGCGGCTGAGCAATTTGGTGCTAAAAAAATATTTAAAAAGACTGAAGAAGCTTTAGGTTTAGGTAAGGGTGGTTTAGTTTCTTTCTACAAAGGATCATGGAAAGAAGGTGGAGAATCTTTACTAAGAGGCGCTATAAATAAATTTGAAGCTGGCTCTACTGAATTTGCTACTGAGTTTGCTCAAGAGGTTTTAGGTCAAGTAAGTACAGGTATACAATCAGGTAACGCTATAGATGATTTTATTGATTGGGGCGCTTCCTTAGAAGCTGGTAAAGCAGGTGGTGTTGTTGGGGTTATGATACCTTTTGGTGGTAGTGTAGCTACTCAATCTGCTATAGAAATAAGAAACATATCAAGAGATGTAGCAATTAAATTTGCTCCTAATTCTGAATACGGTAAATTTTCTTTAGAAACAAAAAAGTATTTTGAAGACGCTCAAACGAACTTAGATAATAAATTAAAAAACAATGAATTAACTGAAGAGCAACACGAAGAAGAGTCTGCAAGCTTAGCGGATACAAGAAATTCTAGCTTAAAAATAGCAGCCAACACTGACCAAAAGAATAGA
>Ga0233414_10001023_pt1 | contig 11063 bp, 10 predicted proteins | sample Na_anoxic_10_MG_FD_189020 | JGI IMG/M metagenome (GOLD analysis project Ga0233414, IMG submission 189020) | Seawater microbial communities from Saanich Inlet, British Columbia, Canada - Na_anoxic_10_MG | ecosystem: Environmental > Aquatic > Marine > Inlet | place: Canada: British Columbia...
CGATGCACGCTGCGCAGCACTCACGACGCCTCGAGCCACCATCGAAACTCCCGCGTTCATGCCTGTCGGAACCCAGGCGACCGTCAAAGCCCTCACTCCGGATGAGGTCGCCTCGACCGGCGCACGCATTATTCTGGCCAATACCTATCACCTCTGGCTTCGCCCGGGAGCCGAGTCCGTCGCCTCTCACGGGGGCGTGGTCGGGTTCATGAAGTGGCCGCACGCGCTGCTCACCGACAGCGGAGGCTATCAAGTCTTTTCATTGGCCAAGCATCGAACCATCGACGACGATGGCATCACGTTCCGCTCCCACCTCGACGGCACGTTGCATCGACTCACGCCTGAAGAAGCGATGCGCGTGCAGGCTTTGCTTGGCTCGGATATCGCGATGGTGCTCGACGAATGCCCCGCCGGGGGCGCGACGCGTGACGTGGTCCAACGCGCGATGTCGCGAACCACCGATTGGGCTGAGCGCTGCCTGCAGACCGAGCCCGCCGAAGGCCAAGCCCGCTTCGGCATCGTTCAGGGCGGCACGGACCTCGATCTGCGGATGTCGCACCTGCAGACGATCGCGGCGCTCGACTTCGACGGGGTGGCCTTGGGGGGCTTCTCGGTCGGAGAGCCGCCCGCGCAGATGTATGAGCTCTTGGGGCAGATCGGCCCGATGATGCCGGTGGTCCGTCCGCGATACCTCATGGGCGTAGGCACCCCGACCGACCTGCTTCGGGCGCTCCGCAGCGGCATCGATCTCTTCGACTGCGTTTTACCGACCCGTAACGCGCGCAACGGCCAAGCCCTCACCTGGGGAGGCCGGGTCAACCTCAAGCAGGCAAGGCACCGGGACGACGAAAGCGCGCTCGATGCCCGCTGTGATTGCTCGGTGTGCACGACGTACTCCCGGGCGTATCTCCGCCATCTTTTCAAGGCCGACGAGATGCTCGGGCCGCGACTGCTATCGCTGCACAACTTGCATTTCTATGGCGCGCTGATGCGCAAAGCTCGCGAAATGATTCGTCTCGGCGGGCTTGGCCCCTGGGTCGAGACAACCCTCGCGCAGATGCGAGAGCTCGACGAAGTCGGCGGCCCCGACACCTGACCTCGGCGTGTTCTAGAATCGATTGACGACATTCTGGCCGCGGGGTATGGGCCGACCTTCAAGGGTAGGGGCATGACACAGATCAAACGCGCACTGATATCGGTCTCTGACAAGACGGGCGTCCTCGAATTCGCAAAAGGACTCTCCGGCGCGGGCGTCGAGATTCTTTCCACCGGTGGTACGGCTCGTGCGCTTCGCGACGGCGGGGTACCGGTCATCGACGTCTCCGAGTACACCGAGTCGCCCGAGATCATGGATGGTCGCGTGAAGACCCTGCACCCGCGGGTCCACGGCGGGATTCTCATGCGGGACAGCGGAGAGGATCGTGATGCCCTCGGCGGCATCGGTGGCAAGCCGATCGACCTCGTGTGCGTCAATCTCTATCCGTTCGAGCAAACGGTCGCTCGGGGTGCGTCCCATGACGAGACGATCGAGAACATCGACATCGGGGGGCCATCGATGGTCCGAAGCGCCGCCAAGAACCAGGCGCGCGTGACCGTCGTTACCGAGCCAAGTGACTACGCCGAGGTACTGGCCGCGGTGACGTCTGGGGATGGCCCCAATGCTTCGCTGCGCGCGCGCTTAGCGGCCAAGGCATTTGCCCAAACCGCGGCGTACGACGGCGCCATCTCCGCCTATCTGACGTTGCAGGGAAGCGAGTCGAAGTTCCCCGGCGCGCTGACCTTGAGCTTCACCAAAGCCTACGACGTTCGGTACGGCGAGAACCCCCACCAGCAGGGCGCCTTCTACATCGAGCGCAATGCTCCGGCGGGCAGCCTGGCATTGGCCGAGTCGCTTGGTGCGGGCGGCAAGGAGCTGTCCTTCAACAACCTCGTCGATGTCGACGCGACGATCGAAGCGGTCCGCGAGTTCGAGGGGCCTGCGGCGGTCGTCGTCAAGCACACCAACCCGTGCGGCGTCGCCACGGCCGCGACCCTCGAGGAGGCGTACCGCATCGCCCGCGAGGCCGACGCCCAGAGCGCCTTTGGCGGGATTGTCGCTCTGAACCGCGAGGTCGACGAGGCGACGGCCAACGCGGTCGCCGAGACGTTCATCGAGTGCATCATCGCCCCGAGCTTTGCCCCCTCCGCGCTCGAGCGGCTTCAGAAGAAAAAGAACCTCCGCATCCTCGCAACGGGACAATGGCTTCCGGCCGACTATGCCGCCTTACAGTTCAAGCGCGTGGGCGGCGGTGTGGTCGTGCAGGATCGCGACGCGACCGGACCGAGCGAGGTTCGCGCCGGCAAGGTCGTCACCAAGCGTCAGCCGACGGACGATGAAATGCGCGCGCTCGACTTCGCTTGGCGCGTTTGCAAGCACGTCAAGTCCAACGCGATCATCTTCGCCAAGCCCGACCGAACGGTCGGCGTGGGAGCCGGGCAGATGGCGCGCGTCACCGCCGTTGGCATCGCGGCCCAGAAATCAGGTGAGCTCTCGAAGGGCGCGGTGATGGCATCCGATGCGTTCTTCCCGTTCCCCGATGGCATCGAAGCCGCCGCCAAGGTGGGCATCACCGCGGTGGTGCATCCCGGTGGCTCCAAAGGAGACGAAAAAGTCATCGCAGCCGCGGACGCCGCTGACATGGCGATGGTGTTCACGGGCGTTCGTCACTTTCGGCATTGACCATGCGAGTTCTCATCGTTGGAGGAGGCGCGCGCGAGCACGCTCTGGCATGGCGCCTGTCGCAGGATCCCGGCGTCGAAGTCATCGGGGCGCCGGGCAATGCGGGCATCGCAGCGGTCGGCCGGACGATGGCCGTCGATCCGACCGACGCAGACCAAGTCGTCGCTCTTGCCAAGCAAGAGTCCGCGGACCTGGTGGTCGTTGGCCCGGAGGCGCCGCTGGTGGCGGGTGTGGTCGACGCGCTTCGCGAACACGGCATCGATGCCTTCGGACCCGATCGCGAGGCGGCTCAACTCGAGGGCTCCAAGATCTTCTCCAAGGAGTTCATGGCCCGCCATGGCATCCCGACCGCGGGCTTTGCGGTCTTCGACGACCCGGACGCGGCCACGCGCTACATCGAGGAGGCCAATCGTCCGCTCGTGGTAAAGGCCGACGGCCTCGCGGCGGGGAAGGGCGTCATCGTCGCAAGCGACGCGAAGGAAGCCATTGCCGGCGTCGACCGCATCATGCGCGAGCGTGCGTTTGGCGATGCGGGCGACCGCGTGCTGATCGAGGAGTGCCTCGTCGGTCAAGAGGTGAGCTACCACGTCATCTCCGACGGCGAGCGATTCATCCCGCTCGCTCCGGCCCAGGATCACAAACGCGCCTTCGACGGAGACAAGGGTCCGAACACCGGAGGCATGGGCGCATATTCGCCGCCGCCGGTCGTGACCCCAGAGATCGAGCAGAAGATCCTGGAGCGCGTCATCGAGCCGACGCTGCGGGGCATGGCTGCCGAAGGGCGTCCATTCCGCGGAGCACTCTTCGTAGGACTCATGATCGTCGACGACGAGCCGCTGGTCCTCGAGTACAACACGCGGTTCGGCGATCCCGAGTGCCAGACCCTGATGACGCGCTGGAAGGGATCGATCATGCCGCTGATCCGAGGGTCGGCGCAGGGTGACTTCGGCGGGCTGATGCCCGAGTGGGAGGCTCCCGCTTCGCTGTGCGTCGTGCTTGCGGCAGGCGGATACCCGGGTAGCTACGAAAAAGGGAAGGTGATCACCGGCCTCGAGGACGCCTCCGCGCTCCCAAAGGTGACCGTGTTTCACGCGGGCACCGCGCTCGACGGCGATGCGGTCGTGACCTCGGGAGGGCGCGTGCTCTCGGTCACGGCCATTGGCGAAACGATCGACGAGGCCGCCGAGCGCGCCTACGAGGCCGTTGCGAAGATCGAGTTCGAAGGCAAACAGCTTCGCCAAGACATCGGCTGGCGGGCCCGCACCCGCCGATGACCGATTTGGCCGCGCTCGTGCGGGTCTTGAAGCACGGCGGGGTCGTGGCCTGCCCGACTGAAACCTTCCTCGGCTTGCTCGCCGACGCCCGCAATGAGAAGGCCATCGAGCGGGTCGCCGAGCTCAAGGGCCGGCCGGCCGACATGCCGATCGCGCTGCTCCTCCCCGATCGTCGGGCGGCGGCAGATGTGGCTCTGGCCCCTTCGGCCGAGGCCCGGGCGTTGATGCAGACCTTTTGGCCCGGCCCACTCACGATACTGCTGCCGGCCAAGCCCGACTTGAGCCCGCGGCTTACGCGGGACGGCAAGGTCGGCGTTCGCGTCCCAGGCCCGAGCCCCGCTGCGGACTTGGTCAGGGCGTTTGGCCACCCCCTGACCGCGACCAGCGCCAACCGAACCGGTGAGCCCCCGCTCCGGAGCGTCGACGAGCTTCCGGCGGCCCTCGCCAAAGAGCTCGGCGGGGTAATGCCCGGGGTCTCGCCCGGCGGTGCGCCCTCGACCCTCATCGACTCCACCGTGGCCCCGATCGAGATCCTTCGCGCGGGCGCCATCGAGATCGACCCGACCGCTCTTTGACAGAGGCGGGGCTCCTGCGTCACTCTTCGCCTACGGAGGACCGATGGCGCTGATCGAAACCGAAGAAGCCGCACGTCGCTTGGCACGAGCGATCTCGAGCGACCTTGCTCTTTACAACGAGGACAAAATTGCCGAGGGGGTTCGAAGCGACAATCTTTTCGACGTGATGGCCGATGAAGTTCAAGAAGGTCGGGACCTTTATCAGAGCCGCGTCGCGCCCGAGCTGCTCGGCCGCAACCTCTACGACCGGGCGATCATCGACCTTCTCGTTCGCTCCAAGGCACACGTCGAATCCCCGATGTGGTAGGCCTCCCTTCGCAATGACTCTTAACTTTTTCGGGCGGCTGACTGCCGCTGGCTGTTTCCTTCTGCTTGCTGCCGGCTGCAACGACGGCGGCGCGGGCGCCGGAGACACTGGAGGCGCGGGCGGGACAGGTGGCACCGGTGGTGCACAGGCCCCAGCTCAGATCCCCGGGCTCTGGGAGGGAGAGGCCAACGGCCTCGACGTGTGCTTCTACATCAGCGATGACGGCCTACGCCTCACCCCGAGCCCGATGTGCAACGTCGCAGGGCAAGAGCAGCCCGACGCGGTCCCCCGCTCGTTCGACCTCAGCGTGGAGCTCGTGGGGACCTACGAGAACGGGGACCGTTGCAGCTTCGATTTGAGCTTCGCGGCCGACGTCGTCATCGATCAGGCGACCAACTCGTTTCGAGCCTCTGACGATCAAAGCGGCGCCGAGCTTAGCTTCTCCGGTGAGATTATCGGCGACTCGGCTTCGGGTGTAGCGCGCCGGGACCTGGACGGCTCGTTCTGCAGAGTCGGATGGGGCGCTACGAAGTCGACCCAATGCGACGAGGCCGCAATCCAGTCCTGCCTCGATCTTCAGGACTGCTGTAGGGCGATTCTCGTCAGCCCGGTCTTCTTCGAGAGTTGCAATTCCGTTGTTCTGCAGTGCGATCAGGCGCAGTGTCTCGAGCTGCTGGCGGGCTATCCGCAGTGCGCTCCCGAACCCGAGCCCGAACCCTAGCGGGCGCGGGAGATCAACGCCGGCATCGCGGGCGCGGGCTAGCCGGCCCGCAGGGAGTCGAGCGCTTGCTGGAAACTCTCAGGCGGCTCGGTCTCGAAGCGCATCGCCTCGCCAGTGATCGGATGAGCGAACGCGAGAAGCATAGCGTGCAGGGCCTGGCGGCCCAGCTCGGTCGAAACCCGGCGTAGCTCCGGGTCTCCGATCGATTTGCCGTAGAGGGGATCGCCGAGAACCGGATGCCCATGCTCCGCGAGATGCACACGGATCTGATGAGTTCGCCCTGTCTCGAGACGGCAACGAACCAAAGAGCTTCCGTGTAAAAGCTCGACTGTTTCGAGATGCGTGATCGCTCGTCGGCCCCGGTCGCCCCTCGACGTGAACTTCTTCCGATGTGCCGGGTGCCGACCGTGGAACGTGTCGTACGTGATCGCGTGCGGGGGCCGGCCGAGCACAATCGCTAGGTATGCTCTTTCCAAAGCGTGTTGCTGAAACATCTCGACCAGCCGCTCGTGCGCTTGAGGCGTCTTCGCCACCACCATCACGCCGCTGGTATCCTTGTCGAGGCGGTGGACGATGCCCGGACGCAAGGGGTCGCCTCCGCCCTGCACTTCGGCGTGATAGAGCAGGGCATTGACGAGCGTCCCGTCGGGATGGCCGGGTGCCGGGTGAACCACCAGCCCGGCGGGCTTGTCGACGATGATCAGGTGTGCGTCTTCGAACAACACCTCGATTGGAATATCCTGGGGCTCCGCGCTCATCGCCTCGGGCGGGGCAGGCTGAATCGAAACCTCAGCGCCGGCCAAGGCCTTGGTCTTGCGGGACACGATTTCGCCGGCCTGCTCGACGCGCCCTTGCTCGATCCATCGTTGCAGCGCGCTCCGTGAAAACTCGGGACAGCGGCGGGCCAGAATGCGATCGAGGCGCTCCCCTGCGTCCTCTTCCGCGAGCGTGAGCACTGTCGGCGCCGGCGCCGATCCGGGCATCCGCTACTCGAGTCTCTTGATGAGCTGGTGGGCGTTGGTCTGCATGTCGATATTGCGGAACACGCAGATGCCCAGCTCGGTGTCGAGGCTGTTGCAGTGATCGGCGATCTTGGCGACCGACGCCTCGTCGTAGCGCGACCGGTGGCCCGCCGGCCCTGGAAGGCGGATGTAGGTCATCTTCGACTTGGGCGGGGGATCGTCGTTGAGCGGGTCGTACGCCGCGACCGCCGGCCGGTCGCCACACGCTGCGACGATGTCGCTCGGCTTCCAGGCTTCGAGGTCGAAGACGATCGGAGGCATCTTCGGTGGCAGAAAACCTAGAAACGCTCGAAGAGCAGTCCGGTTCGCCTTGCCATGTTTGAATTTTTCGTCTGCGCTAAAGACGACCGCTTTGGCCTTGAGGTCGCTGGCGAGCGCCGCCACGGCCTCACACGTCGCCTTGTTCTCCTTGGTGCGCCGGAACCCCGAGTCGCTGACGGATTTGGGAGCCACCACGGTGAACAGAAAATTGTCGGGAGCCTCCCGAATCCAGCGTCTGATGGTACCCGCGCCCGGAATGGCGATCTCGGTGTCCGAGATTTCCACCGCATCAAATTCCCGCCAATATCGGCTGACCGGCACGGGGAAACCGGAGCACGCGACCACAAACATTGCGCGGGAGTATACAAGCTTTGGCGCAGAAGGCCCGGGGTGACTCCGTGATTGGCGGGAATTCATGAATCCCAGGGGGCCTCTGGTAGGATCGGCGCCGTGTCTGATTTCGGCTTCGACGCCTACGCGCTCGACGACGCGGAACCCACTGGGCACCCGCATCCGTTGGAGATTGCACGCGATCTGATCGTGACCGGCAAGCCTCACGCGGCGCTGGAGATGCTGAGCCTCCACCACGAGCAACTGGCCGACGATCCCGAGTACCTGCTGCTTTGTTCGGAGGCGTGGCGGGCCGATGGCGACACGTTGCGAGCGCAGCAAGCGTTGCTGGGGGCGGCTCGGCTCGCGCCGGAGGACCCGAGGCCCCTGCAGTGCCTCGGTGAGCTCTTGGCCGAGCGGGGGGAGCACGACAAGGCCGAGCAGGTGCTTGCGAAGGCCCGCGCGCTGGAGGAACTGGCACCCGGTGCCGAAGAGCCCCTCGAGGCGATGGGGCCCGAGGCCGAGGACGACTTGATCGCGTTTGCACAGCGACAGGAACGTAGGAGCCAGGCGGCCCTGACTCCGCGGCAGCTCTTATTCGGTGCGGTTGCTGTGGGGGGGGTCGCGCTTTTGATTGCAGGCATTGCGCTGGTTACGAGGCCTGCGGATGAGGTCGAGCCTACGGCGTTCGCAGCGTCTTCGACCGGCGAAGAGGCGTCACCGGCTCCAGCGGAAGCAGCCATTGCAGACCCGGCATCGATCAACACTGTTGAGCCCCCGAAAGCGGCTCCGCCGCCACAGGGCCATGCCCCCACTGAGGAGGCTTCGCCGCCACGGGGCCTTGGCCCTGCGGAGGACGTTGCGTCGCAGCAGGGCTCGGTGCCTACGCTGGTGGCGGCGCCGGAACCTGAGGCCCCTGCACGGGTGGAACCTCCGAAGCCCGTCACCCCCCGTAGAGCTTCTTCGCCGCCACGGGGCTCTGCGTCTGCCCCGACGGCCAAGGTGACCGCGAAATCGAAGCCGAAGGCCGTAGCGCCGGCCGCGGCACAAGCAGAGGAGCCCGATGCTGCCGTCGTGCAGGCGGAGCTTGCTTCCATGGATTCCAAGGGGCTCACCGCGCGAGCCGATTCGCTTTACGCCCAAGGTCACACGGGGGTTGCCGCGAGCTACTATCGCCGCGCGCTCGAGCTCGACCCGGACTATGCGCCCGCCCTCGTCGGGATGGGGCAGGGTATCTTGCGCGCCAAGAAGTACTCCGAGGCGATGAGGAACGCGTCCCGAGCGCTACAACTCGCGCGTGGCGTTGACGCGCGCCCAGGTCTCGAGGCAGCGGCGATCTATCAGGTGGGCCGCGTTCACTACGAGCGCGGCGAGCGGGATGCGGCGCGGCGGCTGTTCCGGCAGTCGATTTCCCTTCCGGGCACGCCCGCAGAGGCTTGGTTCTACCTGGGCGAGGCGCTTTCGAGCGACAACTCGCCCGCGGCGCGGGAAGCCTACGAGAGGTACCTGGAGCTCGTTCCCGAGGGCCACTTGGCGGATCGGGCCCGTCGGGCGATTCAGTAGTATGCTCCTCCCATGGCGAAGAAACAGAACGAGCGGCGCCAAGCTCGCAAGGAGCGAGCCAAGGACGCGAAGGAAGCCAAGCGCGAAGCGGAAGCAAACGCACAACGGCGCCGTCAACTACAGATACGCATGTCCGCGGCCGTCGCCGTTCTGACGTTGGTGGTCGCCGGGGTTTGCTATTGGGGATTCGACAACCGTCAGTTGATGGGCATCACACTCCTCATCGGCGGCGTCTTGTTCCTCGTACTTGCGCTTGGGACGTTGGCCTCCGGTGTGCAACCGCGCGATCGAACCCGTGCAGGCTCGATCAACTATGGCAAGCGTGACTGACGAGACCTCGGTGGACGATGCGCAGTCCGAGCGGTGGGAAGCAGCGGAAGAAGGGATGGAGCTTCTTCACGCGGGTGAGACCGTTCAAGCGATCGACGAGCTCCTGCGGGTTGCTCGAGAGGACCCGCAGAACGAGTACGCGTTTCACTTCCTAGGCCACGCGTATTTTCAGAAAGAGGCGTTCCCAGAAGCGCTCAAGAGTTATGTCGAAGCGCTGAAGCTTGCGCCCGATTATGTCGGAGCGATGGTGGGGGCGGGACAGACGCTTCGGATGATGGGCGAGTACGACCGAGCGATTCGAATGGGGCAACGGGTGCTTCAGCAACAAGAAGATGACGGCGACGGGTTGTTCCTGGTCGGCGCCGCCCACTTTCAAAAAGGTGAGAACGAAGCCGCGAGGCGCTATCTCGAGCGGTTCCTGGAAACCAGCCCGGAGCTCGAGGTCGCGCTGGAAGTCGAAGGCATGCTGCAGGTCATCCGGGGCGAGGTCTTGCCTTTCCCAGGTGCGCAGGACACGGTAGAGAACTAGCAGGAGGTGCGTGTGACCGCGGATCCCGCGAAGAAACTGGCAGCCGATCGGCAGCCAGAGAACGACAGAGATCGCTTGCGCGACGAGGCAACTCAGTGGCGAGAGCAAGAGGTGCAAGGCGCCACGGCTCGCCATCCATTGCGCAAGGAGCGGTTCGTCACCCACAGTGATCTCGAGGTGCCGGACCTTCTCACGCCGGCCGACCTCGGCGACAGCTATCAGACCGACCTCGGGTTCCCAGGCCAGTTTCCGTATACGCGCGGCGTTCAACCGACGATGTATCGTGGCCGCCTGTGGACGATGCGCATGTTCGCGGGCTTTGGCACGCCGCGACAGACGAACGAGCGTTTTCGATACCTGCTCGCGCAGGGGCAGACCGGCCTTTCGACGGCTTTCGATTTCCCGACCCTGATGGGATACGACAGCGATTCGCCGCGATCGCTCGGTGAGGTCGGCATGGTCGGTGTCGCGGTCGACACGCTCCGCGACATGGAGATCCTTTTCGACGAGATTCCGCTCGACAAGGTCACGACGTCGATGACGATCAACGGCCCGGCAGCCGTGTTGCTCGGGTTCTACATCGCGTTGGCCGACAATCGTGGGATTCCCCGCGACAAGATCGGCGGAACCGTTCAGAACGACTGCCTCAAGGAGTTCATCGCGCAACACGCTTGGGTGGTGCCGCCGCGACCGGCCATGCGAATCGTCACCGACTCGATCGAGTTCTGCGCGAAGGAAGTCCCCCGCTGGAACAGTGTCAGCATCAGCGGCTACCACATTCGCGAGGCCGGCTCGACGGCCGCGCAGGAGCTCGCGTTCACCATTGCCGACGGGCTCGAGTATGTGAAGTGGGCGGTAGAGCGCGGCTTGGACGTCGACGACTTCGCGCCGCGCCTGTCGTTTTTCTTCGATGTTCACAACGATTTCTTCGAAGAGATCGGGAAGTTCCGTGCAGCGCGCCGGATGTGGGCGCGACTCATGAAAGATAGGTTCAACCCCAAGAATCCACGCTCGTTGATGCTGCGGACGCACGCGCAGACGGCCGGTGTGTCGCTCACGGCTCAGCAGCCTTACAACAACGTTTCACGCGTGGCGCTTCAAGCGCTTGCCGCCGTACTAGGTGGCACCCAATCGCTCCACACCAACAGCCTCGACGAAACGTTCGCGCTTCCGACCGAAGAAGCCGTCACGGTCGCGCTTCGCACCCAGCAGATCATCGCCGAGGAGTCTGGCGTCACCAACACCATCGACCCCTTGGCCGGCAGCTACTTCGTCGAGTGGATGACCGATCGCCTCGAAGAAGAGGCCATGGACTACATCCGCAAGATCGACGAATTCGGTGGCATGGTCGAAGCCGTCGAACGCGGCTACCCTCAACGCGAAATTGCTGCCTCCGCGTACCGCCTGCAGCGACAGGTCGAAAGTGGTGCAA
>Ga0233414_10001026_pt1 | contig 11041 bp, 10 predicted proteins | sample Na_anoxic_10_MG_FD_189020 | JGI IMG/M metagenome (GOLD analysis project Ga0233414, IMG submission 189020) | Seawater microbial communities from Saanich Inlet, British Columbia, Canada - Na_anoxic_10_MG | ecosystem: Environmental > Aquatic > Marine > Inlet | place: Canada: British Columbia...
CGTATCAGTCGTGAGACACATCTCTGTTCCGACGATCGTCGCTCCTGTCACCACCTCCACAGGTGTCGTTGCCAAAGAAACTGATTTGCTATCCGGCTCGACTTCGCACACCAGTGGCTGAATTCCAAACACGGGAATGCTTTTAAATTCAGGATACGATAACGCACAACCAGTCGCTGACAACAAATCGTTTTCTAAGTCAGTACTTCCAAGAACTTTCACATCAACTGGCGTACCGTACAACGCAGAGTTGGTTACGACTACGTTGTACATCTGTTCGTTTGGGTCCCAAAACGCCCAGCCTTTTTCTCCTTCAACAAGACAACCCGATGCAAGTGTAGGTGCAGTTTGTATTCGATCTTGGAATTGTACGCCGTCTGGAAAGTAGTTGGTCGTTGGATCTTCACCTTCTGCGAAGTCATTTCCGTACTCCCACTTATCGACGCTATCTACCTTTGCAACAAACGCAACAGCTATCCAGCGAGCGATCGGTAGCTCGACCTCCGTAATCTGCCACAGCACTGCTGGGTCCGCTGTTCCAGAGTACGGTGTAATATCGTTGCAGGCGTTTTGCGGTCGCTGCGGTGTTGTGACTTTTTCGATCATGCACCACGACCCACGCTTGGCTGAAAATCGATTCGGGTTTGTAGCTTGTAGTTTGTACTGATACACCGCTGGCACTTGCGGATCAGTTACATTTGTCCAACTTTCGCAGTAGTCGACATCAGGCCAACGCGAGGCAAAGTTTGAGCTATTCCCAAAATACAAAGTACATACATCGTCGACGGTAGGCATCTGGCCAGTCGGTCTGCTCTTTGCTGTTCCTCCGCTTCCACTTCCACTCTCGTAAACGTAAACCTTCATTCTTTCTACCGTCTGCGTACACTGCTCGACTTCATACCGAGGGTAGTCGGCGGTCGACGGTGGATCGGTATCCGGAGCCTCCGTCCACACCGCGTAGCCTATGGAGCCTCCGCAGGGAAAGTCACTGACCGCAGCCGGCGTGAAATTCATGTTGGCATAACCAATCGCGTGTGCGAACAACTTTCGCGGATCGTTTACGACAACTTGATCGCCTCGGACGAGTCCGGTGTTCCCAAAAGTATCGAGGACGTTTGCCAACGCCTGTCCGGTATCGTTAAACTTATTTTCCAACACAAACCGGATGCGTTTTGTAGTCGAGCCGCCTCCGCCGGTCGAGCAGTTGTCGATCGCGTAATAGGCTCCGTCCGCAAATATGCAGTAGCCGGTGTGACCAACCGACAAAGATTCTGGGCGACAGTCCGCCTCGAAAGAAATCGTCACCGGATCGCTGCTGAACTGCTCGTCGTAGAGCGTGTGGATGTGACCGGTCCCTGACGAGCCGCCTGTGTACGTTTCAGTCAGTTTGTAAAGCCACAACGGCTGGACGTCCGCAAGGTCGACAACAGCCCTGTCTGTACCCACCAAGTTGAGAATACGGTAGCCGGACGAGCTACGCTTCATTGCCAGAGAGTTGTACGGATCAGGAAAAGCGTAATCGCCTACGCCGGAAGCTAGCTCGACGATCGCACCGCCGTTGTAGGTAAACGGAGCCACCTCGTCTGCTTTCACCGGTCGCTCGGCTACAACGATCTTGTGGCAGTTTTCCGGCCAAAGTACATCGGTGACACTCAAAATATGAGTTGGAGCGATCTCGTAAACGTCTGTGGTATTTCCTAAATAGGAATCGACCGCCCAGACTTCACCGATTGCAATGTCGACGTGAGCCTTGCAGTCGACTTTTGTGGTGTTGATCAGACTTACGCTCGTACCGTCACCAGCCCCTCGGTCCGGTAGCCGGTCGATCACGCGATTCCAATTAGTCGCAGTCAGTACGCTACCAGACTGCTGTTTTAAGTTTGAGCTATCTTTTGCCATTGCCGATCACGGAGTTGGAGCCGCACAAATCTTCATCGTTGAAAAGTCCGCCTCTTCATACACTTTCGCAACGTACGCTGCTCTCGGTGTTGCCACTTTCAGTCCGGTCGCTGCGTCTTGCTCCTGCTTGAAGTTGAACCAAATATAATCGTGACCATCTTTGTTGATTCCGGTGATACCGCCTATCGAGTAGCCGGTGACGTTTGGCGAAATTTCAAACGCAAAATTCAGAACCGGATCTTCCGATACCAAGTCGCCGGTCGCTCCTAAAAACAATACCTCGCCCGCAGCGAAGCATAAAAACGCGGCATCGTTTACCTTGCCAGTGCATTCGTACAAAACCTGTGCGTAGGCACACGGGCTGGAAATATACTCCCCAGCGATTTTTGCTTTCACCGTGATTTTCAATGACGGAATGATCTTAGAAACTCCCTGTGGGTTTCCGTCCGCGTCGACGTTGATCGACTCTGCAAAGTCCGGAGCAGTTTCGCCTGACGCTGCGAATCGAGTTTGAGAGAAAGCCGACTGCGTGTTCACAGTCGCACCGGTAGTATCAATCGAAATCGTACAGCCGCCGACCTCTGGCGTGTAATCGTAATTGGCCACAAACTCCCAAGCGTCCGGTCCGCCTTCTGAGTACAACGCCCAGTCCATGTTTTTCAGGCCGAGTCCATCGTAGCTGTACAGGCCGATGGTCGCAGCGTATGAAATTAAGGTCGCTCTGCAAACGATCGGATCGGAGCTTCCGCGTACAAGCCAACGCCGCATACCGGTGTTGTTGTCGGCGGAGTCCATACCGCTTCGACCGGACAACTCGCGGATCGTAATCCCGCTGGGAGCGATGATGATATCTGCCATTTTTATTTCCTAAGCTAGAACTGCTGCGTTTCCGAGTTTTGTGTTCTCGGCAATGATCTTCGTGTTTGCCTCGTTCCTTTTCTGTACCTTTAATTGCTGCTGGGCGATCGTGTTTCGTCCGCCTGCCATTGCCTCTGCGGCTGCAATTGAGAACGTGCCGCGATTCTGAACGCCCTTTCCAGCCTCGGCCAACACCGTTTCTTGATGTCCTTTTAATTTAGTCAGCTCATCTTTGCGTTGCTGTTTTTTTGCTTCGGCTTCGGCTGCTTGGTCGCCAAGGTCGGCTCGTATTTGTGCAAGCCTCGCTTCTCGCTCCTTCTTTCTTGAAGCCATGTCGCTCTGGTTATCTTTCCGCCAGCCTTCGGCTGTGTCAGCCATCGCACTTCCAAAATCTTCTAAGCCCTCGCCGGCTCGCAGAATAAAGTCGCCGGTAGAACCGAAGGCGTCGACCGGTCCGCCGATCGTTCGGACGCCGGACAGCTCACCAATCATTTCTGTGACGTTGTTATACACTTCGTTGTAGTAAGACTGGTAGCCTTTTAAGGCTGACTGAATCCACATTCCGAGCTGGCCGATTACGTTCGCGATTGCTTTTGCCATGCCCGCAGCAGTGTCGACCATCACGTTCATCGCTGTGTCCCAGTAGCCGGCAATGCCCAACGTCAAATCGATGAACGTACCTTCCAAGGCGTCCATCACGATCGCCCAAACTTGATCGATGTTTCCGTCCGCGATCGCTCCTACGATCGCTCCAATTGCATCCTGCCACATTCCGACCAAGGGACCAAATCGCTCGATCACAAAATCGATCGCCTTTGAAATAAACCCGAAATAATGTTCGGCAGCAAAACCGACTGCCGCGAGTCCGCCTACGATCAAACCCAACGGCGAAAGTATGAAACCGAGAGCCGTAGCGATACCAGTAATCGCAGCTCCGATTCCTATAAACGTGAAACCGAGAGCCGTGATTGCTCCGCCTAGTCCGATTACCGCAGCTGCTACGCCTGCAACGATTCGGATCGTCGACCGGTTCTCGCGAATGAAACCAACCACTCGTTTTGCAATGTGGGCAAAGGCTGTGGCTGCTTCCGCCAACGCCGGAGCCAATGCAGCTCCGACTTGCTGAACAACGCCTTTGCCTACGCTCGTGAGGCGGTTCATCGCGTCAGTGTATTCCGCAGCCGCATCGGCGTCTGGACCGCTTAGGGACCGCCCCAGCTCGTTGGCTTCCTCGCGTAGCTCTTTGATACCGGCGGACCCCTCGGCTAGCATCGGCAACATCTGCCGTCCGGCTCGGCCAAACAACTTTTGAGCGACCGCACCCCGCACCGACACGTCCTCGATGCCGGCGATGCCGTCAGCGATTTTCATAAATTGTTCTTCGGGATTTAGCCCTTGCAATTCTTCAAAAGTCAAGCCAATTTCCGCCAAGGCATCTTTCGGCATCTTGCTCCCTTGAGCCGCGTCGAACAACGCCCTCGACAAACCGAAAAACCCCTTCTCTACGTCAGCGACCGATGCTCCGGACTGCTCCGCAGCAAAGGCTAGCTCGGACAGGGCTGTAGCCCCCACACCGGTCCGTGCTGACATCTTGTGGATTTCATCGCCTATCGAGGCAAACTTAGCGGTCGCAGCGAGCAGGGGAGCCAACACGGCGGTCCCTGCGGCTGCTACGCCTGCACCAGCCATCGCAGCCTGTCGTCCGAAACTTTTGAATTGTTGGCCAGCCGCCTGTAAGCCCTTTTTCATATTAGGCTTCAATCCGAGGCTGACGTAGGCTTTCCCTGCTTCGACTCCACTTGGCATTTTTAACTCCAGCTATCTTTGAACGCTTCGTTTAGGTTTCCGGCTTGCAGTTCAAACTTTAACGCCGGCTGCATGAAAGGCCGAGGTTTAATTGTGATTTTGCGAGTCCGGTGGCGTAGCTTTTTACCGGAACGTGAATTGGCTCTTGTCGTCCGGACCCACCGCCCTTCGGTTTTCGATTTTCCAAACTGCTGCCAATGCTCTTTGATCGAGTAGCTTCCGCCGTATTCTAGAGTTGCCGGTACAGTCGATTGGTTTTTTGCTTTGCCATCGGACCGATGCTGAATCACCGGACCCACAACGCCGGTCAGAGCGTGATAGTCGTACTCGTACCGGATCACCGACAACGCCTTTCTTGTATGGACGTGAGGAGGCTTACCAGCCTCAGACGGTCCCTTCTTCCGGCGTAGCTCTTTTGTCTTTGCTCGCGTAGCGATGAAGCCAAGTGACTCGCGGACGCCTCTCGCAGCCGAACGATGGTTGGCTTTGTCGATGCGTTTTTGGTCCCACTTTATTTTAGAAACCTTGGTTTCTATTTTTGTTCCTACGCTTTTGAGCATCGACAAGCCTCTGGTATTCCTTGGCTGGGTCCGCAATATCTCGGCTGTCCCGATAGGGGTTTAGCTCTGCCGGCTGCACAGGACGGTCGACAAAACAAGACAAAACGTGAGCCGAGATGTGCGTTGTATGATCCCACTGTTCCGTCCGCACCTTTCTACTTAAAGAAGCTAGCTCGTAGAAGGTAAGATCTCGCCAGTCGATTCCGGTAACGGCTCCGATGTGAAAGATGTCGATCCATTGATCGTCCGCGTCAGTAGCTGCTCGAATTCGCTGCTCCGAAACTTCTCTCTCTCCTTCGCTGTGCCGGTCCGGTATGCCTTCGTCAGCTTCTGAAATTTCGTTTGACCCAGCTCCGCGTAAAAAAAAATTAATTCATCCAGCAAAGCGTCAGAGGCTTTTTCCGCGTAGTCGTCCGAGCAAAGCAAAAGATCAAAATTGTCGATCGAGATGTCACGAGCGTCCGCCTGCTCTTTGACCAACCACCAAACGTAGGTCAGTCGATCGAGTAGGCTCGACATCAAACGAGTCCAATCGTTCTCGTTAAAAACGTCCAACGCAAATTTGGAACGCACCTCGCGGACTCGCCCAAGCGTAAGAGCGACCGTCCAGACGTTTCCGTTTCTATCGTTAAAAGTATGCGGCATTGTGTTTCCCCAAAAAAGTACAAAGCAGCATCGACCAACGCGATGCTGCTAAGTGATTTTACCACCCTATGGAGTAGGTGGGTAAGGCGTCCGAGCGATTTGATCGCCCGATGCATCGTAGGCGTCCGAGAGCGAAAAAGGAACGCTCGCGACTACAGGATCGCCACCGTTGGCTGTCTCAGCAAACTGGCCGAAGATACAAGGAGCCCTCCAACCGAGAGCGTCAGGGTTTACGGTAGTGCCGTCTGACTCATAAAGGCTTTGATTGATATGAAGTAGGTCGACGATATCGCCGGCCTCGGAAGCCCCCTTGAGGAAGTCGTAAACTTCATCCGGAGTCGCAGCAGTCGTCCGCCGGCGGACGTACTCCATCGAGCCGTTAAACGCTTGATAACCCGGAATCTGGCTCGTGTTTTGAGAGCCGTGAAATTCAACGTCCGCCAAAGATGGACCATCGTTCACGGTAATGTTTCTGGCTCTGAACACTTCCGCCCATACTGGCGTAGCGTACGTTCCGGTGTTGTAATACAAGAACGTTTCTTTACCGGAATACGCTCCTCGTTGAAGGTCTGAAGGCATCGTAGGGTTTCCTTTATTCGTCAGCCATGTCGTAGAATTGAATTGTTAAAATCGTGAAGAACAAACCGTTCTCGTAATACGTTGGAACGTCGACGGATACCTCTTGCGTCAGCTCGGTCAGTCGGTGACCGGCCAAAGGATTCTTCGAGAGAGCCGTTGCAGGCGTCCAAAGATCGATCACGGTTTCTAAGATATCATCGCTACTATCAGCTGCAGCGACCTCAATCGTTCGGTAACTTTCTTTTGCTTCATCCGATGCTGGGTATCCGCTGTTGCTTGGGTTTCGAGCCATGAAAACCACCTCAATATCAACAAGCCGGCTCGCCGGTCCCATCGATACCGTGATGGTTCTTTTTGATACCCTCACCGCGATCACCGGCTCGTCCAACTCTTCCGGCGAGTAGTTAGCAACCACACAGGTTTCTACACGCTGAGTAGGCAAAGCCGACTGGATCGCGGATGCTACCGCATCTCTTAAATCACTAGCTCGCGACATCAGACCTGCTCGTGTGTAGCCGATAGAAAGTTTTAAATCCGTCCGACCACGCCCAAAACGCACCGTTGCCAGTCTGCAAGAGATCGTAGGAATACCCATCGTAAATGATGCGATCCCCTCTCGACGGCTCGACCAACGCACCGGCGATGTTCAGCTCTGCCGGATCGACAATAAAATCGACCGACTTTAATTGCTGGTAGGCATCGCTGACGTTTTGATCTTGCCAGTCCGTTGCTCCGACCACCGAAGTGATACTGAGATTGATATCGCCTCGACGGTACACGATCACAACGCCCGCACTCATGAAGAGTCGAGCGTTGTGGTTTTTCAGACCGTCGAGGAACATACCCATCGAAACTTAAACCAGTACTGATTCGGAATCGGTGATAGCGTCAGTCACAACGATCGGCAAGTTGAAAGCCGCCTGCGGGAAAGGAGCAGGAGCCCCAGTTGGATTCGTCGCAGTCCGGCTAGCTTGCAGCTGCTGGAGAGAGCGACGATTCATCGCGAGGTGAGTCGGCTGACGAGCAGCTGGAAAACGACTGATCCCATCGCTGATCAAGTCGTCGGTCAGGCTGTTTGCGGAAGCGTCCAAGTTACAAATACGCCCAACGGAAAAGATCGACCCGATTTGCAGACCGAGGTATGCACTCACGGGAGTCACATACGCGTTGAAAATGCCAGTCGTCGCACCGTCCATCATTTGCTGGTAGGTGTCGCCGATGCTGATATTGCCATCGTTTCCGGTGATCAAAGTAACGTCAGTCAGAGCCGAAACCGATCGGATGAGGTACACGCTCGATGCGGCTGACGAACCGCCGGCGTTGACAACCATTGGATCAGCCGCACCGTTGATGGTTGAGGCGTCCGCAAGTCCGGTGAAGCCGTCCGCGTCTGCACCAGTGCCGTAAATCAACTGCTGCTCGGCTTTGAAGAAGCCGGCCTGCAACGCTCGCTGGCTTTCGCGAGCCAACCACGCCTCGGCACCGTAGCGGTACTCGTCCGCGTACATTTGATCGACATGGTAGCTGCAATCTAGCAGAGCCAAGTCGAGGGAAACTTTTGTGTCCTCGCTGTGGCTTTGATCGCGTCCATCATTGATCGACCGGAAACCGACAACGGGAGCCGTAGTCTCTTTGAGGTATTTGTGCTGCGTACCGTTGCTGGCGAAGTCTGCGACCAGTGCGTTAAGCAGAGGTGAGTCTTGCAGCAAGTCGCTGATGCCGTCGACGTCCGAAAGATTTTGATCGTTGATTTTGATCAGCTCGGACAGGGGTGCAGGGTTTTGAGCCATTGCTATTTCTTCTTTTTATTAAATGGTTTTTGTGTTGAAAACGAAAGTAGCCCCAAACGCAATTTTAGTTATTGCGAATGTTGAACATCGACTCGTAGGAAACCTTGGTGTCGGTCGGCTGCGTACCGGCAGTTTCAATCGGCTCAGTTTCGCCGAAGGAAACTTCTTTGAACTTGGCGGTCAGTGCAGCGACCTCGGCGATCGCAACTGCCAACTTTGTTTCGACGATTTCGACATGCTTAAACATGGCATCTTCGTAAGTCATACCGTCGAAAAACCACTCCGTACCGTTTTCGACTCCGTACGCCTCGGTAAACTTTTTATGTTCAGCGAGCATCTCTTGGCGGGTGTCAGTCTGATCACCCTGATTTTCTTGTGGCATCTCTGGCACCTTAGAACTGGAAATTTGTAACTCTTGCTCGTTTAACCAACGTTGGAAAAACGCCTTAGCTCGATCGGAATCGACTCCGAAAGATGCCTGTGGTTTGTCGTCCGAAAGTCCAACGCAGTACTCCAAAAAGGAGCCGGCGTCAGCCGAAACGGATTGTCGGTGGAATAGTCCATCGGGATTCGCAGCTGGCTCGTCGACTACATCGGCGGCTCGAAGTTTCGCCACGCGAGCGTGAGGCAAATTCTTTTCGTTTGATTCGTCCGGCGAGGCGAAGCTACCGTCGACCGTGAACTCGTTGTAGTGGTCCTCGGTCGCCTCTTGGTCTGTGTCAAAGACGATCGAAAGGCCAGCCGCCGTTGGGTCCTCGTTGGCTAGCATCATCACGTACTCCGCCAAGTCGCCTTCCGGCGTAGCGTGAGCCGACTCAAAAAAATGAAGGTCGCCCAGCACCTTCTCTCCTTCTCGGCGTAGCGATTTCACTCGTCCGAGCGTCCGACCTAAACCATCGCTGCTCATCGTCGGATGCGTGAACCGAGCTTTGACGCCGGCTTCGGACGCACCGCCGGCTACTTGGTCGAGCATCGCCGAATCGATCCACATATCGTGCCCCAGAGCCTCGCCCTGCGTGATCAAAGCCACGTTGGACAAAACACCCGCACCGTAATCGCCGGCCTCCTCGCGTACGTCAGGACGGTCAGACTCGGAAATCGTAGCCTGATCGTACCGGACAAAACTGGGAGCAGCTTCTAGGTCAATTTTCGGCATCGTCGGAGGTATCCTCTTCGGGAGTTGTTTCGTCTGTCTCGTCCTCGATATCCTCGCCATCGTCGTCCGTGTTCGGCTCCTGTGGCGTTTCAATCGGTTCTTGGTCTGGTTTGTCCGGTACAGCCCAAGCCGGCGTTACGCCGGCTCCTAGTGCGTACTCGGTAGCTTGGGCGATTGCATCGATGTTGTCGTAGAAATCAGTGCCGGTAGCTCGGCAAATCCGTTGAGGCGTATCAAGCCCGTTTTGTATCGACTGAACCGCACCGTTTATTTCTTTGCTGGGGTCCCACCACGGCATCCCTCTGGGTATCCACTCGAACTTTACCTGCGAAGGAAGCATGCCGGCTGGTAGAGTCAGCTCGCCGGAAACAAACCACTGGGCTAGCTTCCAGCGAGTGTAGTCGGTCCGCATTTCGATTTGATCGTCACGCTTGTCTTTGCAGCTTCGCTCATAGTGAAGCCACGCAGCCCTCGATCCGAAAAAGTTAGTGTGCGATTCGTCGTAGCACGAATAGGGAATGTCGAGGCACTTTATCGCGACTTGAATTACCAGCTGCGTGAAGTTTTGAAACTCGCTGCTTGGCGTTTTTGATTCGATGACCTCGACCTTCTCGCCGGCGTCCATGTCGACGTACCGCGTATCGCTTTTGACAAACGCCTGAAAGCCTCGCGGAGCCTGAACGTGATCAAAGTCCTCGTCGGCTCGACCGGACCCATCAGGGATATCATCGATCGCCAACGGAGCCTCTTCCGCATCGCGGTAGAACGCCAAAGCAAAGAGCTGACTGACCTTCGCCTTAAGAAGTGCGTAGGTAAAATTCTCGTAAACATCTCTTAGCGGGTTTAGCCCAGCGACCAAAGGCGAAACGCCTCGTACTTGATCCTGAGCATACCGATCAAAAAAGCCATAATGGATTACGTTTTTGGCTTGGATTTCTCGGACGAAGTTTGTGCCTGTGTAACCGTTGCGAGCGTACACGCCAAAACGCTGTGGTCGACCGTAGCGTGAAACTTGTACTCCGTTGATCCACTGCGAGTCTTGAGTTGTGTCCGGCGGATTGGCTAGAAGGTCGGCTTGCAAACCTTGCATCCTACCGTCCTGCATTTTGATTAAGCAGGTATCGCCATCGAGTACTCGTCGAGCCTCGGCGAGCCGGAACATCTTTTCTCGGCCAAACTTTCCAGCCAAGTCGAACTGCATACGTCCAGACGCCTCGTCCATCAACGTTTCGATTTGATCGTCCAGCTCTTTCGAGCCGGTGACAGCTTTAAAATTAAACTGCGAAACGTAATCCAGATGCCGGCGGACCATCCAACTTGCAAGGGACAAGTTACGAGTAAGGTCGGCTGCGTTTTCCTGTAGCCGATCGTGTTTGTTGCCCTTCGTGTAATAGTCCTCGCGGTACACAGCCGAGCCGGTCTGCTTACGCTTGCCACCATTTTCCAGAGCATCGTAGCCAAACTTGGTTTGACCTTTGCCGAGCAGTCTGTCTAAAAGTTTCATGCTAAATAAATCGTAGCGGTAGTTGGTCGGCGTTTCCGGTACTGGTCGAGCATCGTCTGAAGGCGATCTCTCTCCATCCGTAACTCCGCGATTGAAATCTGAACCGTTGTCCCATCAACCGAGGTCGACGTTACTCCCGATTCAATCTTGGAATCGATCGCTGTGATTTTTTCTTGGATGTTTTGCTGGGTGTACATGCCGGCGATTCTACGCTCCCTTTCGTATCGGTAACAGTGTCTTGTTT
>Ga0233414_10001030_pt1 | contig 11032 bp, 8 predicted proteins | sample Na_anoxic_10_MG_FD_189020 | JGI IMG/M metagenome (GOLD analysis project Ga0233414, IMG submission 189020) | Seawater microbial communities from Saanich Inlet, British Columbia, Canada - Na_anoxic_10_MG | ecosystem: Environmental > Aquatic > Marine > Inlet | place: Canada: British Columbia...
GTTCACAATCAAGCAACCAATTTCTCGGTTCTTAAAAGAGACCCCCATGCCCTTGTCTTACATACTTTCAAAGATCTAAACTGTTACAAGAAATCAAATTATCACAGCAAAGCCCCTAACCCTGAACGTTGAACCTTGAACCTGTGAACGCTTACAGGCATTTTTTAACCTAAACCGATTGTTAATTCTGGAGTAAACCCAACAGAAGGTAGTTGTTTAAGCCGATTAACCAAATGCAAATATCAAACCTCAAATCAATACAAAGCGGAGAACGGGTGCGCGTGACAGCAACCGTAATCTGGGAGGATTGCGATCAACCTCAAAAGGATATTTATATTGAAACCGAAAAACCTTTTACAGAGGATATCTCGTGTAATCCCCATTCATTTCTTGTAGGGTGTCTCATCCCTGCCATGCATTTCGGTGAAAAACGTATTGTTCTGGACAATGAAATATGCCCTGGCCTGAAAGAGGGCCTTAAAACGGTGATGTCTCTGATGAAAGAATGGTCAGGCGGGCAGTTCAGCCCTTTGTCTATCGAGGCTAAGACAAGCTCTTCTGTACAATATAAGGGCAAACAGCGACAGACAGGCCTTTTTTTGTCTGGTGGAATGGATTCCCTTGCGGCGTTGAGGGCAAGCAAACTTGTCTACCCTGAGAATCATCCTGGTGCCATCAAGGATTGTCTCTTTGTCCATGGATTTGATATCGGGGGTGTTGTACAAAGGGGCATGAAATACCAGGTGTTTGAACGGGCCAAAGCTGCGATGTCCAAGGTGGTAGAAGATGCAAATGCCAACCTGGTTCCCATATATACAAATATCAGACATTTGTGTGATGAACGAGAATTATGGCTGGATAAATTTTTCGGAGCGGTCCTTGCTTCAGTAGCGCATGCCTTTGCTTCAAGGCTTGAGTTGGTATTTATTGCGTCATCATATGATATCCCCAATCTGGTTCCTTGCGGATCCCACCCCATGCTTGACCCGGAGTATTCCAGCTTTGATATGAGAATCAGGCATAGAGATCTTGCCATGTCCAGATTGGAGAAGCTGCGGTTGGTCGCGGGCTGGGATGTTGCCCTCCAAAATATCAGGGTGTGCCTGGCAAATGTTCAGGATCGGCTGAACTGTGGAAAGTGTGAAAAATGTGTCCGGACTATGCTTGGGCTCTTGGCAATTGAAGCTCTCAACAAAACAGCGGCCTTTGTTGAAGATGATGTTTCCCCGGAGCTTCTATCCAATTTTAGTATAACGATCAGACACCGTGAACCATTTTACCTTGAGTTGATTGAGCCTTTAAGAGCCTTGGGTCGGGATGACCTGGTGCGTGTTATTAAAGAAAAAATGGATGTTGTTGACTGAATTGAATAATTATTAAAGACGGCTTCGTAAAAAGCCCAATTTCTGCGTTGCGCTACATCGTTCGTCACTGCAGCGTACTTATATGTACGCCTCATTCCTCACGATTTGCGCGCCTTGAACTTGGAACTTTTTACATTGCCATCACAAATTCGACTTCTAAGTAACTTAAGTTTGCAAATGCGGTGTAACTAATTTATATTATATGGCATTTACCACAAAAAGCAATTTTGCTAAAAGTTAAAATTGATAAGTTCGTAAAAAGTCGAAAATTCCCCCTCCCCTTTGTCCCCTCCTCTCCGAGGCGTAGGCTCTACGAGCCGGAGGCCACCAGGGGAGGGGAAATATGACTTTTTACGGTTGTATCAAAATTGATGGCTTCGTAAAAAGTCGTCACCCCGGCAGATCCTGGATCGAGTCCGGGAGGGGTCCAGACAAGCTGCAAGTATTGGATATAACTGGATTCCGGCTCCCGCCGGAATGACGGGAAATGGTATTTTTTGACTTTTTACGAGTTCATCAAAATTGCTTCCAATTATAATGCCGTAAAGCGGCATTCTGTAGATTTTTGCGAAGCCGTCAATAAAACTTTAAAGAAAGGAGGTGCAGTAATGAAAAAATTAGTATCTTTGTTGTTGGTTGGTGTGTTCGTGTTTGTGGCAGTACCAGCATTTGCCGGAGGGGAAACACCGCAGGAGGTGTTTTATTCCCTGGATGTGAACAAAGATGGAAAGGTCGTCAAAGAAGAACTGATAGTTATCTATCCTGATAAGGCAGTTGTCGAACAAAAATTTACGATCTTTGACAAAGACGGGGATGGCTATATCGTTATTGACGAATTTGTTGAAGTTTATGCAAAATAGCGATGAACAGATAAACCAATGAACATCCAACGTCCAACATTGAACTTTAAATATTAAAGAAATATGATTTGACGTTGGAAGTTGTATTCAGTACAGAAAAAATGATCAGTAAACAGTCATCTTTTCAAAGATCTCGGAGTCTGTGGGGCCCTTGGGGGTAAAAATTTCAGGTAAAAACTAATGGACGATGTGAAAGCAACAGAATCCCCTTCCTGCGAGCTGAACTTCAGTCGGCCGACTGATGATACATTGCTTGTCAGACTTGTGGGGAGCTGGACAATTGGAAATAAGTTGCCTTCGGCAGACGACGTACTGAAGCGAACTGAGCCTGGTTCCCGGATCCAACGTATTACTTTCGATACTAAGGGGCTCACGGCCTGGGACAGCGGCCTGCTGACCTTCCTGATAAAAATTATTAACCAGTGCCCTCAAAACAAGATCCATGCAGAGAAGGAAGGGCTACCTCACGGGGTGCAGCGGCTTTTGGCCCTTGCTAGTGCCGTTCCCGAGAGAAAGGGGGCCCGAAGGGGATCTGAGCGTGACTCTTTTCTGGCAAAGGTGGGAGTAAGCGCTATTGATTTTGGGCGTTCCACAATTGAAATACTGAATTTCATCGGGGATGCTTTTGTCGCCTTTATCAGAATGTTTCGTGGTAAGTCCAGTTTCCGCCGCTCCGATTTTATCTTGATTATCCAGGAATGCGGCGCACAGGCGTTACCTATCGTTTCGCTTATCAGTTTGCTGGTGGGTCTGATTCTTGCCTTTGTAGGTGCTGTACAGCTAAGAATGTTCGGCGGGCAGATTTACGTGGCCAGCCTGGTGGGTATAGCTATGGTCCGTGTTATGGGCGCTGTCATGACCGGTATCATCATGGCAGGCCGCACAGGCGCCGCTTTTGCCGCCCAATTAGGCACCATGGAGGCAAACGAGGAGGTCGACGCGCTCAAGACCATGGGGATTTCCCCTATGGAATTCCTGGTGCTTCCAAGGATGCTCGCCCTTGCCATTATGATGCCCCTGCTTTGCCTCTATGCAGATTTGATGGGTATTCTGGGGGGGCTGATCGTGGGCGTGGTCATGCTTGATCTGAACGTGACGGAGTACTATGAAATGACGAGGTCAGCTGTTAGCCTGACCGATTTTTTGATCGGGTTTTTCCAGAGCAGTGTCTTTGGGGTACTGGTGGCCTTAGCAGGGTGTCTCAGAGGGATGCAGTGCGCTCGCAGCGCCTCTGCTGTGGGTGATGCTGCTACTTCAGCCGTGGTGACCGGAATCGTAAGCATCGTAGTGGCAACCGCGATCATAACAGTCCTGTGTAATGTGATTGGGATATGAATCAACAAGAACCTCACATAACGGTACGCGACCTGACGATGGCCTATGGCAGCTTTGTGCTTCAAAAGGACATCACCTTTAAGGTCAATCGCGGAGATATCTTTATCATCATGGGTGGAAGCGGTTGCGGCAAGAGTACGCTTATGAGGATCATGATAGGTCTCAAGGAGCCGGCCATGGGTAAGGTTCTGTACGAAAATATGAGTTTCTGGGACGCTGAACCTGCGGACAGGGATCGTCAAATGAGACGGTTCGGGATTCTTTATCAGAGCGGCGCCCTGTGGAGCTCCATGACCTTAGCAGAGAATGTGGCGCTTCCGTTAGAAGAATACACGGATCTGAGTCCGGGCCAGATCAGGGAAGTGGCTTCTCTGAAGCTTTCGCTGGTCGGACTGGCGGGGTTTGAGGACTATTATCCCTCTGAGATCAGCGGGGGCATGCAGAAAAGGGCCGGTATGGCCCGTGCCATGGCAATGGATCCGGATATCCTATTTTTTGATGAGCCTTCAGCGGGATTAGATCCCATCAGCGCCCGGCTGTTAGATGACCTGATTATTGAGCTTAGGGACAGCCTCAAATCCACGATTATTGTGGTGACCCATGAACTGGCGAGTATCTTTGCAATTGGCAATAATTCAGTCTTTCTTGACACGGAGGCGAAAACCATGATCGCCGCCGGAGATCCTAAAAAACTGCGCGCTGAGTCCCCGGATCCGAGAGTTCGCAATTTCCTTACAAGGGGAGAGGAAGGGGTGCAGAAGACTGCAACACGTGAAGATAGCTAAGGGGGTAAGTCGTGAGTAAACAGGCAAACAAGACAGTGATTGGTGGGTTTGTGGTGGGTGCGGTGGCGCTGGTGGTGACCGGAATTTTGATCTTTGGTTCAGACACGTTCCTGACAGAAAAAGAAACCTACGTGATGTATTTCAAAGGCTCTGTGAGTGGCCTGCATGTTGGTTCCTCTGTCGTCTTCCGGGGTGTCAAGATCGGTTCAGTAACCAACATTGCACTGTATGCAGATCCCGCCGACTTATCTATTAGAATTCCGGTATTTATCGGGGTCAAACCGGACAGGTTCAAGGTAGTCGGGGATAGGGTCCAAAGGCACGATCCGGAAAGAATCTTAGAACTGCTGATAAAGCGTGGCCTGAGAGCCCAGCTGCAAATGCAGAGTATGGTTACGGGCCAGTTGATGGTGGAACTCGATTTTCACCCTGACAAACCTGTCAGACTGGTCGGTGCAGACCCTGAGTATATGGAAATCCCGACGATTCAATCCAACCTCGAGGAATTGGTCAAGCAGATCGAGAAGGCTCCTATCGAGAAAATCTTGAACAAGCTGTTGTCTGCTGTTGAGGGAATTGAAGACATTGTGAATTCCAAGGAGGTGAAGGAGAGCCTTATCACCCTGGATCAGGCCCTGAAGGATGTCCATAAACTTGTATTGAATATTGATAGCAGGATTGTGCCGCTGGCATCTGGTATCGATGAGACTATGAGGAAATTTGGGAAACTCGCACAGAATGTTGACGGAAAGGTTGGGCCCCTGGTATCCAACATCGACGAGACCGTGGGGGACATTAAAAAGCTTACACATGGTATCGACGATCAGATCGCACCCCTGGCAACCAGCATTGAAAATACTGTCAAAGCGTTCAGTGCTGTTACAGTGCAGGTCCAGAAGACAATAAGAAAGATAGAAACCACTATCGGAGAGGATTCCCCACTGATATATCAACTTGATGAAACACTTCAGGGAATCTTGGCTGCAGCGAATTCCATCCGTGTATTGGCAGATTATCTTGAACGACACCCTGAATCCTTAATTAGAGGAAAGGGTAAACCCGGAGGGAAATAACATGCAAAAATCTTTTTTCTTTCACCTCACGATCTTGATGTCAGGCGTATTCCTGCTGGTTGCAGGAGGATGTGGCGCCAGCACCCAATCTTCAAGCTTCTATACTTTGAGCTCTATCGTCAAATCGGAGACAAAAACAAACGTTGCAAAGGCAGGGCAGGGCATGGCGATCGGGATCGGCCCTATTAAGTTCCCGGAGTATCTGGAAGGCTCTCAGATCGTAACCCGTACAGGCCGGAATTCACTTGAACTTGCCGAATTCCATCGCTGGGCAGGGTCTCTTAAAAAGGACTTCCTACGTATTCTTGCGGAAAACCTTTCGATTCTGCTTTCAACTGATAGCGTCTTCCTTTATCCCTGGCGAAAATCTGTACCGATTGATTACCAGATAGTTGTGGAGGTTTTTCAGTTAGATGGCAGGCCCGGTGAAAATGTTTTGCTGGTCGCCTGCTGGAACATCTTCAGCGGAGATGGAAAAGAAGTATTTTTTACAAGAAAGTCAAGCTTTAGAGAACCCACAGGCGCGGGAGGTTACGACGCCTTTGTTGCGGCCGAAAGCCGGGCGCTCGCGAACCTCAGTCGCGATATTGCATTGGAAATAAAGGCAATCTCAGAAAAAAATGCAAGCGGCTCTTAAATAGTCGAAACAGAGAAGGCCTTGAATGGTTTGATTCGAGCAGCCTAAATACCTGAATAGTTACCAATGAGTAAACATAAGAAAATATCCCTCTGGGTCATTAAAGGCGCAGCAGCCTTTCTGGTCCTCCTGTTGGTCTTTCTCCTTCTTTTACCAAAGCTCATTAATCTTGAACCCATCCGGGAAAGGATTCTTGCAGATCTTTCCAAAAAAGTAGGTTGTGAAATAAGATTCCAGCGGGCAGATCTATCCTTTCTGCCGCGCCCCCACATGGTCATTTATCAGGGGAGTCTGTCCATATCAGAAGATATCTCCGGAATCATCAAATCTTTGACGGTCTATCCTGAGATTTTGCCTCTGCTTACTGGAGAGCTACGAATTGCCAGCGTCCTGGTTGAAGGGCCTGACTTTAAAGTCCGGCTTCCAAAAACACCATTCAAGGATCAGAAGAGACAGAAGGCATTTCCTCTGAAGGCCATTGAAGAAAAAATGGCTCCTTTGTTAGCTCCTTTGGCCATGGATGTACCAAGCCCTATTGTTTCGGTTGAGGGAGGTAAAATCGAATTATCCAAAGAGAATCGGATGTGTTTTTTGTTCCGGGATATCCAGGCTGATATTAAGTTCCAGCAGGACAAACTCAAAATTGACAGCACATGTAAATCCAATATCTGTGAGAATATATCCTTCAAAGGATGGTTAGATCCAGCGGCTTCTCCGCAGATCAGTCTGGAACTTGAAGGCAGGGAAGTAGATGTTCCTTCCATCAGGGAAGCGATATTGACCCTTGCAGGAGATGTCCCTGTTACCAGGGACATTTTTGACATTGTAAAGAGCGGAAAAGTTCCCTTGATCACGGTCAATGCAAAGGGAAATACAATAGCCGACCTGAGGAAAACAGAAAACATCGTCATCAAAGGCAGCATGGTTAATGGGAAAATTTTCATCCCTGGACCTGATCTGGATCTGGATGATGTCAATGGAGAGGCGGTTATTTCCAAGGGTATACTGGAAGGGAAAAATCTTGAAGCAGGGCTTGGGAATTCCCGGGGGCATGAGGGGCGGTTGAAACTGGGTTTTGAAGGAGAAAATGCGCCGTTTCATCTGGATATTTTGATTGATGCTGATCTGGCACAACTCCCTCCTGTTCTGAAGCGGTTGGTTAAAACCAGATCTTTTGCAAAAGAAATCGCTCTGATAAAGGACCTTAAAGGCAAGGCAACGGGAAGGCTGGTGTTGGGTGAAAGCACGGCGGTAAGCAAAACGAGTGTGAGTGTCTCGGAATTTCATGTCTCTGCCAATTACCAGCGAATCCCATTTCCTCTGGAAATTAGCGGACGGCATTTCTCCTATAATGGGACCGAAATCAATGTGGAGAACGTGAGCAGCAAGTTAGGGAAGTCCTCCCTTTCTAAGCTTTCTGGCAGGATTAATTGGAAGGAACAACCTTATTTGGAGGTCGAATCAGGGAAGGCAGATATTTCTCTGGACGCGATCCAATGGCTTTCAAAACTCATCCATATGCCGCCAGAACTCAACCTTCGGTCTCCGCTTTCTATTTTGCAATCCAGACTGGTTTGGGAAAAGGGTGTTAAAACAGCTTTTAAGGGAGACCTTGTGGTACAAAACGGCCCCAATATCTCTATGGATATTTATCAGAATCCTGAAGAACTCGTGATAAAAGATTTGCTTATCCGTGATGAAAAATCCCACGCTTCCTTTTCCTTCAATTTTAAAAACAGGGAGATCGGCCTCGGGTTTTCAGGCCAGCTGGCAAAAAAAACCGTCAATGAGGTGTTTACAGGGGAATACTTCATGGCCGGATGGATAACAGGCAATTTCAAGGCTCAAATCCTGATGGATCAACCACTGAAATCCAGCGCCAGGGGAAGCCTTGCGGCAAAGAATATTATGCTTCACTTAAAAAGGATGGCGCCCGTGAAAATAGAGAGTATTTCCCTGAATGCCATAGACGATAAAATCCATGTGGAACCCACCATTATCAACTGGGAAAACAACCACATAACCCTTGGAGGTGATGTGAGTTTTTCCGAAAAAGGGTTCATGATCGATATAGGTCTTTCCACTGACAACCTCACCTTGAACCCGCTTCGGGCCAGTATCTCGCTTAAACCGGAAGGGTTTGATGTTGAAGTGACAGAGGCCAATCTGTGTGGAATTTCTATGCCTGGGTTCCTGAAAATAACACATTCAGATTTATCCCTGGATCTCAAACCGATTGCCGAAAATCAGGAGTTGAATTCCACTGCTACCTGCCTGTTGGACAAGAAAATGAAAGTGGTTGGCAAATTTGACCTGAAGGGGGAAGTCAAGGCACAGGGTAAGGCTGAAGAATTGATTAGTTCTCTCCGGGGAGGGGTCGAATTTACTGCTATGGCTGGCCGCATCTATCACTATAATCTGCTGTCCAGGGTCTTAGATCTTCTTAATGTCGCTGAAATCTTTTCAGGGAAGTTGCCTGATCTGGAAAAGGAAGGGTTTGAGTATAATGCCCTGCTGATTACTGCAAAATTTCAAAACGGAAAATTAGTCCTTAAGAAAACGGTTTTGGATGGGCCAACCGTGACACTAACCGGTCGTGGTTATATTGATTTTCTCAATAAAAAAATGGATCTTACGTTGCTTGTGGCGCCTTTGAAGACCATAGATCGTATCATCAGAAAAATTCCTCTGATAAGATACATCACCCAGGGCACGCTTGTGTCCATACCGGTAAATATAAAAGGCGACCTGAAGGACCCGAAAGTTATACCCATTCCTCCTTCGGCTGTCGGTTCTGAATTATTAGGAATTATGGAAAGGACGCTTATGCTTCCAGTTCATGTGATACAACCCATCCTTGGTCATTAGTGGCTCCGCTTTTGATAGATTAAGGGGCAAAATTAAATCAAAGGAAGGAGCAATTTTTTAAGGTTAGAAAAACCGTACAATTGATATTCAGCTTGATATATGGGGGATATTTGTTCTTATTTTCGTCATATTTCAGTGAAAAATGACGATAAGGTTGCCAAATGCATCTAAAGAGAACCTTAAAGGCCCCGGAACAGAATATATTAAAACACCGAAGGGTTACACCCTTGAGGATACAGGAAATAAAGAAAAAGACATTGACTCAAGTCAAGAGAAACACAACATGACAGTTGATCGCTAATGTTTTTCTTGTAAAATACCATAAGGTTGCATTAAAAGGGAAACAGAAAACCAGATAGTAGTTTTTTGTCTTAGTTTTCGTTCGGACAATAACCCATCTCATTTTAATTGAAAAGATAATAAAATGGAAAAAATAGCGCTGAATTTCCTATGCATTTTTCTCCTGACGTTTTTTCCTGCTTGCAGCAAGGAAGAGGCGAAACAACAGCCGCCGCCCCCTCCCAAGGTGACGGTGTATGAGACTGTAGCTCGCGAAGTGCCCCTTTACCAAGAGCTTGTGGGGCAGATTTACGGGTTTAAGGATATTGGCATCTCGGCACGCGTGGAAGGCTACCTGGAAGGAATCCATTTCCAGGAAGGATTTCCGGTTAAGAAGGGGATGCTGCTGTATACGCTGGAAAGTCAGCAGTTCGAAGCGGATGTGGCGGCCAAAATGAGTGGTGTGGCCGCCGCTGAAACGGTCAAGACGGAGGCTGAGACCTATCTGAACAGAATTAAGCCCCTTGCCGAGGAAAAAGCGGTCAGCCAGAGCGATCTGGATTCGGCCGTGGCCCATTATGAGGTGGGAATCTCCCAGGTGAAAGCGGCAAAAGCCAATCTCCGGGCCGCAAAAATCCAATTAGGGTATACCAAGATCTATTCACCTATTTCCGGGATTATTGGGAAGACCAAGGCCAAAGTGGGGGATTTTGTGGGTCGTCAACCCAGTCCCATCATTTTGAATACGGTGTCACGCATTGACACGGTGCTGGTGCAGTTTTTTATCACCGAAACCCAGTATCTCATGTTCATGCGGCGCCATATGGAGCAGGTCGACAAAGGTAAGTTTGAAGATGTGGAAAAAGCGAATCTGGAACTGATTTTGTCTGATGGGTCCATATATAAGCACAAGGGCAAAGCTGATTTTGTCAACCGGGAGGTGGATCCCCAGACAGGCGCCCTTTTGATTCAGGCCTCCTTCCCCAATCCCGATGAACTGCTTCGCCCGGGACAGTTTGCCAAAGTCAAAGGGGAGATTGCGGTGGTAAAAGAGGGGATTCTCATTCCCCAGCGCTGTGTAATGGAACTACAGGGGACCTTCAGTGTGTATGTGTTGGGTGCTGAAAACAAAATACAGATGAAAGAAGTGAAGGTGGGGCCGAAAATCGAATCCTTCTGGCTCATTCGGGAAGGGTTGAAAGTGGGTGAGAAAGTGGTTTACGAGGGTCTTCAAAAAGTCAAAGACGGAACCGTCGTAGAGGCGAAGGTGGTCGATGTGCCTTTCAAGGACCAAGAAAAGAAGTAAAGGTATTGACTATTTACTATTGACGATTGACTATTGAAAAAACAACCGAATAACATGTTAGTCCAAGGTCCAACGTCCAAAGTCCGAAGTCGGCCGATCAGTAACAACTGAATAGCAATTGAATGAGAAATAAATGACCGCCAAAGTCCAATGACTAATAACCGGTGACTTTGGATATCGGACTTTGAACGCTCAACCCGCAACTCGCAACCCGTAACTCGCAACGAGCAACCGGCATCCCCGATTGAAAACGGGATCTTCGACCAGCATCCAGGATCAAAATGGCGGATAATTCAGACAAGGGTAATTTTTTTGTCAGACGGCCCATTGTGGCCATGGTGATCGCCCTTGTCACGGTGATTGTGGGCCTTGTATTCTTACGTGCCCTTCCTGTTGAACAATACCCAAACATTACACCTCCCATTGTGGAAGTACGCGCCACCTATACCGGGGCCGATTCCATCAGTGTAGAGCAGTCCGTGGCAACACCGTTAGAGCAGCAGATCAACGGCGTGGACAACATGA
>Ga0233414_10001032_pt1 | contig 11017 bp, 11 predicted proteins | sample Na_anoxic_10_MG_FD_189020 | JGI IMG/M metagenome (GOLD analysis project Ga0233414, IMG submission 189020) | Seawater microbial communities from Saanich Inlet, British Columbia, Canada - Na_anoxic_10_MG | ecosystem: Environmental > Aquatic > Marine > Inlet | place: Canada: British Columbia...
TCGCCGGATCCCCTGAATAATACGTCCCGGAAGGGCGCCCACATAGGTGCGCCGATGGCCTCTTATTTCAGCCTCATCCCTTACACCCCCCAAGGAGATACGGATAAATTTTCTTCCCAAAGCCCGGGCGATTGAGTTGCCCAGCGATGTTTTGCCAGTACCGGGAGGGCCCGCAAAGCACAGGATAGGACCCTTTGACTCGGGCTTGAGCTTGCGCACGGCAAGGTATTCGATGACCCGCTTTTTGGGTTTCTTAAGCCCGTAATGATCGTCATCCAAAACCTTTTTCGCCATTTTTATATCCAGGTTGTCTTCCGTACTTTCATGCCATGGCAGCGCAGTCAGCCAGTCCAGATAGGTTGATGCCACGGTATATTCCGCGGAAGACGGATGCATGCGGGAAAGACGGTTGAGTTCACGTTCAGCCTCTTTGCGGGCTTCTTCGGGAAGATTTTTTTCCTCGATTTTAGCTTTGTAGTCATCAATTTCAACCGAGGCCTCATCCTTTTCCCCCAGCTCTTCCTTGATCTTTTTGAGTTGCTCCCGCAGATAGTATTCCCTTTGCCTTTTATCCATGTCCCCCTTGACCTGGGATTGTATCTTGTTCCCTAATTCCAGAATTTCCAACTGATAGTTAATAAGCCTGGTAACTTGTTTTAACCGTTTTTTGACATCAAAAATTTCCAGAACTCCCTGCTTTTCCTCAAGGGTGGAATTGATGGTAGAGGCAACCATATCGGCCAGTATGCCGGGTTCCTGTATGGATTTTGCCATGATAACGATTTCAGGGGGCAATCCCGGAGAAAGATCGGCAACCCGGGTGAACTGGCTTATCATGTTGGACATCAGGGCGGTAATTTCCTTATCCTTCTTATCTTCATCCTCAATATATTCCACCCGGGCCCGGGGGTAGGGCTTGCCTTTTATAAAATCTTTTACCCTGAACCTCTCCATGCCTTGTGTAAGCAATTGCAATTTGTTGTCTTCGGTTTTTGCCATTTTAAGGATCAAAGAGCTTGTACCCACTTCATGCAGATCCTTTTTCGTATAAGTGCCTTCTTTAATCGGTTCTTTTGCCACAACAAGACCTATAATACGATTCTGGGACATGGCTTCGTCCACCAGTTGAATCGATCTTTCCTGTATGACCATAAGGGGCAAAACCATTTTGGGGAAAAGGACGGCATCAATCATAGGGAGAATGGGAAGAATTTCAGGCAATTTATCCGTTTTGACTTCAATGGATGACTGAGTCTGTGTCATGGATACCTCCAATTTACATTTTTTTGAAGGATAATAGGATCGACAAGATAACGGCTATCCTTATGTAATGTCTATCTTGCGTATTTTATCGAGTGAAAGTTTGGCCAGTCGGATCTGGAGAAAACCGTTTGAATATGACGCTGAAACCACTTCAGGATCAATGGGTGCCGGAAGGTATAAGATGCGTTCAAACCTGCCGTACTGGATTTCAGCCAGTCTATATTTTGCGTTTTCTCCGCGAGGAAATTCAGCACGAGTCCCATAAATCCTGACAGCTTTGTTGCTTATTTCCAACTCCAGGTCCTCTTTTTTGACTCCGGCGATTTCAGCCAGAATAAGGATCTGATCAGGAGTTTCATAAATATCCATTTGAGGCTTCCATTTCCGAGCGGATAGCATGAACATGGGGCTGATCGACCTAAACATGCTATCAATGGTTTTTTCGACCTCGGAATCGAGCTGATCAAAATCGCTAATGAATCGTATTTTGATGTAGTCCATTTTTTAGCTCCTGTGTGTTAATGCTGATATCTTTTTTTCAATCCCAAACCCGTATTAAGATTAAGTTTATTATAGTCCGATAAAAATGGTAATAATGTCAAGAAAAGATAGCTTTTCTATGCATTTTATTCAAAAAGCTTTTTGTACCCACTATATCCTTCTTTTTCTAAATCTTCTTTTGGTATAAACTTGAGGGCTGCGGAGTTTATGCAAAAACGAAGTCCTGTGGGTTCAGGTCCGTCCGGGAAGACATGCCCAAGGTGGGAATCTGCGTATTTACTTCTAACTTCGGTTCTTTTCATAAAAAGACTTTTATCTTCTACCTCGGTAATGTGATCCGGTTCGAGGGGTTTTATAAAACTTGGCCAACCTGTTCCGGAATCGTATTTGTCAAGAGAGCTGAAAAGGGGTTCACCGGAAACGACATCAACATAAATACCATCTGTTTTATTATTCCAATATTCATTATCAAATGGCCTTTCGGTACCATTTTTCTGCGTTACCTCGTATTGCAAAGGTGTTAATTTTTGACTCAGCTCTTGTTCACCCAATTTTTTATAGTTTTTGTAATGATTTTTACGACTTTTGGTTTTTATGTTATTTTTCCATATTTTTTTTAGATACTGATCACGACCGGAATTATTTCTATAATATTTATAACGTATGGGATTTTTCTTATGGTAATCCTGATGATAATCTTCAGCTTTATAAAATTTTGAAGCCTTTCTAATTTTTGTTACAATAGGTTTCTTAAATGTCCCGGATTCTTCTAATTCTTCTATAGATTTTTGAGCTGATACTCTTTGCTCTTCGCTATGATAAAAAATTGCAGTTGTATATTGATCTCCCCTGTCGACAAATTGTCCACCAGGATCTGTCGGGTTGATTTGCCTCCAGAAAACGTCAAGAAGTTCTGAATAAGATATTTTAGACGGATCATATAGAATCTGAATTGCTTCCAAATGACCGGTTCCACCGGCGGAGACCTCTTTATAATTCGGACTTTCTTTGTGACCGCCGGTATAGCCGGAGACAACATCTATAACACCCTCCAGTTTTTCAAAAGGATGTTCCATACACCAAAAGCATCCTCCCGCCAAAGTAGCTTTAGCAAGCTTATTTTGAGCAAATGAACTCAGGGGCACAAGAAGCAAAAAAAAGAATATGCATATAATAAAAATATTTTTTACAATCATTGTGTCATTCCTTTTCAGACTAAATTATTCACGGCATCCATTATGGCATCATAGTCAGGTTCTTCAGTAATCTCATTGACCATCTGAACATATCGGATGATGCCGTCACGATCCACCACAAAGACAGACCTGGCCAGTAAGCGGAGTTCTTTGATTAAAACTCCATAAGCGGTCCCAAAAGATGCGTTGCGGTGATCGGACAGCGTGACGACTTTGTCCACACCGGCTGCTCCGCACCACCGCTTTTGGGCAAAAGGCAGATCCATGCTGATGGTGAGTATCTGAACGTCTGCATTTAATTTACCCGCCTCCTGGTTAAATTTTCGGGTTTCCATGTCACACACAGGGGTGTCTAAAGAAGGCACTGAAGAAATAACACAGACCTTTCCCCGAAATGATGAAAGCTTGACCGGCGAAAGATCATTGTCAAGAACTTCAAAATCAGGAGCTAAGTCTCCCACCTTGACTTCTTTTCCAATAAGAGTTAACGGGTTGCCTTTCATTGTAATTATTCCAGTATGTTCTTCCATTTTATCTCCTTTCTTTTTCAGAATAAATTTTATTTGGAATCACAGCTTCACAAAGAAGCTGACTCAGCCGTTCACTTAAAAACATAATAGACTCAATATCAAGATGATCGGTAATGGTTTCATCAAACAATAATTTTACTTCAGCCTCAAAACCATCAATTTTATCTTCATCCCAGAACATAAGCATTACAGGAATTCGAGGAAGTGGTCTGAATAGAAGCGCCAGATCAGCCGACTTGATCACACCGGTCATATCTAATCCGCCAAGTTGTTCGGCTGCAGCAAGTAATTCATCAGGTTTGCCTGTAAATTTTTCTATCAGAGGCGCCTCAACATGTTCAACCATGGATTTTATTTTTGAGACAGTATTGGGAAACTCGACAAGGCCTTTCCATTTTTGCGAAGGGAGTTTACTGCCACCCTGCGCCATATGATTATGAATAAAAACCTGTTCCCATCGGGTAAGGTCTGAACCATCTTTCTTTAAGATACCCTGTTCCGTTATAATGATGGAACCCGTAAAATAGGGAAGTTCAAGAGCAACACCATCATCTTTTTTTATCAACCTTCCGCCTATTCTGTCCGGCAACTCCTCGATTTTCATGGAAGCAGATCTTTCTTTTGCCCATTCCAGAGCATCCTGGGCCATATCTCTTTTAAGCCATTTACCGGATGCATATTGTTCATCCAGTTCTTTTTGGCAGTTTTCAATCACACCAGCCTCAATATGAGGGCAGTTACCCAGCGGTAATTTTTCCGATACCACAATGCTGGCAAACGCCAGGCAGGCAGAAAATCCACAGTCTCCACAATTTGTTTTAGGAAGAATATCTCTATAAAGATCTACGACAGACAATGGCATGATATATTTCTCCTCTTTGAGATTTTTTACAACTACAGCCCCTTTTTTTCAAAGAAACCAAACATGAATATTATGAAAGCAACAAACATAACTACAATGATCCAGTGATTGATTCCGAGTATCTGTGGGAGCGTAATTTTGCCGAAATTTCCTATGCCAATGACATTGGCTTTAAAAAATGGATAGGCCAAGGCATAAATGCCTCCGCCGAAAAGCATTCCTAAGATTCCCCATATGGCATCTATTCTGCCTTCACCCAGGGCACCGCCGGCAGTTCCCGGACAATAACCCAAAATAGCCCATCCTATACCAAACAGAGTGCCGCCTAATACCTGGGCGCCGATCGATGTTCCTTTAATGCTCAGATTGATAAGCCCCAGATCCTTTAATAAATAGACGCCTACCGCCCCAACAGCAATGGCACTGAGCATGAACTTGAATATGGTCATGTCCATTAACCGCAAAGCTCCCACCTGTTTGTCAAATCTTAACACTTCAGCTTTCTGAAGCAGAATGCCGAAAAGTATCCCTGTAGCCAATCCATACATCAGGCTCATGACTTATTTCCTCCTATTATTGTAAACCAGTCTGGCGGTGATCAGGCCCGCAAGGAAGAAAAACGTCAGTGCGATAAAACCGCTGACCGCCAACTGGGAAAGGCCGCTGAGACCGTGTCCGCTTGGACAACCCCCAGCCAGCCGAACGCCGATAAGCGCAATGGCACCGCCGAGAAATGCTGCAACACCTCTTTTTAAAGGGCTGCTTCCAAATCTTTCAGCCCACATCGGCGGTACTTTAACAACTTTAAATGTCTTTGAAAGACTTGCGGAAATGAACGATCCTACAATAATTCCTATAACAAACAACAACTGCCAGTTCGGTAGGGAGGCAGGGCCATATTTACCCTTTTTTGTTGTAAAATATTCGAACCTGGACGTATCAATACCCACAGTTTTTTCGATAACAGCGGCGCTCCTTGCGAAGGTAGTTGACGCACCCAAAAATTTACCGGCAATCCATACCGATAAAACGAGTAGTAAACCGGCCAGAGCACCCGCAATGTATGGATTCCATTTTTTTCTGTTCATTAGACCTCCCGAAAATTTAGTCTATGGCATGAGTAGATTTGTATAAGCTTAGCCTTTAGAGATGGACCATTTTTTTCTTGGCATTCAAAACCTCCATGTCTTAATAGGAATTAATTGTTTAGAAAATAGAAAGCAATATATATGCCACCGTACTTTTATCAAAAGTAAAGATTGTTTGTAGGAATCATCCCCTTGATTTTCAAAACAATATGTAAGCTAAGCCCTGAAATTAGAGCTTTGAGCAACTTATGTGCATTTGAAAAAGGGATGAGAATGAGAATATGTCTTATGAGACATTTGTGTTTCAAGCTTAATTATGAGACATAAAAACGCACCATTAAATACGTATCAATACATTATTTGAGTGTATTAACGATGGGTTAAGGGACTAGGCCAAAGGTGAAGACCATTCAAAATCCACCCCCTAAAAAAATTAAAATTATTGCAAAACAAGTAAGCAATATATTAAAGAGCATACCCTGTATCCCTGATTTGATAGCATTTATAAATTTTACAATTAGGCGCGGGTTACTCGATGTTTTTTACGACTGCCCTTTAAACCTTGTATATTAGAAAAGAGGAACGTTTGATGGACCAAATAGCCAAAAAAGTTAAACAATGGATTGACGAAAAAAAAGATCCCAGAAGCGCCCACTGGCAAGGCGGGCTTGAGGCAATGCTGAATGTTTTTTCACCGTATATGGAACCTGGCAAACTAATTCCTGTTCAGCCTCTGGAAAAAGATGACTTTCCTGTTTTTAATGCCGCCCTGGAGGCAGTTGATCTAAGTCCCAACCTTACGGCCGCCTTTTTACCGCCATCTATTGCCGGATCCGTTACCCCCCTTGAATCCACAGTCGAACTTCAGCGAATTGACAAGGGAAAACCATCCTATAAAATTCTGATAGCCAGACCCGGCAAAGATCTGAGAATCTTATGCGCTGAAATATCAGAGCATGCAAAAAACCCCGGAATAGATATTTTCCAGTCAGGAGCGTTATTAGGAACCTATAATTATGATACCCACCAGGACTGTCTTGCATATCTACCCCAAGCCATAAGGGCACATATTTGGGAAAAGGGTAAATGGAGCCAGGATGAATATAAGAGATACACGATTAACTGGTTTGAAAAAATACTGGATCTTGGCAAAAGCACCGTTCGTGTGGAGAAAGACTTCTCTTTTTTCCACAGCCCGACACTGATAAAAAGTAACAGAATCGATGCTCTTTTTACGCTTATTTTTGAAATTCTGCTTAAACGCGCCGGCGATCCTGATGATCAATTTAAAGATGCTATTTCATCGATCCGGAATATCAAAGACAAGGACGTTAGGGTTACTCAATCAAATGAACTTGCTGAAAGAGGAATGCTTGAACTTCTGAATTTGATGAAGGAATTGGAAATTGTAAAATTCGGCGAATTTTCAAACACAGAGAACGAACGGTTTAAAAAAGAATTCTCCAGAACTATCCAGCAAATAACCGACAGGATAAAATAGGCTGCATTCTTTGCTGCAAAATGGACACCTCTGTCCGCCTGGCAAATCCACGGTCAGCTGTAAAAACCGGTCCTCCTGCAATAATCTTACGTCTCGGAAATCCCACAACTCCTTGAAAATACAGGTTTATTAATGACAACCTGTTTATGCCATCAGAATGGAAGAATGGAATGCTGGAATGCTGGAATATTGGGGATATAGGCGGCAATAAACCATTTTAATTGTAAAAAACTCCTTCAAACCCATCATTCCATTACTCCATTATTCCATTATTCCAATTGGGGCGAAGCCCCTAAGTTCTACTATTGACGGGGGGGTTCTGAATCAAATAGGGTCGCTAAACGCTTACTTTCTTCTTGATGATTCCATTAGACCTTTGAATCAGTTTGTCGATTTTGAATGAATCGAGCTTTTCAAACATGGCCTTTCCTGCTTCAGACCAGATATATTGAGTCAGGCATTCCCCGGCCCGTGTACACGTACCGCAAACATTGTCGCTCTCAGTACAATCGGTGATAGCATTTGAACCTTCCAATACTCGTACAATACCTCCAACAGAAATGTCTTCCATCGGTTTGGCCAACATATACCCGCCATAGGGGCCACGCATGCTTTTGACAAATCCGGCCTTCTTAAGTTCCCTAATGAGTTTTTCAAGATATTTTAATGAGATACTTTGTCTTTTGGAAATCTCACTCAGGCGTACGGGTTGGTTTTGCGCATTAAGGGCCAGATCAAGAATCAGCCTTGTTCCGTAACGACTTTTGGTTGTCAATCGCATCCATAGCCTTTTGTTTCAGCTTACCGGGATAAAAGGTGAGTATTGGTATTTAATTTTAGAAATTTTCTTGTTCGCTTATACCGTTCTTTATCTCTTCCGGAAGTACTTTGGGTAGTTTTATTATAAAACAAGATCCCTGTTTCAGTTCTGATTCAATCTCAATTAATCCACCGTGTTGTTCCACAATTTGATTGGCCACAAAAAGACCCAGTCCGGTTCCACTATGACCTTTTGATGAAAAGAAAAGGGTGAAAAGATTTTCCCGTGTTTCCCTGTCCATGCCCATACCGTTGTCCTGCGCTTCGAAAACTGTATAATTGCCATTTTCATAAACGCGAAAAACAACTCGATGGGATTTATCCTTGGCTCTATCGTAAATGCATGCATCTATGGAATTTTCAAGAATATTAACCAGCGCCGAATTTACAGTCCCAGGATCTATTTCAAAAAGCGCCTTTGGATGCTCAAATTTATAAATAAATTCAATATTGTGCTTATCTGCTTTCGGCTTTATCAGTGCAGCAATCTGGTTGGAAAAATCCATAACATTCACTTCGGTCCAGTTTAAGCCCCTTTCTTTCGTATAGTAAAGGATATCAATGACCATGCTGCTAATACGGTGGATCATATTTTTGACAACTTCAATAGCGTCATTGATCTGTACTTGATTCTCTTTTTTGAGGCCTGCTTCAAGGCGGTAAAGACCGCCATCAAGAGCGGTCAACACCCCCCTTATCCCATGGGACATTGAGCCGAGCAAGAGACCGAGGGATGTCAAGCGGCTTTGAAATTTACGTATTTGAGTTATGTTGGTTGCCATCTCCATGACCTGGGTGATTTGACCCGTGTCATCCCGCAAAGGTGCTGTCCAGGTAAGAATATTGTACTGTTCGCCATGTTGTGACGTAACTACCTCCTCTGTTTGATGCGGTTTACCATCTTCGAATGTGGCTTCTACAGGGCAACCACGGCATGGTTCAGTTCTGTGTTTGTAAATTTCATAACAGTATGATCCTATAAAATCACCGAAATCTTGCTTAAACTGTTTGTTAGCGCCGGTAAGCCTGAAATTTCTATCCTGAATGGAGATATAGCAGGGGACCTCATCAAACAACTGTTGAAATAATGCTCTATTTTTATTGGCCGCTTCAAGCTGGGTTTGATAATCTTCGAGTTGGAACCGGACTTCTCTTCGGTGGTATGCTCTTTGTAAAGCAACTTCCAGGGCTCCGCCGTTTATCGGTTTAGTAAGATAATCAGATGCACCCATGCGCAGACATTCCACACCTGTATTGACATCTTTTTCATCAATGATCATTATGACCTGAATTTCAGGAAATTTTTCCTTGACTGTTTCCAGAAATTCTAAGCCATCTTTATCTTTTAATTGGCTATCGGCAATAAGAATAGACGGCTTGTTGTCGGAAATAACGGAAAGGGCCATTTGGCTGGTCGCCGCTTCTTTCACATTATAGCCGTATCTGTCCAGGTATTTTCCCAGAGCATAGCACAATTCCATATCATTGCCCACGACCAGTATGTTGTTATTCATTACCATTTATTTATCATTCCATCTCTGATGGTTTCGTGAAAAGTCCCAAAACCGTCATGCCAAACTTGATCCTGCATCCAGAACTTATTGAAATTACTGGCTCTCAGCTTTCGCAGGAATGACGTTTTCAAGAGATTCTCGACTTTTTACGAGAGCATCATCTTTAGTTTAATATCTACTTCAGCCGATGGTATCCTTTACTGTTTTTAACAGCTTGTCCCGATCGAAAGGCTTGGTTATGTGTGCTACCGCTTTTTGTATGGCATATTTACCGCCGGTCAAACCGGTAATAACAATAACGGGAATTTTCCTGAATTCTTCTTCTTTCATAAGTTTTCGATAAAACCGCGGGCCCCATTCTTCCGGCATTTCCAGATCCAGGGTTATAAGATCCGGTTTTTCCTTTTTGACAATCGGCATGGCTTCGGAACCATCCATTGCCGAACATGTTTCGTAGCCGTTATCACCAAAAAAATCTTCAAGATATGATACAATATTGGGGTCATCATCAATAATTAAAATCTTTTTCGTCATAATATCTCCTCTTCCTTCATTTTTTTCAAGTTAGCACCGCTACCCGCCCTCCCCTTTTAAGGGGGGTATGACTACATATCTTTTATTTTATCAGGGCGATTTACACTTGCCACCGGACATGTTGCACGCAACACAACCTGTTCAACCGTACTCCCAAGCAGTTCTTTTTCAGAACTCGGCTTTCTAGTATGGTGTGCCATAACAATGAGATCAGCGTAATTTTCGCGGGCAAATTTTACTATCTCTACGTAGGGTATTCCTTCCCATATTTCGATCTCATAATCATCGAATCCTTTCAATCTGGGAACATACATTTTTCTTATCTTTTCTCTGGCTTCCATCATGTTGTCTTCTATCTCGTCCTGTTCCATGATTTTTCCGGAATGAACGGAGCTGATATCATAAGCATGGAAAAGATGTAGCGTGCATCCAAACGTTTTTGCCACCTTATATGCAAAAAGAAACGCCGAATCCGCCGCCCTGGAAAAATCTGTTCCGAAAACGATATTGGAAAACCCTCCCCAGGCCGATGCAACCGGACGACCGATGATAAGAACGGGGCATCGTGCCGATTTTGTAACAGCCTGCAGCGTACTACCCGTAGCGCTTCTATAAGTATAGGTGCCTTCATCTTCCTCTCTGGTGGTCGATCCCATAATGATTAGATCTACATCCTTTTTGCGTGCAGCCCTGAGGATTTCCGTATGAGGAACTCCGGGCAGTGCTTCAATCGTACAATTTTGATGCATTTCAAGTTGTCTTGCATAGGTGTTTTTCATCTCCTCCTTTACCCACCCAAGATAATCATCATCAAAAGTTACGGTTTCACCGGTTCTGACGTCTGTTACGAATCGGCTAAACCCCCTCGAAGGAATACCGAGAACGTGAAAAACAATAAGCTCTGAATCGTATCTTTTAGCCACATCAAAAGCCACTCTGGCCGCGTGGTCACACGAAGGAGAAGCGGTTGTTGCAAACAGTATTTTTTTGAACATAAACCACCCCCTAATAATATTGGATGTTTCAAACGTGATGGCTTCGTAAAAAGTCCAACTTCTGCGTTGCGCTGCATTCCTCGTCACTGCGACGTACTATACGTACGTCTCATTCCTCGGAATTTGCGCGCCTTGAATTTGGAGCTTTTTACTTTGCCATCAAAATCTGACTTTTTACGAGACCTTCAAACGCATCCCCTGATTTATTCTTCCT
>Ga0233414_10001033_pt1 | contig 11016 bp, 13 predicted proteins | sample Na_anoxic_10_MG_FD_189020 | JGI IMG/M metagenome (GOLD analysis project Ga0233414, IMG submission 189020) | Seawater microbial communities from Saanich Inlet, British Columbia, Canada - Na_anoxic_10_MG | ecosystem: Environmental > Aquatic > Marine > Inlet | place: Canada: British Columbia...
AACAAGTAGGTTTTGGTACATCTACAGGAAAAGCCCACTTCGCGATCTGCTGATATGGGCCGCAAGCACCTTTGTGGCTTACGACAACTTCCCCTACGCTGTAGATGCTGAATTTAGACTCATGATAAGCGACAGTTATAAGTTCATCCGCAGTCACACTCTCATCAGCATAAGCGACCATAGATTCCGATAACGTGTATAAATAACACGAGCCCTCAATCACCTTCTCCTTCGGAACGTGGCTGGTGTTCAACAATGTGAGAATCACTAGAAAAACAGTCTTTAACTCTAACATCTTCTATCTCCTTTAGGCACACTTTAAAATTAAACCCTAAGTCTAAAACGGATGCTTCTACCTCAACTCTCTCCCCAGTGTAAACATCTAAGTTCAAAACACTACTCGGCAAACTGTGATCGGTTGCAAACAACCCTTCTTTAAACGGTATATAGCCCTCATATCGCCTAGACACAAACGCGCTCAAAGATAAGTCGAAGGTGACCTCTTGTAAATCTAAATGGTGTAAGCAGTAATGTGTGATGAAGTCTTTTAAAAAGTCTTTGGAAAACCAAACCGCCCCAGAGTAGTTAAGCACGTCCGCCTTATACTTAGATACACCCTTACCGCAGGGTATCCCCTCTTTAAGGACTTTACTGTTAGGGATGGTGAGCCATACAAACTCTAAACCCTCCTCGATAAACTCTTGTAAGTGTGAGTTCGCTCTAGGACCTAAGACGGCATCGTCTTCTAAAACCAACACAAAGTCTCCAATCTCGTAAGCGGATAGAGCGTTGGATAATTGGAGGATTGATCTTTGTGAGTAATCTACATCGGCACCCGTATTTAAGATGTATACCTCGTCAGTCAGCGTAGCCTCAACTAAGAGCTTGAGCCGATACGCATAAGGGAGGCGATAGAGGCAAGTGCGGATTAAAACTGTTAGTTTTTCCATGCTAGTAATGGTATATTGAAGCTCTGTGGAGGTTAAGAATGCAGTATTACGATCTGAAAACACTTTTGAATTTTGCGGTCATAGACGGCACACTACAGTACCTCATACTCGACCTGTATAAAAGTCTTAAAAAAGATGAAGATCGGACAGCCTTACTCATTTATCTATCTACAGCTCTGTTGAACTTGGGCACACTGGCCTTAAGCGATATGCTAGCGAGATTGGTGAGCGACACATTGGACCATAACCGATACGAAGAGGGTGCAACCTACACACTCGCGCCATCAGCCGAGTATTTAAAAAGGTATAGCGACTACTTAGTTTCAGAAGCTAAGACTAAAGAAGAACAAAGCGCCATTCAAAAAAGAGCGTCAGACACAGTAAACGCCCAGCCTAAATACTCCTCTAAGTATGTAAAAACTGAAACGTTCTTTTATGGGGCTATGGCCGCGTTCGGGTTTTTAGTTAAACGGAGAGAAGGCGCATCTATCATAAACTCTGCGTTATACGGCCTTACTCAACCTACCGCCATCATCTTAGATGACGCGAAGTCGAATTCATGAGTTTTGAGACACATAGATATAAGGGGTTACGAATAAGAGGAGGATGAAAATTTGTTGCATAGTGTATCTCCTTATGTATACTGAAGCGCACACCCACTATACGAAAAAGCAACAGGAGTCAAACGGTTAAATGCGGGATTTTGAAAAAAGCCCTATAGGTGTTTTCTACATTGTCCATGCCCTTTTAGAGAGAGATTGTGGGGAGATGTCTTACGAGGTGTTTAAGTCTGTTCTGCCCCAACTGAAAAAAATAAACACGCAAGAGAAGAATGCCCTGTTAAATGAGGTGAAGGTGTTTTTACAAACTAAAAGTTTTGTAGATCAAGAGCCTATCTTCATACAAAACTCTACAGAACTAGAATTGGGTCTATTAGACGATTACTTAGAAGACAACACGATCTTCGACATCGAGCAATACTTAGATACACACAAAGACTCTTTCCCCTATATTCACACAGGTTTAGTTAACCCTGAAGAAAACCGCGAGATTTTGCTCATGGAGGTAGAGGGTAACAGCAGTGACCGTATGAAAATAAAACTTGAAGAGGTTACGAAAATCGATCCCGTTAAAGCCACATTGCTTGTCGGAAGTCTATTTGCAGCAACGCACTATATAATAAAACCTAGAAGGTAGGAGCTTTTATGAAGGCTGTCGGATACATAAGAGTATCTACACAAGAGCAGACGGATTCTGGTCTTAGCTTAGATGTCCAAAAAAGAAAAATAGAGGAGTTCGCACAGTTTAAGAACCTAACGTTAGTTGAGGTTATTTCTGATGAAAACGTAAGTGCGGGTATACCCTTAAATGAGCGTGAAGGCGGACAAAAACTCATAGACAAAGCAAAAACCGAGCCCGTCAGCATCATAGCTTTAAAGTTAGATCGTCTTTTTAGGGATGCCGCTGATTGCCTGAACGTCACCAAAATGTGGAAAGACGAAGACACACCGATTCATTTATTAGACTTAGGCATAGATACAACGACCGCGATGGGCAGAGCCTTCCTCTCTAGCGCAGCTACATTTGCGGAATTGGAGAGGAACCTCATATCCGAGCGTACAAAAGACGCTTTACAACAGATAAAGCTCAATGGTGGGATTCTTGGCGCAGACGCATATGGGTGGAAAAGAGGTGGGGATGTTGATGCGTCTGGGCGCAAAAAGTTAGTGCCTGTAAAAGAAGAAATAGAGATCTTAGGTGAGTGTCAGGCTTTGAGGACTTTAGGGTTCACTTTTAAACAGATAGCTGATACCTTTAACTCTCAAGGAAAGCCTACAAAAAGAGGGGGTCGTTGGTTCCCTAGCACTGTTCGAAACTATTGCAATAAAAGAGGCAAGTCATGAGTCCTGAAGTCATAATCCTGTTCTTAAAAAAAGCTCTGAATGCATCAGAGGACGTTAAGAAAAAAGCCATATTTGCAGTAGTAGGCTTCATTACGCTATTGGCGCTTAAATATATATTAGAGCCTAAAAACACCGTTTTATCGGAGAGCCAACAAGCGGTCGATGAGGTGAACGTAGCGACGGACGCAGCTAAAAAGGCTATAAAAGAAATAAACCCGCCTTCGATTGAAGAGACAAAACAAGAGGTTGAGAAGGAGATTAAAAATGTACAAGATGATGTTCTTGATCCTAGTATGGACTAGCACTGCTTTAGCGAGCCCGAACACACCCCATTTAGTGACCTGCAATATGAGTGAGGGGGTTTGGGAAAAATCGGACGGCACGACAGTATGTATACCTTGTCCTGACACCGATTTGTTCTTCACGGATACATCTTTGAAGCTCCCGCAAGGGTGCATCACACACTTCCCCGGAGTATATCTATCGATCAATAACTATAAAAGTTTAAAAGAAGCCGAACTTTTTACAACTAAAGCCTTAAACTTCCAAAAGTCAATACAGCCCGCTTTGGAAAACCTCAACTCTAAAATGAAGCAACTAATCAATAAGTCCGAAGTTCTGGCTTCAAAAAACCAAGCGCTCATTGACGACAGCATAAATAAGGAGAAGAGCATCTCCGCTTTAGAAGCCAAGGGTTCAATGTACCTCTTTACCGTAATAACAGTGTCGGTACTCCTCGTAGCCGAGACTACCTTTTTAATTTTAAAAAACTGAGACTAAAACATGCTTTATATGACGCATATAGACGAAAATCTATCAAAGGGCTATACACAATGCGCCCTAAATTACATAAAAGCGCTTCAGACACAGAGCGTAAACTTTGAACTCTTTACACTAATGAACGGTGTTCAGTGGGCGAACGCGCCTTGGTGGATTCAAGATTCCGCAGATTATTTCGCTAAAACGCAATCTGACCGGAAGTGCATACTCGTTCACCTCATGCCTTCAGACTTATGCGAAGCGCCATTGATAGCCTTAGAGAGAAAAGCCGACGAATGCGCTATAGGGTTAACGACTTTTGAAACTACCCACTTGCCTACTTGGATCACGGAAACATTGAATTCGAAGCTCGATGGGCTCATAGTACCTTCAGAGTTTAACAAGACCGCTCTATTAAACTCTGGAGTCACTATACCCATCCATGTCGTTTATCACGCCTTGGGCGATTGGTGGTGGAAAGGTAAACCATTTTCGGAAGATAAGGATGACGATGTTTTTGTTTACGGGTATGTAGGTGCTTGGAACAACAGGAAAAACCCTGAAGCTGTGCTAAGGGCTTATCTGCAAGCCTTCCCTGAATCCACAGGAAAACACGCTTTACTCATTAAAACACATGGGCCTAACGCTATAGATTCGCTAGTGAAGCACACAATAAAATCCCTTGTCGGTGAAGAGTCTAGAGAGGACATTTGGTTTTACAACGAGGATTGGGATGAAGATCAAATGCTGTGGTTATTCAAGCATATAGACTGTTATGTTTCAGCACACAAAGGAGAGGGCTTCGGTTTAGGCTTAGCGCAAAGCGCAGTGGTCGGAAAACCCGTCATATATACAGGTTTCTCCGCACCTACAGAGTGGTTAGGTAAAGAGAGAGGACACTATCCGCTAAAGTTTAAACCCAAAGCGGTAGATGGCGTAGACGCTTCAGTGAACCTGCACTTTTCAGACTCGATGAATAAAAACACTCTGTTTTGGGCAGAGCCTGATTTTGAGGATTTAGCGCACACCATGCTTGATGTTTTTAATAACAAGGGCGATATAAGCGTAGACACAGCCCATATACGGAAGGCGCTTTCTTGGGATTCTGTTGGTCAATCTTTAGTCTCGGCAATCGAAAGTGTGTCTGGTCGCAAACTGCAAAAAGTAACAGAAAACGTTACTTAGGGTCGTAGCATACAAAGACTACGCCGTACCTTGAAGGGAGGAACTCGTCTTTGAGTATGCTTCTCCAAACTCCCCGCGCCTGTTTGGAGATATGCCTCTCTTGGGACACCTCAGAAGGGGCATTGCAATCCTCACTGGCGATAAGCAGATGCTTTTGACGTATATCCGACAAGTCCTCAAAAGCTAAATAATAGATGAGTTTGCCGATACCGAAGCCTCTAAATTGTTCAGCTAACTCCGTACTTCTAACATACCAACGCTCTTCTGCAAAACACCCCTCCGCTTCAAGGTGTCTCACCTTAGCCTCACACAGGTCATTGAAGCTATCCTCTTTGGTGAGGAAGATACGCCCTATGGTTTCACCTTTTAAATCCACATCGAAATATGCTCGGTCATCGCTTATGAAGTTTTCACCGTATGTCAAGTCGATTTGATCGATTAACTCTTGTTGCTCCGTTTCGTCTAGCGAGTAGAAATCTAAATCCCCGTTGCTCCTGAGCGGAGGCAACAACGAAGGGAACAACGAAGGTTGCTCACTCGACCTAAAGAACTCAATAGGTAGTCCTGCGATAATCTGTGCAAAGTCTATAACTTTACCCTGTAAACGCCCTGTTTCCTCTGTCTCACCATCTCCGATTAACACAGAAACACAAGCGATGATCACACTTTTAACATATTGAGCTTGTTCGCAATAAGTCAGTGAGGCTATATAGCCTGAAAGGGCTTTACTCTTAGGCTGAACAGTCTCTGAGCGAGCGTCATAGCGGAACGCAGGTAAAGGCTTGAGTGACGCTGTTTGGTTGGGAGGGTTTAACACATACCTCATATTGAATAGTTTCAACATCATAGGCGAGTTTCTATTAGCTTTGATGTTCGATGTGTTAGGGTAACTTATCTTGTTCTCTACAGTAAGTCTATTTTTGCCCTTGAGTAACAACCTCGGACCCGTTTGAAGTCGATTTGGGTTTGCCGCGTAGGCTCCATAAGAACCTAAAATGATCTCTTCAGTGTCTGGATCAAGTAAAGTGTTTATGTCAGGTAAGTTTTTACGATTTTGCACATGCTTTAATAAAAAAGCTAGAAAGTCTAAAACGATAAACTTGCAGAGCTTTGACCCTATTCTCGATTTGTTCCCAATAAAACTGAGCAGGTGAGGTCTGCAACCCAAGCCGACCATCTTCCATAAGTTGCGAGTCTCTAACAAATATTCCACTTCTGGGTTTATGTATTCTGGAAGACGGAACCCCGCTTTTTGAGCGGCATCAAAACATTTACACGCCCAAACAACTAAATCTGCATTTGTAAGATGAACTTCTATTTTGTCCTGCATTTTAAGTTTTCCTTAAGCTCTAAAAGTAGTGTAATATGTGGCATATCTTACCATAGTGAGAGCAGGATTTAAACGTTATGAAGAAAATAACAATCGGAGCTTTGGCTGTACTTTCCATAGTGGCTATAACCTACGGAGCATATGCCCAAAGGAAAAAAAAACCGCCTTTAATTACCAAAAAAGTCTCTAGTTTGTTTGTGCTTGGCGACTCTCAAGTAAAGCGCCACCTAGCGAATGCGTTTAAAGAAGTTTTCCCCTCAGATGCGTTCATTGTGAGGTCGTTTGGTCTAGAAGGCGCTAGACCCTCCACATATTTAAAAGATGATTCAAATTTGTTAAAAGACTCTTTAGTTTGTGCCGATGTGGTGTTTATTCAGTTAGGCGATAATGGGATTACGTCAAAGGCAAACGTTTCAGATTTAGAGCGAGAAGTGAAGAACCTCTGCCCTGACGCTACGGTTGTATGGGGTGGGCCGTTTAAAGTAGTATTGCCGACCACCGATAGCGACTACGTTAACAATGACCCTGATAACCCAAGGAACATACACACTTACAACAAAACAAAAAGATTGTGGATAGAGCGTATTAAAGAGGGTTTAAGCGAAGACGCGATATTCATCGACGCATACACGCTTCAGGAAAGTGAGCCAAATACCTCTCCGTTTAGTGACTCTAGAGACGGAGATGGAGTACACCTCACCTATCCTTCTGCCGAGCGGTATGTTACAATGGTTGACAACTTATTGTTTTCCAACAAAGTGAGCAGCTGAAAATGTCTAGAAAAAAGTCTACGGATATGATGCCTAGATCTCGAAAACTGCTAGGCTTAATGGAAGACAACTGGTCTAAGTTTAGAAAGACTGTCAACAAACGTTGGAGTAAGTTCCAAGAGGGTAAAGCTAAACTTATACCTACAAAAAAAACATCGGGGCTCGTGTTAGGTAGCGGATACTTCGGTATCGTTATGGCTACCTCAGATGAACGTTTAGTGTTTAAAATAACATCGGATGAAGATGAGGGTTATTTGTCTGAGCTTATACTTAAAGACCCCGATCTCAGGTGTAACAAAGGGTTGCCGTATCTCTTCGATGTGTTCAGGATACCCGAATGGCAGGCTTATGTCATTTTGAGAGAGAATGTGCAATACGGTTTAGATATTCTCCCAGACTCATCACCTCTCACACGAAGCATCCCTATACTCGATCAGTACGGTGATCGCTTCTTAAAGATAGAGAGCGATGTTGTGAAAATGTTGAACGCCTTAGACGACATACACGAAGAGCTAACACCGCAGGACTTTGACTTCGCGCTTAAAGAGAGCTTAGGCGCGATTCGTATCGAGATCATAAAGACTCTAAAACGGCTACCTAAAACATCAACAAAGTCCAAGTATTACTACGCGATGTCCGTCATCCGCTATATCCTAGACAGATATGGTATTGCCCTATGGGATTTACACGAACTAAACTTAGGTCGCCACAAATACGATATGCAGGAGTTAGACGAGAACGCCCCACCTTTAGACAAAAAGGCGGTACTCATACTGGATGTGGGGGGCAATTTCGGTAGCCCTATCCTAGAGAAACTCATTCCAAAGGAGAGCATTAAATGAACTTTTTAGACAAGGGTGCAAATGCTATCGCTCGCTCTGTAGTAGACAATACGGTAGGTACGATCATGAGCGCACTGCCCCAAGGCGAAAAAGCTGAGGAGGTAGGTAATGCGTTGGGGACAAAACTAGAGGCTATCGTGCAAAGAGAGTTTCTCCCCGCACTTTTCTTCTCGAAAAGTGGTAAAAAAGGAGAAACATCTAAGGAGAGCAAAGGTGTTTCCCAATTAGAACAGGTTTACAACGACGCGATTAACGCTATCCCTGCTAAGATTAAAGTAACAGGAGTTACACTAAGTCTAAGGTCTGCGGTTAAATCGAGCTTCACCTTTAGTGAGTTTGAGGCGATTGTGAATCAGTCCTTGCTCCCTATGGCACGAGAGGCCGCCAAGAAACCCATAGATACAATAAAGTTTAGGGTGGCCGCGCTCACTATAGGTTCTTTTGTTGTAGGCGGGCTAGCTGGGTACGGGATCTGCTACTTCGTCCATAAGCGGTCTAAGGTCTAACTTCAAGAACCAACTCTTCCTCCCCCTCCGCATAGGGGCTTGCACCAATACGCCAGCATAACTAAACGCGAGCTTTGCGTTAAGGAACTTCTTCGGTGAGGATTGGCTGAAGGCGTTTGGTGCATCTACAGCGAGGGAGAGTGCTGAGATAGATTGTTTTAGCACCCAGAGATTATCCTCTTGTTCACAACGTAAGAGTATCTCAAAAATCAACCGCTTAACCGAAGACTCTCTTCTTATACCCAACACTTTGGGTTTATTGTTCTTGGCTCTCTTATATATCTCTTCGGCTAAGAGTAAAGCGTCCTCTTTTTCCACAAAGCACCCCAAGTAAAAGATTTTGTAAATATGTAAACTGTACGCTATAATACAAAAAATGTAGAAGGTATGCAAGATGCAGTTTAAAAACAAAATCCCATTGTTTATTGGCGGTGCGACCTTGCTTGGGGTGATCGTTTACGCGATCAGAAAAGCCTCAGCAGAGGCTAAAGCGTCAGACTTCGATGTCTTAATGGACGCGGTTCAATTTGAACCTATCCTTCAAACGGGTTTTGCGGTGAGCGAGAAAACAGAAGAGCGGTACCTACGAATAGTATTTCCTTTCTACAGTATACCCATAAAATCAAGGGTTGTAGAGATAAAGTACGATGGGAATACCTTAAAGTATAATACGGCTTCAGGTAGCGTATACAATACGCCGTTCACATATGACGAGATACAAGATAACTTCAAGGAAGTGCAGGGTTTGACAGGATCGAAAAAGTTTACAGAATACGAGATCAAAATGCTCGCGGCATTGTTGGAGGCAGAGCGCGGTAGTTTCAAAAACAAAGGTATAGGCTACTTGGGTGACATTAGAGAGAGCGGTGCGATTATTTGGGCGTTCTTGAACCGCATGGCTTTAGACCCAGATTACACGATAGGTGAGCTTATCTACGACCCGCCTGCGGGTAGCGAGTGGAAGGCTTGGAACGCCGGGCTTAAGGATAGGATTGTCGGGGCAGAGCCTTCTCAGAGCGCGTTCGACTTTGTTGTGTTAGTCTTATCGGGTCTTATCCCTAATGAAATAGGGAGCCGTACTAACCTGCTACACATTTACACACAAATAGAGCTTGGTAGAACTATCCCTAACTGGGCTCTACCTAAAGATCACCCACGCGCCTATACTTTAAATATGGTTCCGCCTATAATGATAAACGATGCTGTATTCGCCGAAGCCCTACCCGCTTAAGGAAAGATTTATGTCAGAATATACCACCGAAACATTAGACGAACTGCACGAAGCCATAGATGCTAAAATACCGTTATTAGAGTTAGAACATATTGCCCGAAATATGTGCAAAGATTTAGAGTTTGTCGGCGCAAGAGATCTGCCCCGGATAGATCGCGGCAAACCCCACAGGTTCAAAGAAAACTTGGAGTTGTGGGTTGCCGGACAAGCATTAGCGAGAGGCGCGGGGCAATGGGATCTCCCTATACGGGGTTACACTTGGAACGAGCCGCATATACAGGAGGTTTTTTGGAATATATGGGAAACTAATTTCCATCCTCTACTGTGTGATCCCGACATAGAAGTCCCCTTTTGGAAGCTACTCACAGACTTTATTGACGTATTCTTCCCCTCTGATCTTCATGAGTATGAAGAATATGAGTGGTTTAATAGAAATTATGGGCATGTTAACCTAGAGATGATAACCCTTGAATATACCAAAGCTAAGTCCGAAGTACCTATCTTCGATAGAAAGGGGTTCGTGATAGACCCTGAGTTTTGGGTAGACCATATGAGCGCCCAACAAAAACTCGAAAAGGAGTTAGCGGCTTTAGAAGTTGAAGACCAACAGGACGCAAGCTCTTTTCAAGGAAAATTAGTATTGACTACAATCGCAGGATTAGCTTCAGTCGGCATGGTTTATCGTATGCGGGCTAAAAGGGGTATATAGACATGAGTGAAAGACCGTTAGGATTTTTAGACCAAGGTTTCGGCCAGTACACAGAAGAAGAGTTGATGGACAGGCTCTTAGAGGCTGCACAATATAGTGATGAACACTATAATTATGTAAACGCTGAGGCTCAGTCTCTCGCGATGGTCCTAAGAAAGAAGGTCCGCATTTGCGGTGGGGAGCGGAACGCACTATTTAATCGCGCACTTATAGATAATTATGTGACTACAGAAAGAACAGTGCATGGGGTAAAGGTTTTTGACACGAAAGTTGAAAAAGAGTGTGTTGATAAGGGAGCTTGTCAGCAGAGGGATGGAGTCTGGGTGCCTTGGAACATTAATTGGCATGATAGACGTTATGCTGAGCCCGCTTGTTATTTGGATTCATTAGAAACCCAATTAGATGATGAGTTCGCTTTCACAAATTCTCAAACACGCTATTTCTGGATTGGATGGGTTGCTACAACAGAATATGATTGGGTACGGGAAAAGTGGGTTTTTGGAGGATTCTGGGGTCTTAGACCCTTTGGGCGGGTGGGCGATAGCCCCCTCTTCAGCCTGAGTTACCCATACCCCGGAGACCTTATACAAGATCCCGACATAAATAAACCTTACTCTAGTGATAGTTTTCCTGCTTATGTTAAAAGAAAAGGGATGATGAGATTAGACAGTAGCTCTACGGGAAAGACTGCCGAACAAATCGAAAAATTGCTCGTCTCTGCGTCCAAGGATAGCGTTACCGCACTAGCTGCCCTGGCTAACATTACACAAAAAGAGCTTGAAAGGGAATGGGACAGCTACTTTAAAGCGGGCGCACACCCTGTACACTTG
>Ga0233414_10001034_pt1 | contig 11013 bp, 9 predicted proteins | sample Na_anoxic_10_MG_FD_189020 | JGI IMG/M metagenome (GOLD analysis project Ga0233414, IMG submission 189020) | Seawater microbial communities from Saanich Inlet, British Columbia, Canada - Na_anoxic_10_MG | ecosystem: Environmental > Aquatic > Marine > Inlet | place: Canada: British Columbia...
TTTTTTCTTAAGTATTTAATTGTAGAATATTATTAAGAATAACTTTACTTTACACTATTTTTTTTTTAGATTACTTAATAACAAAGTTAAATATATTTATTAATAAAACAAAAAAAATGAAAAAAATATTACCAAAAGTTAGGAAAATAATAAATATGTCTATTAAACAGGCAAAAATACATAATGATTATGAAGTAAAAATTGAATATATTATAATGTCTTTGATTAATGATTATAACAATAGTGCAATAAAAATAATTAATTCTTTGGGTGTTAATATAGATAAATTATACCATAAAATAGAAAAAGAAATGGTAAAAAATAAATTAGAAAAAAAATTCCATTTTAATGAAAATGAGTTGGATTTAGAATTAACAACTAAAAAAATAATAAGGAAGGCTGAAATTGAATGTGATAGTTTAAATGAAGATTTTTTAGATACTCACCATATAGTACTTTCAACATTAAAAATTAATAATAACATTAACACTATTTTTAAAAATATGGGTATAAGTTATAAAAAATTTAAAAAAGAAACTGAAATTTTTATAATAGAAAATAGTCTTGATGATATTGATGATGAAGAAACATTTAAAAATAAAAAAACCACTAAAAAAACTAAATCCAGTACACCTATATTGGATAATTTTTCTATTGATATTACTAAAAGTGCCCTTGAAGGTAAGATTGAACCTGTTATTGGGAGAGATGATACAATAAAAAGAATAGTACAAATACTATCAAGAAAAAAGAAAAACAATCCAGTGTTAATTGGTAACCCTGGGGTTGGTAAAACTACAATAATTGAAGGTTTGGCCTTAAAAATTATTCAAGGTGATGGACCTAGAACTTTATTAGATAAGAGAATAGTATCTTTAGATTTAACATCATTAGTTGCAGGTACAAAATATAGAGGTCAGTTTGAAGAGAGGATAAAAGGTATTGTAGATGAATTGTTACAAGTAGATGATGTAATATTATTTATAGATGAATTACATACAATTGTTGGGGCAGGTAATTCTATTGGGGCAATAGATGCGGCAAATGTATTGAAACCGGCATTGGCAAGGGGTGACCTACAACTTATAGGGGCAACAACCTTAGATGAATTTAGAAAAAATATTGAAAAAGATGGGGCATTAACTAGGAGATTTCAACAAGTTTTAATAGAACCACCATCACTTGAAGACACTATAGATATCTTAATAAAAATAAAGTCATCCTATGAAAAATACCATAAAGTTATGTATAGTTATCAAACAATTGAACAATGTGTTAAATTGGCAGATAGATATATAACTGATAGAGAATTCCCTGATAAGGCCATTGATATTATGGACGAAGTTGGGGCAAAAGTTCAAATTAATGTTAAACCACCAAAATCTATAAGTAAATTAGAAGAAAATATAAATTTATTAAAAGAACGAAAGAATAATGTGGTTAAAACTCAAAAATATGAAGAGGCGGCAAGACTAAGGGACGAAGAAAAGATTAATAGGGAAAAATTAGAAAAAGAAAAAGAAAAGTGGTTAAAGAATTTAAATAAAAAAAGACAAGAAATAACCATTGAAGATGTTACAGAAGTTGTATCAATAATGACAGGGATACCTTTAAAAAGATTAACTGGTGATGAGGGTAAAAGGATGATTAATATGGAAAAAGAACTTGAGGGTTCTGTTATTGGGCAAGATATGGCATTAGAAAAAATCGCTAAGTCATTGAGAAGAAATAGGGTAGGTATTAGAAACCCTAAAAAACCTATAGGATCTTTTATGTTTTTAGGTCCAACCGGTGTTGGAAAGACACATATCGCAAAAAAACTCGCACAATATATGTTTGGGGATGAAGATTCTTTAATTAGGTTTGACATGTCTGAATTCCAGGAAAAACATTCAATTTCCAGGTTAATTGGTTCACCTCCAGGTTATGTAGGTCATGAAGAGGGTGGTCAGTTAACAGAGAAAGTTCGAAGAAAACCTTATTCCATTGTGTTATTCGATGAGATTGAAAAGGCGAATAAAGAAATATATAATATTCTTCTTCAACTTTTAGATGATGGGCAATTAACTGATAGTTTAGGTAGAAAAGTTAATTTTAAAAATTGTATGGTGATCATGACATCAAATGTAGGTGTTAGGAAGTTACAAGAATTTGGTACTGGACTTGGGTTTAATACTAAATCTAAACAATCTATAGAAGAAACTATTAAAGAGGATACGTTATTAAATGAACTTAAAAAACAATTCCCACCTGAATTCCTTAATAGGTTAGATGATGTGATAATATTTAAAACATTAACAAAAGAACAAATTGGGAAAATTGTGGAATTGGAAATTGTTAAATTAAAAGAAAGGGTTGTTGAAATAGGTTACACATTACAAATTAATAAAACTACAAAAGATTATTTGGTGGAACAAGGGTACCATAAAGAATATGGGGCAAGACCATTAAATAGGGCGATACAACAATATATCGAAGATCCTGTTTCTGAAGAAATATTAAGTGGTAGAGTTGAATTAGGTCAAACTATTAAGGTGAGTTATTCTAAAACAAAAGAAAATATTTTGGTGAAAGTTGAATAAAAATTTTGTTTTCTCATTACTTTTCTTTAATTTTGATATGCAAACAATTTAAAAAACCATAAAAATTATATGAAATGAAAACTTTAATATTAATAATAGTAGGTATTTTTTTCAACTTCAATTTACTTTTTTCTCAAGAAAAAATTGATTTAGAATTTTTTGAGTATTATAAAAAAAGTTTTTACCTAGATGGTGACTTTTTGAAATATGATTTAGGTATTGGGGAGGTTATTACCGATACTATCATGAAAGATATGGTGAAAAATAAAATTGTTAGGTTTCCAAAAAGATGTGATGCCACTTTAGATGATTATACTGATTATTCTTATTGTTTAACTGGTAATGAATTGGAATCTGGGTTTTTGTTAAGTAACTTTTATATCTCTTATGATGAAGAAAATAATGAGGATTTATTTTCTATTTTTATTAAAAAATTAGAAAAAGATATAAATGAAGAAAACTATCAAATATTTAGTTATGAAAAGATTAACTGTAAAATTTTTAGTTTTAAAAGGTCTAAAGATTTAGATGTATACGACCCTAATACATTAGAATTGATTGATACGATACATATTGAAAAATATATATATGTTCTTATAGTTACTATGTATGAATAAATAATACAATAAAGATATATAGATAAAAAAAACACACTAAGAAGTGTGTTTTTTTATGTTAAATGTGAAGAGTTAAAGACCTCGATCATGTTTTCTCATATAATTTCTCCTAGGGATAGTTAAGTCACTATCATTTATCACCTCTTCTAGTTTATATTTGTGATACTCTTCTAACATTTCTGCTACTTTTTCTTCATTTGTTCCTAAGTAGCCACTTTCGTCATGCTCACCCAAATCATAAAGATATTTGCTTGATTCAAACCATTCTTTTGCCGTCATCTTTTTAGTTTTGTTTATGGAGGGCAGACTTAAATCATCATTAATTTCATTAATCACTTTTTTGGTTATCTTTTTTAAATCTGATTCCGTAAGGGTAAATAGTTTACCATTTTTTTTAATTTTCATATTTTTTTAATTTAATAATATTGAAATAAGAAATTACCAACATTTTTAGCTATACGAAATAAATCTTTAAACTCAGCATCTGGTAAAGATTTTAATTCATCAACTAAAGTTCGTAAATCTCCTAAAGTTAATTCATAAATATCCCAATTATCTTCTATTGGTACTGGTATTCTAATATTTCCCTTATATGGTACTACATATTTTTCCATAGTTTCCATAGAAGCTATTGAATTCTTTAAATGTATAGGAGTATTTGTATTAGCACCCTCTAAATCATCAGCCGTAATATCTAATATCTCAAGTCGTGGTGCATTCTTAAGATTTATCTCTATAATTTGATTTAATAAATAAAGTAACTCATCTCTCATCTCTGTAGAAAGAAGTCTACCCATATCATTATTTTCATTAATTACTTTTTTGATAATCTTTTTAAGGTCTGATTCCGTAAGGGTAAATAGTTTACCATTTTTTTTAATTTTCACACTTTTATTAATTTTTTAAACTTTGTTTTGTTTTGGTTTTTTGTGCGACATGACCAATATCACCACTTGAAACTTCAGTAGATTCTAAACCTTTACTACTATCACCTTTTTTTGTGTCTATATTAATTTTACCATAAGGATAATTTTTAATCCCATCCCATTTAGAAAAAACATTATCGTAATACGCAATTTCAGCGTCTACATACCCTTTTAATGTTAATAAACCAACAATACCATCAGTATATTCTTTTTTACCTTCAGGTGTTTCTATTTCATTTTTAGATTCAGTATATTTTAATAGTTGTTCTTGTAGTTTTTTAACACAACTTTTATCTAAACTATTTTTAGAGTATTTTAATATTTTCCCAACTAAAGGACTATTTTTATTTTTTTCACCTTTACTAATCTCATTTCCTAAAATTTCTTGTGTGTTTTTCATTGTTTCTATAAAAAAATCATAAGTTTTACCTTCTTTTTTTAATAATGAAAGTGGCTTACCACTACCTATTGTAACGGCTAAATTCCTTACTTGTAAGAGTATACCTTTACATGTACCTAAACTTTTATATATGTCTTCTATAGTACCTTTAAACCAATCCTTTTTTAAAGTAGTTGTTTGTGTAGATTTTACTTTAGGTTTCTCTTTTTTTTCAGGGTCAGTACCAAGACCTATGATTTTACTATCAGAAGGTTTTATGTTTTCCAAATCTTTTGGGTCTACAGGTTTTTGTTCGTTAATAAAGTTTTCAGATAAAATATCATGAGAATTTTCACCTATTTTAAATTTCATTAACTTTTTCATCCTACTTAATTGTTCATTAAGTGTATTTAGTTTCTTTTTCATATATATATATAAATTACCTTCTTCTTCTTATTTTATTGTTACTTTTCCTTTTTGGTCCCATAATCTTCCTTTTTTTCCTGGATTCCATTATTTCTTTTCTTTTTTCATTTTTTACTACACCTATAATTTTTCCTATAAGGTTTACCATTTCTGATTCAGTTAATCTGATTTTTCTTTTTTTTCTCATTTTTCTTTTTTATATAAATATAAACTTTTATAAATTTATTATTATTTTTTTTAATTTAATAAAAGTTTTTTATTGGTTATGTAAGTTTACATAATATTTTACTTAAAAGTATAAGTAATTTTATCACTATATTTTTCTATTTCATTAATGACCTCATTTTTTTTATTTTCTACTAAGTTTGGAAAACTTATCATCATAAACTCTTCAGTTTGTGAAAATTCTTCTATTGAATCTAAATTTATAGAAGGGTCTGTTGGGTTTTTTCCTATATTAATTATATGTAACCCTTTAAGTATATTATATCCACTGAAATCAATAGTAGTTATATTATTATTAGTTGCCTGAATAACAAATAAATTAGGAGGTAATAAGGATGGATCAGGTAGTTCTGTAAGACCACATTTTTCTATGGCAAGTTGAGTTATTTTTGTTATATGTGACAAATCTGGGAATGTTGCAAAGTTAACATTACTAAGTATTAATGAAATGTTATCAGGAATACTATCATTTGTAAGATAATCAGAAAGTTGAATATCATCTTCATTTTCTAATAGCCACATAAGATATTTATTTTCTTTTACACCTTTACTCATATTATTTTTATCCTTAGCCGACCTTTTTATTTGTTCTACTCCTTTTTTATAATCATCTTTACTTACATGGTTTTTAATGTTACCACCGAATAAATTTAAATATTTTCCATAATTACTATTTTGATTATTCATTAAACTATTTCCACTTTTTATGTCCATATTAACATATCCCCCTAATTCCCTTGAAAGGAATTTTTTAACACCAGGAAACTCATTAAATAAATCTGACACACTATAGTTACTATAGCCACGTGATGAAGAAATGTTTTCATAACCTTTAAGAGCCGCATTATGTCTGTCATGTAGTTGGTTTGATTCAAAATGGAATAACAACGGATAGTATTGAGTGTAATCTTTTTCACCTAACTCTGCCGCATTTTTACCATATTGTAAAGCCTTAGGTACTATATAATAATACCTTGAAGGGTCATTTTTTCCTGTTTCCGGGTTAATGGTAGGTAATGGGTGATCTCCTTGACTATATGATTTAAAATAACTATTTTCAGGTCTTGTTATACATGCATTTGTTATTGGACTAAAAGGGCTACAACTTGAATCCCTTGTTAATGGTTCATATATTAAAACATCATCATCTTCATATATATACTTTGCACTTCCTGTTGCAACATGTTCTTCCATTTTCTGTTTCATATTACCATAAACACCTTCAGTATTTTGAAAAATACCCATAACTTTATATAAATTTGATAAACTATATTTAAATATATCTGAAGGGTCTTCTCTTATTTCTGCAACAGTATAGTTTTTCATACGTCTTTTAAATGTACCACGATCTTTTATTTCATCAAATGAGGTTAAATTATCTTTAACCGTATCTAAATCCTCAGTTACAAATCTAATAAATTCTATTTCATCTCCACTTCCTAAGACATGAGTCATGGCAATACCTATAATCCATTGTATATATTTTTTACCTCTTGACGGGTCTGCGTTTACAATATCGTTAAATATTTCTTCAGTAAATTTTACTGACATTTTACCTTTTTTATTTACTATTTTATAGGCAATGATATTTCCCTGATTATCTATAATAGGGTCAATACGTTCTTTCGGTTTTTCAAATTGATCACCTGATTTACTAGTAATTGTCACAAATTTTTCCTTACTTTGGTCTTTCAAACTTCCTAGTTTCATTTTTTCTAAAAAAGTATTTAAGATATCATCCGTAAAAACAAATTTATTTTTAAATGAGTTTATTTTATCTTCTTTTAATAATACCCTGTATTGTCTTTCATTAATTAATATTCTCATAGTTTTTATTTTACTTATTTAAATTCTATTGTACTTTGTTCCTCTTCTTCTTGAGCCAAATTTATATTAATGATATCATTTTTTATATTTTCTTCTAAATTAGGAAAAATAAGTCTAAATTTAGGGATACTTAATAATAATTGAATACTATTTAAATTTATAGAAGGATCTGTTGGGTTATTTTGCATATTAATTACTTTTATGGCATGGTTTTCATACCCAGTGAAATCCATAGAGGTTATATCATTATCTGAGATATTAAATGCAAATAAATTAGGTGGTAATAAGGATGGGTCAGGTATTTCTGTAAGACCACAATTATTTAATCTAATTTGAGTTACTTTTTCAGATAAATGTGATAAATCCGGTACTCTTGCCAATTTGATACCCGAAAAACTAATAACTGGTAATGTATAACTTTCTTCTGTAATATAATCAGAAAATTGAAAATCATTTTCATTTTCTAATAACCACATAAGATATTTATTATCTTTTACTTCTTTATGTTGTTTATTATTGTCTTTAGCCAATTTTTTTATTTGTTCTACTCCTTCTTCATAATCTTCTTTACTTACATGGTTTTTAATGTTACCACCGAATAAATTTAAATAACTTCCATATTTATTACCTTTATCATTCATTAAACTATTTCCACTTTTTATGTCCATACTAACATATCCACCTAATTCCTTTGAAAAGAATTTTTTTAGTTTAGGAAACTCATTTAATAAATCTGACACACTATAGTTACTACTACCTCTATTACCTGAAATATTTTCATAACCCTTAAGAGGTGCATTACTTCTGTCATGTAGTTGGTTTGATTCAAAATGGAATAATAACGGATAGTATTCAGTGTAATCTTTTTCACCAAACGTTGTCGCTTCTTCACCAAATTGTAAAGCCTTAGGTACTATATAATAATACCTTGAAGGGTCACCACCTGGTTGTTTATTGTTTACACTATATGATTTAAAATAACTATTTTCAGGTCTTGATACACAAACATTTGATATAGGTCTTTGAAAAGGGTCACAACTTGATTCCCTTGTTAATGGTTCATATACTAAAACATCATCATCTTCATATATATACTTTGCACTTCCTAATGTAACATGACTGTCCATTTTCTGTTTCATATTACCATAAACACCTTCAGTATTTTGAAAAATACTCACAACTTTATATAAATTCTCTAAATCATATTTTAATATATGTGAAGGGTTTTCTCTTATTTCTTCAACACTATAGTCTTGCATACGTCTTTTAAATGTTCCATTATCTTTTATTTTATCAAATAAGGTTAAATTATCTTTAACCGTATCTAAATCCTCAGTTAGAAATCTAATAAAGAATATATCATCTTCGGGGTTTAAGTGACTCATGGCAATACCTATAATCCATTGTACATATTTTTTACCTCTTGACGGGTCTGCGTTTACAATATCGTTAAATATTTCTTCAGTAAATTTTACTGACATTTTACCTTTTTTATTTACTATTTTATAGGCAATGGTATTTCCCTGTTCATCTACAATAGGGTCAATACGTTCTTTTGGTTTTTTAAATTGATCACCTGATTGACTAGTAACTATTACAAATTTTTCATCACTTTGGTCTTCCAAACTTCCTAGTTTCATTTTTTCTAAAAAAGTATTTAAGTTATCATCCGTAAAAACAAATTTATTTTTTGCATTTTCAATTTTATCTTCTTTTAATAATACCCTGTATTGTCTTTCATTAATTAATATTCTCATAATTTATATTTTTAAATTTAGTTAAAAATTATTTCAAAATCTTCTTCAACCATTTTATTTTTTAATTCTATTATTTCGTTTTTTATGTTTTCATTTATATTTTTTGGGAACAGTAATCTTAAAAATAAGTCATTGTTTAACATTAAATATTCTATTGATTTAATATTTATATTTTCTATTGGATTGTCAAGTAAATTTATATACGTCATATCATTAGGGTAATTTGCAAAATCTACATTTTTTATATTATTCCCTTTTAAACTTAAATGAAATAAATTGTTAGGTAACATATTTAGGTCTGGCATATCTGTTAACCCACAATATTCGAAGGTTACTTTACCAACCGTAAAATCTGATAAATCTGGTATTGTTCCAAGATAAATACCATTAAAATTAATTCTACTCCCTTTAAACGTGTCCGGGGTTATGTATTCCATAATATTAAATCCTTCTAGGTGTTCTATTAGCCACACTAAGTGTGTATTTTCTTTTATCTTTTTCACACCTTTTTTGGCTTCCAATGAGGCTAAATCTTTAATTCTTTCTAACCCATTATTTCCTAATTCAGTATTTATAAAATCTTGATTATTATTATATAACCACATTAAATTTTTATTATATAAAGGGTCATTTTCACCACTATCATCTTGAATGGCCAAAGTACTAATTTTTTCAATTATATTATCATATAACTCTTGGTCCATAGTACCTTCAATAGACCCACCAAATTCTTTTAATTTATTAAAGTAAATATTATTTAATACGTTAACATCTGGACTGTGTTCTACATATTCACCTGCCAATACACCTAATTCGTTTTTAAAGTATTCAATAACTTCAGGGTATTCAGAATTCAACTTTTCAAATCCTAGATCTCCTAGTTCTTCATTAAACTTATTTTTATATTCACCAGTACCACTTCTACCTTCAATATGGAATTGTAGTGGGTAAAAATCATTACTTGATGGTACTGGTACTTTAAATATTTCTTCTAATGGCATTATAACATAATAATCACTATGACCACCTGAAGGTTTTGGGTACCTTTCTTTTTCTCTAAGAAAGTGATTACTATAACTTCTTAAGGCTTCATCAGTATATTTACCGGTTTTAGGGTCAATAGTCCCTGGTCTTGGTTTGGTTCTAGTACACCAACTACTTAAAGAACCCAATGGTTCACAACTTGCAACTAATGTAAGTGGTCTGTAAATTAATACTCTTTTACCGGGGAGAATATCTATAATTGCCTGACCAAGTTTTCCATAACGGTTTAATTGTTTAAATAGTTTCAAACCTTCCTTACTTAATTCATCTCCCTCACCTCTTTCTTCTTCACCTGAACTAACTAAAAAGGGGTGTATTGTTCGTCTTAGTTGTGTTAAAGATTCATAAGATTTTATTTCTGATGGACTACTTGGGGCACCTTCAATTGTGGAGGCATTTCCTTTAAAATCTCTTGTTTTTTTAATTTTTTCAAAATTTTCTAATGTTTCTTTCAACGTATCTAATTCTTCAGTTAAAAAACTTAGTAAATCTTCTAAGTAATTATCATTAACAAACCCTTTTAATAGTTTTCCAAGGATCCACTCTATATATTTACCAGATGTTGGGTCGGCATTTAATACGTCATTAAAAATTTCTTCAGTTACTTTTACAGAAACTTTATTATTTTTTGTAATAAGGTAGGCAATCACAACACCATTACGAGTTAATGGTTCAATACGATCTTTCAATCTTTCGAAGACACCTCTTGAAGTAGAAACTGTTTCATATTTATCATCATCAGGGTTTTGGTTTTCAAGAAATTCAATTTCTTTAGGTGTAATAATAAATTTATTTTTTAAATTTAAAATTCTATCTTCTTTTAGTAATATCCCATATTGTCTTTCATTGATAATTACTCGCATACTTTATTTTATTTTTATTAATAAATATAGTGTTTTTTTAAAAAAATGTTATAATAAATATAAGTTTAATATTTATTATAAAATATATTATATAGACAAGTTTCGTAAAAGTAGTAAAAATATGGAAGAAATAAAAAAAAAATAAAGAAAATTATAAAAAAATATCCTAAAATTAAAAGAAAAATAAAGAATATTAGAGATATTAATAAAAAATTATATTATGCAATGGTGTGGGAAAATACTGAAAAACAACCTCTACACACTTTAAAAAACCACAAAAAAAGGGGTTGGAAAAAATATCATTTAGATCACATTTACCCTATTTCAAAAGGGTATAAAGAAAAAATATCACCAAAAAAAATTGGTG
>Ga0233414_10001037_pt1 | contig 10992 bp, 16 predicted proteins | sample Na_anoxic_10_MG_FD_189020 | JGI IMG/M metagenome (GOLD analysis project Ga0233414, IMG submission 189020) | Seawater microbial communities from Saanich Inlet, British Columbia, Canada - Na_anoxic_10_MG | ecosystem: Environmental > Aquatic > Marine > Inlet | place: Canada: British Columbia...
TTTCTGTCTTTTTCAGCTTCCTCTTCTTTCTTTCTTGCTTGTGCGTTTCTCTGTCTTAATTGTTCATTACTAGGTAGACCAACACTCCCGCTAGTAATTGGGTTGCCTGCTCTGGTTTGTGCTAAGTTAGCATTAAAGATTTCGTTTCCCTCTATTTGTGCTGCTTTATTACTCTCTTGAAACTCTTCTTGTTGTTGTGCTTTTAAAGGACTAGTAGCTTGTCCAGATTTAATTCTATCATTTTTATCTTTTTGGATTTTAGTTTGTTTTGCCGCACTTTCCATATATACTTTAACCCCACTTAAAGGAACTAGTAATAAGAAATAATCCCACATATTTCTATCTGTTAACTCTTCCCTATATTCTATAAGTGCGTCTGCTGTTTCTGTGTCTAATTCTTCCTGTGCTGCGTTTATTGCGTGGTTTACATTTTGGTCTGCTTCTTCATTTAAAAATCCATTTAATATTGTAAGACCAACCATTGAAGTAACTGCTTTCTGAAACCTTTTATCAGATGCAACTTTCCAAACCCACGAAGTAGTTTTTTCTGCTGCATAAACATTTTGAACTCTTAGTTTTCCGTCTGTTTCTAAAATCCTGTGTGAAACTCTTTTATAACCAGTTGGAAGTTTACCTAAAGCGGTTTGTGAAACAGCAGGGCTACTTAACCCTTTAGTTCTGATTAAATTATCTCCCTGTTTAGTTTGTTTAATAACTTCATCTACTCCTTTTGTTATTGCTTGAGTATTTTTAACTATTCTTGCTTCTTCAATTTGTATTGCTCTTTTTGTAAGTAAATCAAATTGAGCCATAGCTTCATCAGTGATTTCTCTTCCGCCTGCATGGAACGATTCCCACCTTTGAAGTTCTTTTAATGCTGTGTTCTCTCCAACTACACCAGCTTTAGCCATTAAGACTTCTAATTGTTGAAATGCCTCGTCTGTTATTTCTCTGCCTCCTGCGTGGAATGATTCCCACCTTTCAATCTCTTTTAACGCTTCTACTGATTTAGAAGAGGTTTTAGTTATTACTGGTGCAACTTTTGCATAACTTCCCAAAGCACCTACATTCCCACTAAGACCTATTCCTATAAATTCTTGTACTGACATAGGGTTAGTTAATGTTCCGTCTTCATTTATTCCCCCTCTAAAAAATTGTGTTCCTCTTTCTCTTGATGTTTGAGATATGGGTCTATTATCATCTCCAAAACCTAAAGTTTGTGGTTGTTCTTGTGCAAAAGATTGATTAGGACTTAAATCATTTGTTGGAACTCCAATACCTAAAGCATCTTGTGGATTAAAAGGAGTACCTGCTAAAGCATTTTGTTGGGGTGCTACTGGTTGTTCAACTGGTGCTGCAACTGGTGCTTCTCTAAATCCCGCTTCAACATTTCTTGCATCTACTCTACGTTGTAAGTTTCCTTTAGCTGAGGGGTCTGCTCTTCGTGTTGCTCTTAATCTTTCTTGATTTGCTGTGCTTCTTCCTGTAACTTGAAAGTTCCGAACTTCTTCTTTAGTTGCTGTTCTTTGTGCTGCTGAAGAAGTCCCTCTTGTAGTTGGGTCTATCCCTGCTCTTGCATCTGCTGGATTTACTCTTTGAGTTTTTGAAACAAAAACTCTTTCTTTGTCTTTCTTTCTTTTAGATTGTCTAGGAATTTTTGTTCTTGATTGTCTTGGCATTTTATTGTAACCCCACGTTTGTTATAGAAGTGTCCTCAGGAGTACTGGCCTGAGTAGTTTCTGACTTTCTGTCCTCTGCTAATATTTCATTCTTCAATGATGCAGGAAACTCTAAATCTATCATTAAATTTAATTGTGCTAAAACCTGTTCCTCTACGAATAGCTGTTCTTCCTCGATAACCTGTTCAAAAGCAAGATAAGCAATCTTTGCAGAGGCTTCAGTAAATTCTGAACTGCCGCCGACAATTATCTGAGGAACTCCTGTAGCTTGAAAGAAGTATTGGTTAAGTTGTGTTATCCACGGCAAAGGGTTAAGTGTTGCGTTTGGTGCAATACTACTATTCTCAATTTCAACTGCACCCTTAGGGATAAACATATTTTCTCCCTGTGTTTGTGCTAAATCTGCTTTAGCTTTAAATGCTGAAATTTCCGCAGTATCATCAGTATCTAAATGAAAGATTTTTACTGGGAATATATTTCTGTGCAGTAACTTCCTATAATCCGCCATAGCTTCATTCCGCATTTTGATTATTTCTTCTACTGCTGGAATTAAACTTACTCCGTGTATTTCATCTGCAACCCTGTTACGTGCTAGATGAAACATTTCTTCAGGTTTCCACTTCTTGAAAACTCTTCCTTTGCTTTTATTTACCTGTTCGTACCGCAATATAATTCCTTTCCTGTTTGCTACAATCCGGATATTTTCAGGAGATAAAGGTTTAATATTAAGTAAATCTCCTCTTTTGTTTCTTACAATTTCCGCAAAAGCATCTCCACCAATATGATAAGTTCTCACCATATTTTCTAAGATTGTATTAAAAGAATCTTTACCCCACCCCCTAATAGCAAATAAAGCCATCTCTGTTATTTCGTTACTCTTGAAACCTTTTCCTATTGTCCACGTAGCTTTAGCATCAATAGCCGCAGCCAACTCAGGAATTGTTTTATAGTAACCTAAGTATTCTGTAAAGTTTACATTATCATAAGTTGTTTCTTTTTGGTCTTCTGCCCCGTCGGTACTGGTTGCAGTAACTGACCAATCTGTAATAGTATTTTTAAAATCTCCATATTCTGTTGCACTTATATTTGTTTCCGGCATTTGTATCTCCTAATTATCAATTTTATATGGTATTGCACTTATAATCCTAGTCTTTGCTGCTGCTATTGCATAAGACCCGTTATTTTCTACTGTGTCTGCTGGTTGTCCTGATAAATAAAGATGGGTGGTTGTAACATTAATTACCGCCCAAGCTTCAAAAGTAATTCTTAATTGCTCCCCAACTTTAAAAGTAGTTTGGGGTATATCTCCTGATAATGAAACCTGTAAATCTTTAGTAGATGGAAATCCGATAGTTGAGCTTTGTATTGTTAATAAATCTGTTTCAGTTGCTCCGTCCCACTTTCTAACTTTAACTATTATATAAGCGGTTGAGTCTGCGGCACAATCTGCACCAAGATATAAATTAAAATATGCTGTTCCTTTTAATGTTCTTGGGGTTGTAAATGCGGAGTTATCCCAATCAATATCTAAAGCTTTTTGTGCTCCTCCCACTGAAACTGTTGCGGCGGTTAAACAAAAACCCTCTCCTGAATTGTGTCCAGTTAAACCAATTAAACCACTTTTATTTCTAGATTCAACAAGTATTCTTTTAATTCCTACAGAATCTAAAGTTGAGTGACAATCATAAGAAACGTAACCAACCCCTGAAGCTATATCTACCCAGTCAAAATTAATATTTATTTCCCTGCTTGGTGGGAATAATGAACTAAAGTTTAAAGGCATTTGGTATTGTCCCCTCTTTTCGTGCTTCCCACGTTTTTGCTAATCCTCTCATTATTTCCTCTTCGGCGACATTTTGTCCGCCGTGTTGAATAGTGCCTAATAATCTTCCCCATTTCTCTACTCTATTGTCAGGGTTTATGATAACATCAACTTCTTTTCCTAATATTCTGTTCTCTAACCAAGATTGTGCTTCATCTCCGCCAGTTTCATCTAATTCCGGTGCTGCAATACCGACCATTCTTATTGGAAACGTAAAATCTCTCTCTCTCCACTTAACCCTTATGGTGTCTCCGTCGTGAACTCCCACAACTTCGGCAGTAAAATCCTCAAATATTTGTTTATGGGGACTATCAAAGTAATAAATTTGCATTTGTTTCTTCGTCAGTTCGGGATAAGTCTTAAAGTCGTGAGCCATTTTAAGCATTATTGATAAAGTCCTGTACTTTCTTATCTCTTAATAATGAAATTGCCCGTAATGCTGCATCTCTTAATACGTTAATCATATCTTCAGCTTCAATTCTTGAAGTAAACCCTGACATATCATATTGAATTACATAAATAGCAACTAAATTTGATGCTGCTTCCTTCAATAACCCTTTAACGTCAGTATCTAACCCTGCATAAGCATCAGAAAAGTTAAATCTACACACAGAATTGATTAAACTCTCTGCTTGTGTGATAAAATCATTAATATATGCTTCAACATTAGAAACAGAAGATGCATTAGCCCCCGCTTTACGTTGACATTCAGCAGTTGTTGCGAAAATTCCTAAATCAGCCATAATTTCTACTAATATATGTAAATATTTAAACTTTTCGTACGAATCCCCCACAAAGCACGTATTAAAGCTTCGCAAATATGGGAATTCGACCCAAATATATGCAATTTCCCGCCAGAATACTCCGCTTGTATAGATTTCAGCGAGTGAAACGTTTCATCATTCTCAACAAGCTTAACTTTTCCCTTTTCCATCATAACTCTGAGATTATTATACAAATCTTCTTTCAATAATCGCTTCTGTTTCTTCCCGTCACGTGAAATAGAACGTGATGCGTTGTCAATAGAAACAACTTTCCGCCTAGTTTGGTTGTTTTGTAATAAAGGGTCATAAACTCCTACTCCCATTCCCCCAGTATCTATGTAAATCTTCTTATAATTATACTTCAAATCACTTTTTAAAATTAAATCAACAGTTTCAGTTAGGTAAGTCTTAGTTGTTATGGTCAAATCTGTTTCATAAGCTACTCCTTTTCTGTCAATAATAGAAAATAGTACTGTACTATCTGCCCCCATTCGTGCAACATCTACTCCCAAATATGATGAAAACCCAGCAGGAGAAAAGTCGGATGCAGGGCTGGTTATACCCTTAGAAAAACTCCTGCTGAGTGTCATTGCTGACTTTATAAGTTCTGTTGGGAAAAATTGCCGTAGTTCATCAACCAATGCACCTTCATATTCCTGAGCATATTGGAGAATTGACATTCGACTACGTTCCCGTGCTAAATGTTCTAAAGCTTTATCTCTCTGAAACTCTTTCCAACTATCGCAAATCACTCTGTTCTTTATTACTTCTTCAGAACTCTTGCTAAATCTTGTGAAAGAATTGTATGCTTCATTTTTATTATTAAAAGTATCAGCAAAAGTTCCCTCACGACCTGCGGGAGTAGATAAATATATAGTATCCCCGCCTGTTGTTAATAACATTGGAGTTATTGCTGTGAATACGTCTTCGGTAACTCTTGAACATTCATCAACATATAATCTATGAACCGTTAAGAATCTAATACCAAGCCCTGAAAGACCAGTCGGCAAGCACCAAATCTTAGTTCCGTTCTTTAAATTAATTTTAGTTTTTGTTGGTCTCTCTCTGCCTCTCTTAATAGAATCTTTATGATGAGCCATTAAATAAAATAATGTTTTTTCAAAGAGAGAAAAAGCTTGTCTTTCTGTTGGTGCAATCATTAATATTACTTTCTTAGGATTATTTACTGCGTATCGTGATGCATCAATAGAACAAATTTCCGATTTACCAATTTGCCGACCGCAACATAGTATCTTATCTCCTTTAGTGTTCAAGAATTTTTCCTGCCAATCGTCCAACTTCATTAAAGAAAAGAAAACAATTCAACTATATAAATCTTATTGAGGGCTTCGGAACGCCCTCTTTCCCTTCGGGAAATTCACCCTGCGAGGCAATATTAAATACTCCTCCTCTACTATGTGGCTTTTCCTCTAGTAACTAATCATTTATTTTTTTAATACTTTTTATTATTAGAATTATTTCTAGGTAAATCTAGTAATGAGCCTATCTATATAAACCTTTCTCTCTAGTGAAACTAGTTTGCAGTAGTGTAACAAACTACACTAACATCATAACATTTATATACTATATAGTATTACTCTACTATTGAGGTGTATAAAATGAGAATTTGTGAAAATTGTAAAAAAAGGTTTTTAGTACCATCAGTAATGCCTTTTGTAATATTTTGTAGCGAAGAGTGTAAAAATGGGTATGTATAAACAAGACTTAAAAGTGAGTGAGGCTAGGGTTCTAGTATTCCTTAGCCAAGTAGATGCAAGGCATAAGTTCGCAAGACAAATATCTAATAAATTAGATATGGATTATGCTTATCTACTTGCAAGACTAAAAGTAATGTCTAATCGGGACTGGGTACAACCTATCAAGAGAGATAGAAAAGTATTCTACGAGTTAAAGTTTCCCCCTTTAGACAAAGCAATAGAACTTTTAGAAAAAAAGGCAAGACTACTAACGAAGAAACAGAACATAGACGAGTAGTAAAAGAAACGAGGTAAACTAAAAATGGAAATAAAAGTAACTGAAGTAATGAAAATTGAAGAGGGTAAACATATAGGAAAGATTGTCGGTGTAGAATATCGAGAGAAACCATTCGAATACACTGACATAGTGATTGAACTAGCAAATGGTATGATGATGAAGTACGGACTACCTACCAGTGTTACAATTGAAAGCAGGCTTGGAAGAACTTTACTGGCTTTTGGTGCTAGCTTAGAGATTGGCGGTAGTGTAGAACCTGAGAAAGTGTTTATAGGTAAAGGTTGCACGTTCTTGGTAACTAATGAAAAGACTGAACGTGGTACATTCGCAAAGATAGTTCCAAATACGTTAAAGCCTGTTGATGAAGAAGTACCAGTTGAAGTGGTTAAAGACCACAACAGGAGTAAATAAGATGAAATCTAAGAAAGAACTAGAAAAAGGAAGCAAAGATAAACTCTCAATATTTGAAAGCCAATGGATAGAACTACTAATAGATATTAGAGACATCTTAAACACGAGGTTAAAATGAACTTAGACATAAAACCTTTAGAATACGTGGACATAAAGCAAGGTATTATAGCCGTAGAGCAAGAAATAGAAAGCCTATCCAAACAACTGCAGATAAGTTTAAAGACTCTCCAGTGGCTTAAAACAGAGCTTGAAAGCTATGATATACCCACATTGAAAGAACTTAAGGAAGAAAAGCAAAAGCACGATGATTATTGTGACCAATGCGGGGAAGAGGGACATAAAGAAGAAGAACACGCACCAATAGAAGAAGATATTGGCTCTTCCAAAGAGCAATAAACGGCTAGACAGCTAGAAAGGTTTAAATAGTTGGTTAGACATCTAACGGACGGAGTCCGTGTCTGACCAGCTTCTAGCTTTTCTTGTTACCTCGCCATTAGGCTGTTTGGAAGCATCAAAGGGCTAGACGGCTAGATAGCTAGACGGCTAGATAGCTAGACTCCGCAGGATAGAAGACTAGTGCGACTAGTATGCACTACCGATTGGAAAATCAACCCTCACCAGCACAACAGCTGGTTCACTACCTATTAGAATCAACCCTCGCCAGTAGAACGACTGGCTCAACTCATTATCACACATACACACTTAGGGTAGAGGTTAAGTATGCGAGTTTGGGTGTGTTTTGTTTGTGTGTGTGCAGGAACCCAAAGAGAAATTTTACCAAATGAACATCAGCCAAACGTATAAAGAACTAGAAATCCTAGAAGAACAACTTGATAAAATATTCAGTATATCGCTAAACAGCACTTGAGTAAGTCTGTTCATTAAGCTTCAAGTAAAACAACCAAACTCTCATAATCCGCAACACAGCTACTAAGTGTTTAGTTTGGTTGGCTGGGCGAGTATTACTAAATGAGGGCGCGACTGCCCTCAAACACCCGCCGAGGTAATATAAAATCCCTCAATCTGTGTTGTGGTGCTATATTCCGCCCGAACCCTGCTGCACCTAACGGCGTAGCTTTTACTTTCCTATTTACTTTAAATGCGTTTTGTATTTTAACCATATTAAAAAAAAGAAAAAAAAATCATTCTTTGGGTTTTTGTGACTCAAGGAATTGTTTAACCAATTCATTATGTTTGTTCTGCATTTCCTTAACTGCAAGTTCTAACATCAATATTCTTTCAACGTTTTCCATCTTCTAAGCTATTGTTGCGAACTTAACTGCTACTCCTGCAACCTCTAAAGTAACATAACCATCAGTTACAGTGTCACCTGTTCCTGTTTTTGTTGCACCTGCAAAATTAACATTACCTGTTGCTCCTAGATTAAGTGTTCCTTTTCCGCAGTCAATATTTCCGTCTGTTTGGTCGTGAGTAATTTTAATATACTCTGTATTGTCAGTATCTGGGTCAGTTACACTATGGATAAACAATGTTGGGTCTGCTGAAAGAGTTTCGTGGTCGTGGTCTTTTGACCTGTTAGCATAAGAAGTGATAATTACATTTCTATTACCGCCCCCGTCTGTTTCTCCAACTGCTAACCTTAAACCATCATCAACACCCATTCCCCAATGTCCATATGCTCCACCGCCCCAAACTTGAGAAGAAGAACCTGCTGTTTCGAGTCTATATTCGCTATAAACTCTTACAGAACTATCAAAATAAACATTTCCATCAACTTCTAATTCTCCACTTACCATAAAATCCTGATTAGAATTTAAAGTATGTGAAGTGACTCCAGTTCCAACAACTAATGGCGTTACAGAAGTTGAACCAAACAATGCAGAAACCATTAATTCTTTAACTGCTAAAGCTTTATAGGTATCAACTCCCATTTTCCACCTCTGCAGGAACTTCTTCATCACTTTTGTTCTCTAACAAAACTACTAAATCATCTTTAGTTGCTTTAGAATTAAATTTTAATCCTAATTCTCCTGCGTGGCTTTTAAGTTGGTCTTTAGTCATATCACTATAACTCAAATCTGCCTGTTCAGGATTTCCAAACTCTGCTTTAAGTGGTTCTGAAATCCTGTGGAAATGTCCTAAAGCTACTAATTCATCATAAACCATTTTTCTATTTTTTAAACTCATTCTTAAGCCTCCACCGCTACTTTAACAACACTTACCTGTTGTCCATTAGAAACGGGAACTAAATACATTAAATCTCCCAATCCTAAATTCTGTCCATCAATCAAAGCTTTCAAAGCCGCAGAACCAACCGCAGCTTGTCCAACCATTGTTCCTGTTAAATCTCCAGAAGCCATTTTATACCCCAGTTATACTACAAATAGCATTTGCATTCACAACTTGAATCTGTCCTACTTCATAAGCCCGAATTTTATAACTAATTCCGGGGTCTTCGATAGTGTGAACTTTCAATCCTACAACAGATTTCCACGTACAAGCTTCTTTTGCTATTACTACCTGTGCACCACCTTCAATAATAGAGTTACTTGAAATTACTGTTAACCCTAGTAATTTCCCTACAACTCCGTTCTTAGTCACGCTGTCAGTATAGAACTGACCTGCATTCCGAACGTTAGCATTACCTAATAACTCTGAATAATTAGTTGGGTGTACTAATAAGAATCCGTTCATATCCGGATTGTAGTTGTCGATAGCAATTAAAGATTTAGCTGTTAAGATATCTTGAATAGGGTCTCTGTCTGCAATTACTGCGTTGTTCCACGTTGCATTTGCTGCGTTAGTATTTCCTGCATTAGCTAAAATGCTTGCTGCAATAGTTGAATCAACTGAGGAAGTTACTGCTCTTGCAATACGTAATAGAGTTCTTGCAATCATTGGAACGTCATTAGTTTTAACATCTTCCCAAGATAATTGTCCTTCCATTGCGTGTTTAACATTTCTTCCTGAAGTCTTGGTCCAAGTTACTTCCCCGTAAGGAAATTGTGCTAAACGTGGTGTTCCGCTTACTCCAGTAGTTGCTCCCGCTGTAAGTTCTGTTGCTGTTTCTGCATAATAAGTTTCTGTCCAAGCATTACTGCTTTGTACCATACATAATTGTTTCATTTTGTATTCTTGTAATGCAAAGCCCTTAACAATTTTATCAAAATGTTCTGTTCTTAAATCCGCCATTCCTGTGCTGTCTGCCATTTTATAAGTTCACCCGTACCGCAACCACTTCTGCATTTCCTGCTTCTTCTAACGTTTTACCAATAACTGAACCATCTAATAGGTGTGCTGCTACTGCAGTACCAATAGTATTTTCTGTATCTGTGTTAGAAACCATAATTCCAATTCCCTGAGTAGCACTATCTGATAACATATCAAAAATTCCGTCAGTATAAACTGCGATAGTTGTACTTCCATCATTTGCTACTTTTTCAGCTGCTGCAATTCCAACCACTGGTTCAGTTATGTTAGTATTTGCTATGACTGTTCTAGGGTCTGTTAATTCCATCATTGTACCTTTTTCAATACCTGTATTGTCTGCACAAGTAAATCGGATAGGTCTCCCGCCATTAAATAATTCTATAATTACTGCTTCATTTGCCATTTAAAAATTCACCTATAACGTGGTAATATTAGAATTTATTTAAACTTTTCTTTTATTTTGGTCTTTTTCCCAATCCCAACACTCTCCACAAATAGAAGTCTCGTATCTTTTAGAAGTAATTAGAAACTTCCTTTGTAGATTGCATTTAACACATTCTTTAATTTCAAACATCTTAAAAGTTTAATCCTGTACTTTCAATTATTGCTCTAGCTTCCCTGTCAATTTTATCTTCAGGGGTTTCAGTTTTGGGAATTTGTCCTGCATTACCGCCACCGCCTAACAAATCTGCTGCTGCTAATCTCTCTGAACGTTCTAAATTCTGTTCCATTCTTTCATTTTCTGCTTTTAACGCAGAAAGAACTTCTTTAGCTTTGTCCAAAGGGTTGGCTTCTTCAGTAACTTCTTTATGTACTTCTTCCTTTTCTGTGTTTTCTGTTTCATTTGTTTCCTCTATCATTTTTACATCACCTTTTGCATTTTATTATTGTGTTTTTCATTTCATCTAGCGAGGCTGTGTTGTTGTTAATTACTTTCTCCATTCTGAACATAAACCAGGCAAGAACTACACCCATAACTCCGTTATTAAGCAAAGCTTCGTATTCAATCATTTTTTCCTAGCCTTTCTGTCTTTTTCAGCTTCCTCTTCTTTCTTTCTTGCTTGTGCGTTTCTCTGTCTTAATTGTTCATTACTAGGTAGACCAACACTCCCGCTAGTAATTGGGTTGCCTGCTCTGGTTTGTGCTAAGT
>Ga0233414_10001039_pt1 | contig 10987 bp, 19 predicted proteins | sample Na_anoxic_10_MG_FD_189020 | JGI IMG/M metagenome (GOLD analysis project Ga0233414, IMG submission 189020) | Seawater microbial communities from Saanich Inlet, British Columbia, Canada - Na_anoxic_10_MG | ecosystem: Environmental > Aquatic > Marine > Inlet | place: Canada: British Columbia...
AGTCATGTTTTCAGGTTGGCTTTGGGCGCTGTCATGGCAAAGCTGTTTCAATCAGCGCCAAGAATCACACCAACCAGGAACCGTCAAATTCTTGTTACACGTTCAGGCAGGCCAACCGGAAACCCGAAACGGACAAGCCGCGCCAAAAAGATGTTTCACAGGCAGAAAAAGAAAAGGGGTTGATTTATGAAACCAGAAACACACGTTGAAGCAAACCGGCTTTCAATAGAAATCGAAAAAGTGTCAAAACATCTTCAGTCAATAATTGATGTGATTGAAAAAATTGAAAGCTATTCAGGCACACAGGGTGAAGGGGCTTATGTTGGGCTTTTTAATGAAAGGGTCAGAATTGGGAAAGATAATGCCTTGATGATCCTTTTTTCAAGCCAGAAGCAAGCAGAAATGAAGCTTGCCGGGTTGCAAACCAAATATGATAATTTATAGGGGGTTTATGAAAATCATTCTTCAAAAATTAGTTTTGGAAAACTTCAAGGGGTTGTCAGGCACATTTGAATTCAACCCTGGCAGAAATTGTTTTTTTGGCGCAAATGGAACGGGCAAAACAACGCTATTTGACGCCGCCAACTGGTGTTTGTTTGGAAAGGATAGCTTGGATTCAGCCAAGTTTGAAATAAAAACAATTGTTGAAGGCGAACCCATGCACCAGGCCGAACACGGGGTTGAAGGCACCTGGCTGATAGATGGCGCCGAACTCAGGCTTGAAAAGGTGTTTTCCGAAACCTGGACAAAGCCAAGGGGCTCGCTTTCAAAAGAATTCAGCGGGCATTCAACAGCCTATCGGGTTGATGGAAACGCGAAAACAACCAAGCGCCAATATGATGATAAAGTCAAAGATGTTTTTGGAAGTGACAAATTCAAAATCGTTTCAGACCCGCGCCATTTTGCAACACTACCCTGGCAGAAACGCCGCGAAATCCTGATTTCAATAGTTGGTGAATCCGACAAAGAAGAAATCATTGCGGGCATTGAAGGCTTGCGTGAATTACTTGCAGGCAAATCAGTTGATGAAGCCCGAAAGCTTGCTGATCAAAGAAAGGCCAAAATCAACGAAGAAATGAAAACGTTGCCCGCCAGGATAGATGAACACCAAAAACAAATTTCTGGCACTGCAGGCGAACAAATAAGCGCTGACAGGGCAAAAATCCAAGTTGCTGCCAGCAAAGAAGGGGTTGAAAAAGCAGTTCAGGCAATCGACGATTTCAACGCCGGAACCGGAAACGCTGAAAAACTGAAAGCCTTGAATGATCAATTGACTGATGCCAGCGATGACCTGGCAACACTAAAACGGCAAGCCAGGATTGAAATCAATGATAATGTTGCCCGGCTTGAATCAGTTGAACAGAACTTGAAAACCCTGAATGAAAACTTGGTTGATCATACCGACGAACGGCAAAGATTGTTGACAGTTTATAAGTCGATCAAAGCCGAAACAGAAGAAAATATTTCAACTGTTTGCCATTCATGCGGGCAGGATTTGCCAGAAGAAAAGATTGCTGATATGAAAGAAAATTTCAATTCAGCCAAAGCCAAAAAACTAGAAGAAAACGTTTCCAGGGGCAAGGAAATCAAGGCCGAAATTGGCGTGATTTCCGGAAATATTGCTGAAGCCGAAAAGCAGAAAGAACGGCTTGGCGCAATAAAGCCTGATCCAATTCTTGCGGTTGATGCAACACCGGAAATGAAAGAATTGCAAAAACAGATTGATGAATTGAAAGTTCAGGATTTCAAGCCGGTGCCTGATGAATTACTTTCTGATCTGCTTGTTGCCCGCGCAAACCTACAAACCGCACAAGAAACTGAAGCCGGTGTCAAAGCAACCGAAAATTCAGCCGCCAGGATTGCCGAACTTCAATTGAATATGAAGAATCTAAGCGCTGAAAATGACAGGGTTGAAAAATTCCTTTTCTTGCATGACCAATACAACAAAAGGCTGGCTGAAGAAACTGAAGGCCCGGTCAATGAAATGTTTGACTATGTCAATTTCAGAATGTTTACAACGCAAATCAACGGCGGCGTTGTGCCAACTTGTGACATCCTGAATGATGAAAACAAGCCCTTTGAAACCGCGTTAAGTCATGGTGAACAGATCAGAGCCGGGCTTGATATTATCAAAACCCTATCGGCCAAATTTGACATCATGGCGCCGGTATTTATCGACAATGCTGAATCGTTAACGGTGCCCGTTGAACTCGATTGCCAAACAATCGAACTCAGGGCGTCAACTGAACACCAAACACTGACAAAGGAAAGCTAAATGGAAACCGCCGAATCTTACACTGAATATTTTGCTGATTGTCCATATTGCAACGATTCAGTGCAACTAGATGAAGAACCGCCTTCAGTTCAAACATGCCCGGTTTGCAAAAAAGAATTCAAAACAACTTAAAAAAAGGAAACCATGACATCAAAAGCAGTTGCGAAAAGACCAATTGACGTCCTGAAAGCTATCATTCATTCAGATAGTGTTCAGGAACAGTTCAAAAACGCGATGGGCAAACATTCTGATTTGTTCGTTGCTTCATTGATTGATGTTTTCAATTCAGGCCTGCAGGATTGTGACCCGGCGGGCGTTGTTCAAGAGGCATTGAAAGCCGCCGTTCTGAAACTTCCAATTTCAAAAGGGTTGGGGTTTGCTTATCTCGTGCCGTATAAAGAAAAAGGCAAGCCGGTTGCACAATTTCAGATTGGATATAAGGGCATGATTCAACTTGCCATGCGATCCGGACAGCTGGCGGCATTGAATGGCGGGCCCGTTTTTGAGGGTGAATTCAAGGCTTATGACAGGTTGACAGGTGTTGTCGACATCAGCGGCGAACAGACGTCAGAAAAAGTCACCGGTTATTTTGTCTATATGGAATTGATCAACGGGTTCAAAAAAAGTGAGTATTGGACAACAGAAAAGGTGATTGCTCACGCCAAGGCCAAAAGTAAAAGCTTCAGTAATTCAAAATCAGCTTGGGTAACTGACTTTCCGGCAATGGCAACCAAGACAGTTTTGCGCTCAATGCTTGGCAAATATGCGCCGATGTCAATTGATTTCATTGCCGCGTTGCAAACCGAAGAAACGCCAACGGAACCCGTTGACATAACGCCGGAAACAGAGCCCGAACCCGAAAAGAAACCGCCAGCGGGCAAAAAGGAAAAGGCCGAAACCAAGAAAACCGAACCCAAGAAAACCGAACCGGAAAAAGACAAAGACGGCAATGAAGTCGTTGATGTCGAATCAGAAGATGTTTCTGGCGATCCAGGGGCAGATGAGCCTTATTAATGAACATCAAATCAATTGCAAGCAGTTCAAAGGGTTGTGCGTATCTTATTGAATCAAATGGTTATCAACTTTTGATTGAATGCGGAATTCCATTAAAGCGAATCCGCCAGGCATTGAACCATGATTTGTCAAAAGTTGTTGGTTGCTTGGTTTCACATTCTCACGGTGATCACGCCCAATATTTGCCGAAACTGGAAACTGAAACCAGCATTCCAATTTATTGTACTGATGGCACTAGAAAGCGTTTTTGTCTTCAGACATGCGAAACTATCAACCATATGGAACGCTTTAAGACAGGCGGCAAATTCGTTGTCTATCCTATCGAATTGAAACATGATGTTCAGTGTTTTGGTTTTCTGATAGTTGGCGGATATGGCGAAAAGCTTTTTTATGCAACCGACACCAGCCAAGTGAATTTCACATTCAAAGGGCTTTCACACCTGATGATCGAGGCAAACCATAGTTTTGAATCAATGATTGAAAGTGAAAGGAACAGCGCCGCGCTTTCCAGGGCATGTCAATTCCATCTTGACATTGATCAGGTACTTGAATTTGTTTCAAGGCACACCGAACTTGAAGAAATACATTTGATTCATTTAAGTGCTGAACACGCTGACGCCCGACAATATAAAGAACGGGTTGCCAGGGTTGCCGGTGTGCCCGTTTATGTTGCAGGGGAATGATGGCAATAATATATAAAAAGAACGGCATGAAAACCGAAAAACTGAATGCGGCTGATGTCGAAATTGCAATCAGTTCATATATCAAGCCGGGAAACGTAATCATTCCAAATGTCAGTTGGGGCTTTGATTTGCGGCATGAATGCGACTTGCTAGTTGTTACAAAAGCGGGACGGCTTTGGGAAATTGAAATAAAAGTCAGTAAATCAGATATAAAAGCGGATTTGAAGAAAAGGCACCAGCACCGCGATGAAAGAATATCAAGGCTTTATTTTGCCATACCGCAAGCACTTGAAGACTGCATTTATCTGATTCCGGAAAGGGCCGGGGTTTTGCTTGTAAAAGAAAATCTTGTTGTAACCAAGGCCAGGGAACCAAAGCAAAACGGAAATTATGTCTGCAGTGACAGTGACAGAATCACGCTTTACAGGCTTGGAACGCTTAGAATATGGGGATTAAAAACGGCTTTGCGTGATAGAATCAGGGATTTGGCGCAAATCAGGCAAAGCCAACAATTGAGGTTCGATTGAAAAAAAGGCAAAATATGAAAAAAAACCCGCTATTGTGTGAAAAATGTGGAAAAGAAAAAGAATTGATGTTTGATGGATATTACGCCCAATATTGCGAAAAATGCAGTGATGAAAAACAAAACGATCCATTCACACCGGAACAAATCGCAAGAATCAAGTCAGGTGTTGAAATCGTCAGGGCTGTTTTTCCAGGCGCAAGCCTAATTTTATACCATGCAACACCCGAACAGATAAGTCAAATCAAGGCGGCTGGATTGTCGGGAATATCGAGAAAACAAAGAAATAGTTGACAGGATTTTTTTTGTCGTTCAATATAGCCAAAATTAGTTCTTTCTTTTTAATTATATGAAGGGCACTAGATGAAAACAACAATTGACACCGCGCAAACCGATCTTGTCAGCTTTCGGGAAAGATACGGGCAAACCCTGCAAAAAATTTCTGACAAAACAGGCATTGCGATTTCAACATTGATTGATATTGAAAAAGGCAGAAAAAAGCCGCAAGCAAAAACAATCTTCAAAATGAATGAGTATCTTTCAACTTTTGATTAAGGGGTTAAATCATGGCAAGGCCTTTCAAAAGCGGCGTTGATTATTTCCCTTTGAACGTCACAATGGATGATGATGTTGAATTGCTTGAAGCCAAACATGGCTTGATTGGTTTCGGTGTTTTGGTGAAATTATATCAAAAGATTTATGCGAACAATTACTGGATTAAGTGGGACAATAAAACGCTTATTGTTTTCAGTAACCGGGTTAATGTATGCAAAAACGAAGTTAATGCAATCATTAATTCATGCCTGGAATGGAATATATTTGACAAAAATCTGTTTGATACTTTCCAAATTTTGACTTCAAGAGGCATTCAAAACCGGTTTTTTGAAATCACAAAACGGCGCAAAGAAGTTGAAGCAATCCAAGAATATTTATTGATCGATTTCACTGAAAAAGAAAATGAAAACATAGTTTTTGTGAACATTAACCCGGTTAATGTAAGCAAAAGTACACAAAGTAAAGTAAAGGAAATAGAAAGGAAAAAGAAAGGAAAGGAATACACACAACAATTTTTAAAACTATGCGAAGATTATCCCGGCGAAATCGGTTCAAAATCCCAAACGTTCAAGAATTACAAAACCGCTAAAAAGAAAAAAGATTTAAGTGATGATCAAATATATTTAGCTTGTATGAATAGCGCGGCGAAAAACAAGGCAGAATCAAAAGGTGATGAAATATTTTATTATCAGCTTTCAAATGTTGTTGGGCAAAAATACAGCGATGATTTACCAGATTTATTGAACTACAAGCCGCCAGTAAAACAATCAACAGAAAGCGAATCAAACAACCCTGCACACCAAAGGTTTAATGACTGATACATTTAGACAGGAAAGTTTAATTTCAAAAGATTTAGAGGCTGAACAAGCTGTTTTAGGCGCTATTATTGAAAACAATGACTTGCTTTTAGAACTTGATTTCCTGACACCAAACAGTTTTTTTTCAATAGCACATCAATACATTTACCGATCAATCTTGATTCTGTTTTCAGATGGAATGGCAATCGATGAAGTAATCATTGGGGATTCCTTAAAGGAAAAGTCACAGCTTGAAGAAATTGGTGGCTATTCCTATTTGGCTGAGCTTGTCGAATGTTGTCCTTCAGGCGGAAACATTGCCCTATATGGAAAAATTATCCAAGAACACGCCCGGCAAAGGGATTTGAGGGCATTGCTTTCAGAGTCAATTGAAAAAATAAGTGATCCTGAAATCAAGCAAAATGAAATTATTGAAAACCTGTTGAATCAATTTAATAATTTCACTGAAACCGGCGATAGGACAAAAACAATCAAGCAGGCGATGGGCGATTATTTCCGATCACTTGAAGCCGATGATGAAAAAATGATAACAACAGGCTTCATTGATCTTGATAAAAAGATTGTCGGGCTTGAAGCATCTGATTATATCATTATTGCCGCAAGGCCTGGCGTTGGTAAAACTTCACTGGCTACAAATATTTGCAATCACGTTTCAGCCAAAGGTGAATATTGCATGATTTTTTCCCTGGAAATGAGCGCTGAACAGATCACTGAAAAGATAGCGGGCCAGGAAACAAAAATTCCATTGATGAAATTAAGAACCAAAAATTTATTACAAGATGACTGGGACAAGTTGGCGATGGTAAGCGATAAGTTGGCAAAAACGAATTCAATAATAATCAACGATCAATCAGCAATTTCGATTCCACAACTCAGAAGTTTGGCTATGAAGCAACACAAAAAAACGCCGTTGTCTTTGATAATTATTGATTATATTCAATTGATGTCTGGTTCATCAACAGCTGAAAAGCAAGGGATTCATGCAAAGACAACAGAAATTTCAAATGGAATAAAGAACTTGGCGAAAGACCTGAATTTGCCAATCATTGCGCTTTCACAGCTAAACCGGAAATGTGAAGACAGGAAAAACAAACGCCCGATGTTGTCTGATTTGAAGGATTCTGGATCGCTTGAAGCCGATGCCGATGTGATAATTTTTATTTACCGCGATGAATACTATGATTCAAACAGTAATAATAAAGGAATGGGCGAAATAATAATTGCCAAACAAAGGCGCGGGCCAATCGGCACCGTTGACCTTGCTTTCAGGAAAGAAATTGCAAGTTTTGACAATCTATCAAAATACCAGCAATGAAAAAAACATATTTGGAAAAGCTGAAAGATCCGCGTTGGCAAAAGATGCGCTTGAAGGTACTTGAAAGGGATGAATTCAGGTGCCAGTTGTGCTGGAACGATAAATTAACGCTTCATGTTCATCATAAATATTATGTAAACGGAAAACAGCCGTTTGATTATCCGCTGAAAGCGTTGCTGACATTATGCGAAAAATGCCATTCGATAATTCATCCAAAAAATGAATCGGTTGAATATGAAAAGTTGGAAATTTCAAACGTCAATAAAAGGGTTCTTTCGCCTGAAGAAAGAAAGGAAAATTTTAGGAAAATACTAGAAAAATTGAAGTAACCAAAAACCAAATGGAAAAATGATTCTATCATTCAAACCGCAATTCAAAGACAAGATTTTACAGGGTTCAAAAATCCATACCATCAGAGCCGATCCACACAACAGATGGCATGAAGGCCGGAAAATTCATTTCGCAACTGGTGTCAGAACCAAGAATTATAATTGTTTTAAAATGGGCGTTTGCCGGGGTGTTCAGTCGCTTTTTATCAGATATTCCAAAAGTATTAATTTTGTGGAAATCTGGATTGATGATTTATTAAAAACATCAACTAATATAGCACACGCTTACGCTTATGATTATCTTAAAACATTAGCCAGAAATGACGGCTTTGAATCCGTTGACGATTTCTTCAAATGGTTCAACGCTGACTTTCAGGGCAAAATCATTCACTGGACAGATTTTAAATATTAAAACAGGTTTTGAAAATGTTGGAAATAACCGAAGAAATCAAGAAATATCTGGATTCAACCGCTGGCAGGAAATATTTTCGGGAAATCACGCCAGAACTAAGCGCGCAGGCCAGGCATGAATTCAAAAAAACTTTATTGAATACAACTGAAGCAATCCGCAAACGTGCGCGGGCACTGGTGTTGCTTGATAATAAAATAAAAGAGGTAAATATAAAGAAAACACTTGACAACGCTTAACCGTTTTGGGAACATCAGACATGGCAACTAATCTATCAAAAACCCGAAACGGAGCAGAAAAAATGGAATTATCAAAACGAACAGCCGATTCAATCACAGACGGGCTTGGAAGGGCAAAATTTACTTCATGTCCAGGTGACAAAATGATTATTAAAAGTCACAGAAACATCATTTCAAACACTGTTGACATCAATTTAATAAATGAAGCGCGGGCGGAAAATGTCCATTTTTGCGTTTCAAATATAATTGATGCCTGGAAATGGTTGAAAGACATCAACGAAACTGAAGCCAGAAAAGTGACTTTCCAGATTGATGATGAACCCGAAATGCCTTTTGAAAATTCAATGCCTTACAAATCCAGATTCGGTCAGTAAAAAAATCAACGCCGGGGCAACCCGGCACTTCAAAAGGAAAAACATGGCAACTGAATTTGAAACTTTTTTAAAACATGAAGGCGCTTTTTCCCATATGAAAGAAAACAATCAGGAAATGATAGAAATTGCTGAACAGATGCTTGAAAATTCACCTGACAACAATTTTGAAGATGGGCAGGAATGCGGCACAATGATTAGGGCAATCATGGCTGATGATTCCTTAATGACTGATGAAAAACTTGAAGATATTTCTGAAATAACCATTGGATAAAAGGGTTCAAAAATGGCTTGGGCAAAACTTGAATTGAACGGCATGGACAGCAAGAAAATCAAGCGTTGTAAAAAATGCGGCGCGGCAATCGTTTGGTTGAAATCCAAAAAAGGGAAGTTTTACCCGGTTGATTTTTTGGGCTTGATCGACGTTCAAACAACTGACTTTCATCAATGCGGTTTTACATGGTCGGGCGGCTTGAAAGTAGCTGTCAAATATATTACTGAGCATGGAACCGCAATCACTGAGGGATAAAACCAAAAAGGGGAAAATGAAAAATAAATACAACATTGACGATAAAATCATTTATGCAAAGCTGGCGCAAGCTGGCAGAAAAGACGGAATTTCAATGAATCAGCTGTCAAAGAAGTTTGGCGTTTCTGATGTCACGCTTGGCAAATGGTTAAAAGCTTATGAAGCCGGGCACCTTATGCCTGAAATTGAAAAGCAGGAAAACGCGAATTCGATTTGTGGAAAAATCGAAGTTACAAACGCCAGGCTGAAGCAATGCCTTTTAAGAATTGACGCCTTTTATCAGCTGATTGAAACCAAGGCCGATGAATTCATTGAAGCGCTGACTTTCCTGGCTTCAAAATTAGAACAATCGGCACCAGTGTTCACAATCAAAAACAAATCTGATGGCGAAATCACGATTTCTGAAGATGAAAATGAAACAATAAAACAGCCAGGCGATGACAGCATTGTTGATGCCGATTTTGATGAAAAAACGCCTGGCGCTGAAGATGATGAAGAAACTTTTGAAACCGAAATTTTGAACGAAATCGAAAAACAAAACGGGGGCAGTTAATGCAACTTGATCGATCCCAATTCCTAAAAGCAGTGAAATTTTTGAAACCCGCAATTCTGGTGACTGAAGGCACAGAGCCCATGACGAACGTTCATGTCAAAATTGTGGCTGACAGGTGCCAGCTAACCGCCGCAAATGGCGTTTGCGGTAAAAGGGTTACACTGGTGACACCGGCGCAAATCGCATTTGATGAAACCGAAAAGCCAGATGATGATCAAGAATTCATGATTGATAAAGCAACGCTTGAAAGCTTTGAAACGCTTTGTCAGAAACACAAAGCCATTTTTGAACGTGCCGCGAAAGCAGATCAAACCCTGAAACTGATTGATATTTTCAGCAATGTTTTGGAAAGCCACAAAGACCGGTTGAACTATATTCAGCCGTTGGGGACGTTCAAAGACATTGGTTCCTTTTTTTTTTTAAGAATGCCTGAACCGATTGTTACTGGATCAATAAAAATCAATTCACTGATCATGATTGATGCCTTGAAAGAATTTTCAGGCGCGGTTGAAATGACTTTCAGTGGTGACACCGGGCCAATATATGTCAGGCAACCAGATTCAGAATACCAGGCTTTCTTTCTGCCATTTGAGCCAAGGAAAGAAGATGGGCAATAAAAAACAAAAAACATTCTGCAGTTGCGAACCGTTCCAATCCTGCAAAATATGCGCTGATTTTGGCGAATCAGAAAATGATGTTGAAAAAGACATTCTTGAATATTGCGAACACCTGCCAAGGTGCAAGGCAACGAAAACCAGCACAACCGGCAGGAAAAAGGGGCGCAACTGGATAAAAGCCAAGAAATCTGAACGCAAGGGCAAGGCTGATTTAACGCTTTGTTATTGGGGTTTTTACATTGAAGTTGAAGTCAAAAAACCCGGTGAAGGCAAGCAAAAGCCTGATCAAATCGAACAGGAAAAAGAAACGCTTTTGGCGCTTGGGCAATATTGGCTTGTTGATAACCTTGACCAGTTCATTGCTAGAATCACCGATTTCAGGCAAACAAATTTAATTTTTGGGAACAAATGAAAAAACTAATTAATGTCATTATGAAAGGCTTTTGGCTGACAATCGCCTGTTTGATTTTGTTGGCTTTGGGTTGCATTGCATATGGGGCATTTTTGATTTTTGTGTTTAGTCTCCCAATTATTTTTGAAACTGGCAGATATGTTTATTTAATTCCCTGGGTTGGAACTCTTTTCACAGCTTGCACAATTGGCATGTATTTCACACCTAAAACGGAAACCGAAAAATGATAGTTAAAAGATATTGGCGAACAAGGAAATATGGCGGCCAAACAAAACACCATTATTGGGGATTGTTTTTATTTGGTATTATTCCAATTTATATTGAAAGGTATTAATGAAAAACGGC
>Ga0233414_10001040_pt1 | contig 10980 bp, 6 predicted proteins | sample Na_anoxic_10_MG_FD_189020 | JGI IMG/M metagenome (GOLD analysis project Ga0233414, IMG submission 189020) | Seawater microbial communities from Saanich Inlet, British Columbia, Canada - Na_anoxic_10_MG | ecosystem: Environmental > Aquatic > Marine > Inlet | place: Canada: British Columbia...
GTAGCTAAAGGATGTCTCCTCGATCGGGTGTGTCGGAGGAGGCGGTGAGGCTATCGTGATCGTTTGGTTGTGGGCGCTTTGCGCATAGGGGTTGGCGGCGGTGACAGAGACGGTGTAGACGCCGGCCGCGTCGTAGGTGTGGGAGATGACGTTTGAGTTGGTCGAGACGACGGGCTCGCCATCGCCCAACTGCCAGGTATAGGTGATGGGCGGCGACGCGTGGGAGGGCGTGATGATGGCGGTAAAGGTTATCACCTCGTCCAGTGGATTGGTGGGCTGGTACGTAAACGATGTCTCTTGCAGCGGATACGTCGGTGGGGGCGGCGATTCGCCACTGCTCAAGGTATCCATGACATTTCGTGTGATCTGGCGGACGATTTCATAGTCTTCGGGATTGTTTTCCGGCCATAGACCGCGCCCCCAGCCCATTGTAGATGCGTTAAAGGCTGTTCCGCCACCGTCACGGGTATAGATTCCCATCGTGGCATACCCCCTGGTGGATCGTTGCAGGCCCAAGATGATAAAGTTTAGAGGCGTCTCGTCCTCCCCCGTCACGACGGGCAGGCCAGCCTCCCAGGTAAAGAGGGCGCCGTCAACTTCAATTTCTTTTTCAGGTTCGTACCAGAATTCGTTTTCATCCCGGAGGCCGGTCCCTGCATATATCCAGTGGTCACTGCGGTATACCGTGTATCGGCCCACCGTCCCGGTGTCGGGTGTATTTACGTATCCTCCATTACGCCAGCCCACGCCCGTCGTCGAGTTCTCCGGCCAAGAGGGTATAGGTTCTCTGCCAAACGCTGTAGCGACACGCGAATTGTCTACGCCATACAAGGGGTCTTGTTCCAAATCTCCCTTGTAGCAAACAAGAGTCCGCCCCCCATCCTGATAGCGCACCTGACGGTAGCCCGTGTTGCCTGAGAAAAAAGCCACGTTGCCGCCGGCGTCAATAAAAGCATCAATCTGGTCGCGCATCTCTTTGGACCAGTATTCGTCGTGCCCCACGCTGAGGAAAAGTGAATAGTTAAACAAGAGTGTTGGATCAACGTGAAGGTCTTCATTGGCCACGTACTCGACCGCGTAACCCTCGCTCTCTAACCAGCGCGCCAGCGGCATCTCCCACCTGACTCTACAGCCCACACTGGGGTTGCAAGCTCCCCTGTATAGCGGCCGGTCAAAGGTGATTCTGCGCATAGGAGGCTCGGTATAAAAGCTCAAATCATTGTAATAGCTATAGGCATGCCAGGTGTTGGTGGACAATTGGAAGACAATGTCGGCCGTAGAGCCTGGCTGGTCTTCGGTGACGATAAAGATAACATAATAGCCATCGCCGCCCGGCGAACTATCTTCATCCAGCAGATTGGCTACATAGATGCCGCTGGGCCAATCGGAGGGCACGTTCAAGGTATAGGCTACCGGCCAATCGCACCCCAGGTCTACATCTTCCTGCCCGGCAGGAACTCCTACCGGCCCACACGTGTAATGGCCACCCGGCAAGTCCGTGACAGTCAGCATCAATTCACTGCTTGCCCCTTCTCGAAAGATGTAAATGTCATAGGCAGCGATGCTGGTAGAAGTGTGAAAGTCGATGCTGCTGCCCTGGGGGACGCTGTTGGACGAGGCGTAACCGTTTATCTTGCCTGCCCCTACAGCCAGGGGTTCATAAGCCAGAGGTTCAAATAAACCTTCACCTTCATCAAGCAAAGTTTCATTGGCCTCATCGTACGCCGAGCCATGACAAGCCTTGCAATTCTTGCGCTCAGGGCTATGGCTTGGTGGTAAAGTGGGCGACGATAGACTCTGGCTGAGTATTGTCCCTGATACGACCAAACCTAACAAAGTGACTAGCAGACGTAGACGGCCAGAGGGAAACTGCCCGCCGCGCAGTGCGTGATTTTCAGTGTGGCTTTTCCTGGTTTGGTCTATCACTTTTTTCTCCACAAGTTAATGGGGCAATGCGATGGGAGTGTCGGAATTGGGTGCAGTATTGCACCAAGATTATACTTTAATCTCCTGTACAAGGATATCACCGAATGGGGAGAAAGAAGTAAGAGAATGGAAAGAAATTGTTAGAGAGGGGACTGTTTGAAGTTATTCCAAAAGAATTTAACAATCATGGTGAAATTCTTGGGACGGAGAAGGTAAGAAAAAAAGCCAAAATACACCGGATGTAATATCAAGACAAAGACGCCGTTCTGCTCATGCACTTTGTCCATCTTTTCCATCACTTTTTCATAAAAGTTACGGGCATAATCGCGGGTGGGGGGTACTTTGTTGTCGCCAAAGACGTGTTTCAAACAGTAAACATTCCTCATTCGACCGTTCACGAGCGTTCTGACTGGAAAGTGATAACGCAGCCCTGTTGTCGTGTCATAGAGAAAACCGGCCCTTTCGAGCGCATCCAGTGTGTCATCACTGAGGTTAGAAGTCAGTTCGCCGCCATGCAGGCAGACGCCAGTGACCGGCCGGCCGATGAGTTTTTCCAAATGTTCCTTTTCCGCCCTCGCCGCCGAAAACTCGTCGCCATATCTCTGAGAATTGCGAACAAACTCTCCGTGAAGCCCAATCTCGGAGCACCAAGGCGAGGAGGCCAGGGCTTGGACGTCTTTGTCAGAATAAAAGGGGCAAAAGGCCCTGATGTATAGGGTGCTCGTCACCTCGTATTTCTGTTCCAACTTTCTGATGCGGGCCAGGTTGGTTATGGCACGGTCCACGTCGTAGCGGGGTGAAAAAACTGCCTTGATGATCGTGTCGTTGATTTTGGGATGGTACCAGATTCTCAGCAGCGGCAAGCCGCGCTCGGCCAGTTTGTCAATGATGACTTGTTTGATGGCAGCTATGTCAGTTTCAAACAGCCGGCCTCGTTTGCGCAATTTGGCGTCAACTTTTTCGAGCAGAGCCCCCACTTTGTCATGAGAGAGCAGGAACTCGCCCTCTTTTGCAACTTGAAAGTTCAGTATTCCTTCTCTCTTTAACAACTCAATCAGCAACTCTTTTTTCTCCAGGGTGCTGTCAATGGTGAGCCACACCTCGCCGGAGAATTTAGTTTTTTTGCAAGACACGACTGGCCTTTTCAAGAATTCTCCAGGGTATTTTTCAAAAGCAGCGTCTTTGAGCGAGGAGCTCGGCGTGCATTTTCCATCCGCTACCACGATCCTTAGCGTGGCGTTCTCTCGTTTCTGCCACCAGCGCATGTATTCTCCTTGAGAGATCGTCCATATATCTCCCCGGGCCTTGATAGCCTGCAACATCCGTTCATAGGCATCATAGTTACTCGCCAGCAGGTGCCTGGTCATAGTGCGTTTCAATTGTGATAGTTTCATGCGCGTGTATGTTCCATTTGCTGATTCTGTCGCAACATTTTGCTAAATTGGGCAGGCGCTAAACTCGACTACGATCAAGGGGTCAAGTCTTTGACAAATCACGATAGATTTTTAAAAAGATTTCACTCTGTTTGTCCCAACAGTAAAGCTGGTAGAGTTTTCTGGCATTTGCTATCAGTTCTTGACTTTTTTCTGGATGTTGATACAGGTCTACGATAGCTTCTGCCAGGCTCTGGGGATTATTGGGTTCAAAATAATACATACTGCTATCATCAAAGTAGCTTGCCACTGATTCAAGACGGCTGATAATGGCTGGTTTGCCAAAAATGATGTATTCGTACATTTTGTAGGTGTGAACTAGATTAGAGTAAGGAGAAGATTTTTGCGCTACGAGGCCCACATTGGCCTTGCATAGTTCTTCGACTAGCCTGGGCATAGAAACCCAACCCAAGTACTCGACACAATCTTTTAACTCGAGTTCTTTTATCAACTCTTCAACTGGCTCAACATAACTACCAATGCCCATTATCCGTAGACGGAGGTTGGGAATCTGCGTCCTGATCAATTTAATCGCTTCCAAGATGGTATCATGGCCATAGCGTTCTTCGACGGCGCCGTGGCAAATCAGGGTAAAGTAAGAGGGATCAGGGCTAAAAGGGGCATCGATCTCGAGAAGATGGCGCGCATCAACTGCGTTGAGGACAACGTGTATTTTGTCGGCCTTGGCTCCGCGCGATACGTATCTGTCTTTTAATTGCTGGGTGACCGTAAAAGCCGAGTGAGCATACTTTAGGGCCAGTTGCTCGATGATTTTGAGCATTGGAGGCATGAGTGAAGATTTGTGCAGGGTAGCGCCTAGTTCTGGAGTCGGCTCCTTCATAAACACGATGATTTTAGCGCCAAGCAGGCGGGGGATCAAAGTGGCGAACACCAGAAAATCGGGCATGGTGTTGACTTGAATGACCTTGTATGGATGCTTGCGATAAAGTTGCGTAACTTTGATAGCTGACAAGATGAAGAAAGAGAAATAGTCCCAAATATAGCGCAGGATATTTCCCTTTTTTCGATTGAGCGGAAGACGGTGCAGGCGCACGCCATTATCTTCTTCTACACTTTGGCGCCCCTCTTGTTGCAGGCAAATAATATCTACTTTGAATCCAGCGTCACGTAGCGTTTCAGCTTCACGGCGCAAGCCTAATTCATAATAGTCACGTTGTCTGATAATGCATGCATGATCAGCCATAATGGAACTCTCTTTCAGTCTCATCGTCGAATGGGATTGGCTCGATTGACCATTTTTCATTATTCGTCATCACTCTTCCTTGCTAGTCCTCCTGTAAAGTGTTGTTAGCTCACTGTTTCCATTTGTGGGGTTGCGCTATCTTACTTGCCTGATCAATCGGCCATAAAGACGTGGACTCTTTCTCAAATAGTTCCAATACAAGCTTTTGACAATGAGCGCAGTATGGAATTCTATTTGGCTCAACCAGGAAATCGAGTTGTCGCCCCATTCGGGGGGGAAATCGTAGCCCCATCTTTTCATGCAAGGGCCAAACACTCTCTTGACTTGTTCGATAATCTCAGGCGTGTAACACGATAGGTAATCGTCTTTTTTCTCGCCTGTCCAGTTTATGCGCGGCAGAGGTCTTTTTTGTTCTGTTCCTATCAATCCAATCGCTTTTGAGAAATCATCCTGTAGATTCTCAAAACGCATTATAAAGTCACAATGTTTAGATGCCAGACTAAGCATCACGTTACAGTAGGGGGACTTGTAAAGTTTTCTAAAGTAGGTGGCGAAATCAGCATCGTTTTCTGCTATGAAGCTAAATCTTCTCATGTCGTCACGCGTGACGTTTCCTCTCCCTTGCGCTAATCTTTTCGGATCAGTATACCTTTCCTTATGATTAGTTTTGTATTTGTAATAAAGAGTGACTGCATCGTCCAGGGGATTTCGCATGCCTGCGAAAACAAAGTATGTCTTTTCCTCAGGGCTGGCAATCTTTTGGAACTCACTGTAAAGTGCGTGTTTGCGTAGTATTGGGGAACCATCATAGTTATCACAAAGTTCTTTATGGATAGCTGTTGAAGCCGTGTGCGGTATCTCGATAAACAGATATTTATGCTTGTGACTGATGACCATGTTTTCTGACCTCCTGACCGAAATTGTATTACCAACAAATGCCTTGGTACTGACCGTCATGGCTGGTGATCTTGTCCGAAATGCGGACCAGATCAATCACAATCTGATCGCCTTGCAAATTCTGGAGCACGCTGGCAAATGCCTCGTCGCGGTTGCCAATTACAATGACCTCGCTTTCAGCTAGAACTTCTTCCACAGAGGCGCACATCAAGGTGGCGATGTGGGGTATCTCGCCTTCGATGTAAGCCTTGTTTGCCCCGTAAAGCCGTGCCAGGGAAACGTTGCGATCAAACAACTTGACTTGATAGCCCTTGCCGATCAATCGCTCAATCAGTTCTACCTGGGCGCTGTAACGCAGATCATCGGTACCCGCTTTGAAGCTAAAACCAAGCACCCCTATCTTTTTCTTGCCGCTCTGGGCGATCATATCCAGCCCAATTTTTATCTGCGCCTCGTTGCTGGGGAGGATGGCCTCCAGCAGCGGTAGATTTATGTCTAGATGCCGGCCCAAATATAGCAGAGCCTTTAGGTCTTTGGGCAGGCAAGACCCACCAAAAGCAAAGCCCGGTTTCAAGTAATGGGCAGACAGGTTGAGCTTGGTATCCATACAGAATATGTCCATCACTTGATGACTGTCAACTTCTTCTTGTTTGCAAATGTTGCCGATTTCATTGGCGAAACAGATTTTCAAGGCGTGGAAGGCATTGCTGGCATATTTTACTGTCTCTGCGACGCAAAGGGTCACCCGAATGAGGGGGGCGTCTATGGTCTCGTAGAGCTTTGCTACAATATCACCATCTTTCTCTCGCTGTTCACCAATCAAGGTAAAGGGTGGGTGGTGGAAATCGTAAATTGAGGTCCCCTCGCGCAGGAACTCGGGGTTAACACATACCCCGAACCCCTGACCCGCCTTTAATCCAGAGCTTTCTTCAAGGGCAGGGATGGCTCGCCCTTTGGCACTGCCGGGCAGCATGGTGCTGCGTAGGGCTACTACATGGTGACTCTTTTTCTTGCCGAGGCCTTGGCCAATCTCTTGACATACTCGTTCCACAAACCGTAGGTCCAGGCTGCCATTGCGTCTGCTTGGTGTGCCAACGCACACCAGCGAGAGATCAGAGTTGTTGACACCTTCCAAGGCGTCGGTTGTAGCCCGCAGTCGTCCTGCCGACACACCAGTTTTGATTGCCTCCTCCATGCCTTGCTCGATGATGGGACTCTGACCATGGTTGATCAGGTTGACTTTGTCCTCATTGATGTCAACTCCAATGACGTGGTGCCCTTGCTCGGCCAGGCAGGCCGCTGAAACACAACCGACGTAACCCAGGCCAAAGATGCTGATTTTCATATTCTTCCTACTACCTCCCTAGATCGTTCTCTATTAGTTTTATTATCTCGGCGTGTTTATGTCGCCACTCCTGCCATCGCTCTTGTTTCAAGAGCAACACCTCATCTTGTAGTTTTTCCTTTTCCTTTTCCATCTTGATGACGGCTTTGCGGATGCTTGGGGCAGAGTTGTCCACGTGAATCGTGCCTTTGGCAAAGTATTCCCTCAAGATGGGCCAATTGGAAGTGATGATGGGTTTACCCAACGATACGGCTTCGCAAGCCCCACGCTGCATGGTGTGATTATCTGTGGTCAGCACCATAATCGCTTGCGCGGCTTGCAGCAATCCAAGATACTCTTCATCGGGCAAAAAGCCGGTAAATTCTAGATTGTCTGGCTTGTTTTTAAAGAGTGATTTTTTTGCCCTTATGAGATTTCCGGTGACATAGAACTGTACTTCCGGCAAGGTAGCTGCTGCTTTCAACACTTCTTCGAGCGGTTCGTCCGGCGAGAAAGTGTTGACCACAGCGATGTTGAACTTGGCGTTCAGGGAGAATGGTTTGCCCTGCGGAAATGTGGTTGGAATATCGCCGACGATGAAAGCGTTAGCTCCCCACGAGTTTACGAGGGCTTTTAGATGCTCGTTTGTTACAATAGTAGTGATAGCCCTACGGGATAGAAAAGCGTGCAGGGGTAATGTCCACTTCCACCACGATGCCAACAGGCCAACGGTGTGAGAATCAATGATGTACTTTGCTTTCCACAGTCTGGCATAGATATAGACCGCCACGACTGCAAAGATAGGCGGATTTTGCACAAAGATTAGCCGCGGCTTTTCGCGAACTAGAATCATGAGGGTTTTAATAGTCTGCAAGATATATCGAAGCGGCGCTAAAAAGTAGCGGCGCTTGAGGGCGTGTACGCGATATAGTTTCATCTGGAGCTTGTCAGACAGCAACTGACCCCGACGGCTGTGTGAATGCCAAACGATGAAAAGTCCCTTGGGCATAGCTTTTTGCTCTGTGTTGTCTTGTGTCATAGGTTCTTCCTCAATCAAAATGTGACCCAGGGCGCACAATCGCTCACAAACACCTGGATCACCTAATTTTCCACTCTAGTCTATCTACAAGTTCAGATTTGTCAATCAATGGTGTGCCGTTTGCCATCACGCGACGCCCGTTCAGCATCACGGCGTGAGACGGGTTTGTGGAGAGGGTGCGCAAGTATAACAGCCTGCTATCTGTCTTATAGTTGGCAAAGGTCTTGAATCCTCCATTGGGCCGGCGGTCTGTGACCCAATAATCCACGTACTGCTCGCTTTCGATGCGCACTCCAATGGCGTCAGTGTGAGACAACATTTTGTCGTTGGCTCTTATGGTTAGAGGGGCAACGTTTATCGTAGGAGCGACGTTTGCCCGATAGGGGTAGAGTATCGTACAAAAGCCAATGGGTACCGTAGCCGTCATGGTATAACTAACAACTGGCGCTGGCAGTTTCTCGCCGGAGTAAAAAGATACCCAGCCCTGTATCGGGTTGGTAACCCCGCACGTCACAACCGTTTGCGGCCCAAGGGGGAAGGAAGGAGCAATTATCAAGCCAGTGGTGGTTCCAGTCTCCAGGGTGAGACCATCGCTTTCGCTCATCTGAGGATCGCTACCTGGCGGCAGATGAAAAAGCAGGTCGAATTGGTGTTGCCCTCGTCCTGTGAGCCAGTCGGTCACGATCCAGTATTCTGGTTTGACAAAGAATATCTGTCGGCGGTGGGTGATGGGCTGTCGCAAGCGCCGGTACCCGTCGTGTGAGCCATCAACAAAGTCGAACTGCTGGCTTGAAGCCCACTGATGCAAGGTTGCCCGAGCCGGGCGATACACGTGCCGTGCGCCCAACAATACAGATTGATCCTTTCCATCTACCACCACTGTGTTATGAGCCCGGGTACCACGGAAGTAGTTGCGCCACTCTTTGCCCACGTGATAGCTGTAAACACCTGAATCAAGCAGCAACGAGTGCCCATAAGCGTAAAGCTCAAAGCTCAACGCATCGGCGTGCCCATGATTGGGAAGCCGGCGATAGCCAAAGGGGCCACAGTCAAAAGCCAGGTATAGTTCTTGTTCCTTTTGGCCAGCGCGCATGACAAAGTAGCCACCATGAACAAAGGGCCGCGAGGCTGGAGATGAGTTTGTCTCTGCCTGCATCCTGTTTTGGCCGAGTGCCCAGCCACCCAAGAGCCAGGCCATGTCTTCATCCAGGCCACGTCCCGCGAGTTTTACCTTGTCGAACAAGGTCGCTCCTCCTCCACGCGCGGAAAAGCGCACCGTAACATCGGTCAAGGCTGAATCGCTGAATAGCGGGATAGTCCCGTCGGGTTTGGTGATGTTCATTTCAAAGTCGAGCATGTTCTCAAAGCGGTCAATGACGTGCTGTGGAACGTGCAGGTCGTTGTGATCCAAAAAAGCCAAGATCTCCAGCAGTTCACTCATGACACAACGGTGGTACAAAGGTGCTCTCTCGGCATGTACGCCATCCGCGCAGACTTGCTTTTCGACTTCATTCCATAGCGTTCGCAGGCCAGACGCCTGCCACTCTCGCGCCTCCTTGAACTCGGGGAACAAGAGGCCGCAAAAGGCCAATGCCTTTGCCTCCGACAACAAGTGATTGTTCACAACATGACGTTCGATGCGAGCGGCGAGATAGCGCCCATGGGTGAGCAGGCTTTTCAGGAACACGACCGGTTCAAAGGCATCGGCCTGACGGAAGAAATAATAGGCCCATAACCATGTGTTGATCCTTAGGGCAACTTCTAGAACGCTGTCCCAGTTTTGTCGTCCTACTCTAGCCGGATTTTTATCTATCCAATCAAGTATTAGCTCGGTGAACTTGACGGCGTATTTTTCATCTCCCGTGTACCAGTACGCCTTGCCCAGGGTGATAAAATAGGTATGCCGATTTAGGTCCCAGGTCCAATCAGTGTTTCCACCAGGACAATAGGCCCAATCAATCTCGTTTTCAAACCTTATCGGGGCAACTTGGCGAAAGCTAAAGACATTTTGGCATACTTGATCGGCGTGGTAGATGGTGGCCTGCTGTTGCTCATCTCCAATGATTGAGATGATTTTGTCTCTGTCTTTCCAACTAAAATAGAACTGAGGTTGCTGCCTTGTGCGAAAATATGTTGTCAGTCTTGACCAGGCTCTCTCATAATCCTTTTCGGCCGCTGCCCTCTCAACGTCAGCCAGATCGTGGTTCTTTAGCTCCAGTTGAGTGAAAAAGGTCTCGTCGTCTATGTCAAAGCGGCAAGCCCTCTTTTTGCGCCACCAACCATCAAGCCGCCACCGGCCATAGGTGTAGTGATAGCGGGGACCCTTGGCCAGAAAAATCTTGGCCCTTTGTCCAAATTGGATCCATTGACTGAGGCGTGCTTGCATCTGAAGAACTCTCACTGCTATATCAAGGTATTGTAAAGCGCTATGTACCTTTTTGCGATACTGTCTATGCTATACTCGGTTTCAATCATCTGACGAGCGGATCTGCCTGCTTTTTGCCGCAGAACCTCGTCGTCGGCCAACTGGATAATGGCCTCAGCCAGGGCTGTCTCGTCTTCGGGAGGGACCAATAATCCGTTCTCGCCGTGTTGAACGAGGTCCACGTTGCCGCTAATTCGAGTCGCCACACAGGGCAGGCCGTGCGCCATCGCTTCTAACAACGCATTCGACATGCCTTCTGACCGAGACGGCAAGACAAAAATATCAGCCCGAGCCAGGTAGGTAGATACATCGTCAACCTTACCCCAGAACTTGACCTCCTGGACGATGTCCAATTGTTTGGTCTTTATCTGGAGTTCGGAGCGTAGCGATCCATCACCCAAGAGCCAGAGTCTCCAACTCATGTTCGGCCGGTTGCTGATGACTTGTTTGAACGCTGGCAATAATACGTCGAGCCCTTTTTGTGGATGCAATCGTCCCATGAAAATGACGGTCACGGTGTCATCTATGATGTAATTACGTTTACTGTCTGCTTCGATTAGGTCTACTCCGTTGGGGATGAGGACGATGCGCTCTGCTGGCACGCCAGCCTGGCCCAACTCTTGGACGATCCTTTTGTTTAGAGCTACCATTCGATCGGCGTCCAGTGTCGTCGCCAGCATCTGGCGTTGGCCTGGGATCAAGTCATTCTCTCGCATCAGGCGAATATCGCTA
>Ga0233414_10001042_pt1 | contig 10970 bp, 21 predicted proteins | sample Na_anoxic_10_MG_FD_189020 | JGI IMG/M metagenome (GOLD analysis project Ga0233414, IMG submission 189020) | Seawater microbial communities from Saanich Inlet, British Columbia, Canada - Na_anoxic_10_MG | ecosystem: Environmental > Aquatic > Marine > Inlet | place: Canada: British Columbia...
ATGATGGACCTGAATTAACAACTGGTAAAGCTGTTGGTTTATTATTAATATCTACTCTCATTATTAGTGTAGCAAGTTATATGTTAGTATATGGATGTGAATTACTTGGACATGGTTTCCATATTAATGGTTACTTTATAGCTGTAATTATTGCCGCCGCAGCAAGTAGTATTCCTGATACTATCTTATCGCTTAAAGATGCGGGTAAAGGTAATTATGATGACGCAGTAGCAAATGCTTTAGGTAGTAATATCTTTGACATATGTTTTGCTTTAGGTTTTCCTGTATTTGTATATACTCTTATAAATGGTTCAATCGTAATTGATATTGTTACTATGACTGATGTTATAGAATTAAGAATTGTATTGTTAATATTAACAATCATAACATTCTTTATCTTATTACTATCTAAACGTATTACTAAGATGACTGGTATAGTGTTACTATCTATGTATCTTGGATTTGTTGCGTTTGTTATATATCGAGGAACGAATAATGAACCTACGACAATTGAAGAATCGAGCATCGATAGTTATAACTATACGATCTCCAGTGAAAACAGCGATCTATAAACTTCGTTATAAAGCTCTTCAGGCACCTGAAGGGCTAACGATGGATATGGTTAAGTTTGAAAATATAACACAAGCAGGAACACAGTATACAACCCAATGCTTTAAGTTCTTTGATTTGAACGCATTAGGGATTGGAGGATGTCATGAATCTGATTGTGCTAAATGTATATTTTCTACTGAACATAATTATGAAGCGATGCAATTAAAAGAATTAAATGATTCAATATAACCTATACTAAAAAGCATATTTAATATTAATATACTAATTTAACATATTAATTATGACACTAGGTGGGTAATAATGTTTGATATTCAAATAAATAATCGATTCCAATTACGAAAGTATAATGTTATAAGATCGTTAGTAATTGATAAAGCTAATGGCGTGTTTGGTAAATGGGGTGCAAGTTTATATCTTGCTAAATTAAAAGAACAAGTACCTAATGGCATTATAACTATAAAATCCATACCTAATAATATTAATAGAATTAAAATATATGAAGGTGATGATTTATTCATCGAAGAATGGATGATAAAAGAACATATCGCGGAGTAAACTATATTGGACAAGTTTCTGGTCTCATAAGCCAGGTGGGGTGTAGAGCCCCTATGGGAGTTCGATTCTCCCCTCCGCTATTTTAATATGCAGTGTAGCCTACTGCGTAAACAAAAGGGCTTCCACATCACTTATTTTTAATGAAGCATTATATGCTTGAAGGTTTATCATGAGTATAAAAGCAATGATATATATGCGTAAACTTAAACGCTCTATGAGTATATGGAAATGGTTATGGAGAAAGTAAAATGCATTGAATGCGTTTATCATAAAACGTCTCTTATATCTAATGACGTAATTCATATTTGTAAAAATAGAAAGCACGCATACACTACAGAATTCGATAAAGAAATTCATAAAGCTGCAATATATGGTATTACTGAGTCTATGTTAACATTTGGTAAATGTATGGAAAAAAACAAAGATAATAACTGTAAACATTTTAAACCTAATTTGCATACTAGATTTATAGATTGGATAAATGAAAGTGGACAAAAAAAAGCTAAAGTTTAATATTAAACTTTTAATTGTTTGGTTATTATTTGGATTTCTCGGCACTTATTGGCTAGCAACTATACCTAATAAAACACAACTTTTAACAAATGGGCAAGCTATGTCATTAACATGTTTTGGCCCTCTTACATTAGCTGCAGCTGGATGCGTTGCCATTACGATCGCTATAATAGAACATGAAGATACATGGTTTGATCAACCCTTTTTAGATCATCCAAATAATCAAAGGATCCCTGATGCAGAAGATATGGATAATAAGTGATACACACTTCCATCATAAAAATATAATACAGTATGCTAGCAGACCATTTAAGAACGTTTTAAGCATGAATAAGACGCTTATTGATAATTGGAATGACTTAGTATCAAAAGATGATAAAGTCTTTCATTTAGGCGATATAGGCTTTGGTAATACTCAAGAGATGTTTAAGATATTTAAACAACTACGAGGACATAAAATACTAATCAGAGGTAATCACGATAAGCGATTCTCAGATGGCGCGTTATCTAAAATAGGTTTTTCAGAAGTATATAAATATCCTATTATTATTGAAGAGTTCTTTATGTTATCTCACTCACCAATGTTCTTAAATGCTAATATGCCTTATGTTAATATACATGGACATATACATGAGAAAAGTATTGTTGGCGCGAATTACATTAATGCTTGTGTAGAACATAATGATTATAAACCATTTTTGTTCTCAGATGTAAAAAAGAAATTTAAAAAAGAAATGAACGAAATCGTTCTTCCACTTATATCCTAATTCAAAACAAGTCTATAGTGACAATGGTTAACACGCAAGTCTCCAAAACTTGAGATTTAGGTTCGAATCCTAATAGGCTTGCCATGAATTTAAGATTATTAAAACGTAATGATGTGATTATATCTACGCACGATGAACATTGGAATTCTTATTTCTTATCATCTCGTGGTAGACCTGGATGTATTCCTTCAAAGAACATATCAATTCTTTTAAAAATGTTAGATAAATTAAATTCAATTCCTGATTATCATACGAAAGTTATTGAGAATAATAAACCATTTTCAAGTATGATTCCATATTGTTCTGAATATAAATTAAAACAAATTATAAAAAACGAGATATTATACATATCTATATATGATAGGAGTCGGATATGAATTTAAGAAGATTAATGCATAAGCCAATTCCTATTACAGTAGATAGGCCATGGAACATTGAATGGGAAATGAAAGATAAACAAATAGTATTCTCGTATGAAATGAGTAATAGTCATATTCATAATTGTATTAAACTATTAGATAGTAATATATTAAATCTAACTATTAGAGTATTAGATGGTGCGGATTTACCTGCTCATACAGTAGATGAATCTATTGCTGAATTTAAACGATATATAAAAGTATTTAAAAATGAAATTGCTTGGCGAAATCAAAATAATACATTTATTAGCAGAACACGTATACGCAAATCAGGTGAAATATTTTGAGTGAAAAAAATACTGAGTTTAGATATCAAAAAGATAAGTATCATAAGATATTAGCTATTGAAGATATGGTTATTTATAACGCATATACTGGACCAGAAATAGCATGTGTCATTGGATTTACTGCTAAGTCAGTTAGAATACTTAAGATGACATCACTTAAACATGCGCAAGAGTATGATATAGCTGATCTTATACTTAACCCTAAAAAGGGCGTAACTCTATCTAGTTCAAAAGTAATTAAAATACCTGTTGACTTAATGTAATTTTTGTATTAAATTAAAGTATCACAACGCCCGCCAGGGCTATATAATATATTAAGGATATTAATATGGCTTCCAAATGTATTAATTATGATTGTCCAATAGTAAAACTATATGGACAGATATGTACTACTCAATATCCTGAAGGTAAAGAATATGATAATGTAGCTCGACCATATACATTTGCTAATAACAAACCAGTATTAAACAATGGTAGATATACATGCTATCAGTTTGGAGATTAAATGATTTTTTTATATATTTATATTTTAGGTGCATGTATCTCATTTTTGGTTGAGACAACATATATGAGATACGTTGAATTTGAAAATCCAGATGAATATGATAAAGAGACATGGCAGGCAATAATAGGCATTGCGGTAACATGGTTCGTATCTATACCTTTATATGTTTCATTAGAATATCCTAAGAAAATTATACCTTGGCTTATTAAACAACGAACTTGGTTCTGGAATAAAAAAGTATTTTAAAATAAAACTTGCATGTTATCTGTTTATTGTTTATATTATTAGTATATTAAACAAGGAGCTAATATGCTAAGTATATTATTCAAGCTGAAACTAGTAGTAAACATTATTTCAAATCTTTTAAATGTAATAATGATGTCATTAAAATTAAATAGTAGTAGTAACTATGGATAATAACCTATACTACAACAATAACAGTAGTAGGTAGATATTATGAAAGCACTATCATTAATAATTTTATTGTTCACATTAGCATTCGGAGCTGATATATATCGAGTAGTAAGTTATGAAGGAGCTGATCTTAACAATCACGTTGGTCAGCTTCAATTAACAGACACACATATATCTGAAATAACAGTTAGCGATTACTATATAGAACTAAAAGGCATGGATAATAAAACTCAGATCGGTACGTATTATACTGGTTATAATAACCAAGTACTTAATACAACTGATTACCGTTACTATTATTTTATTGCAACTGACACAAATGGCGATTTATATTCTATTACATTAGAAATACTAAAGAAACTTGTCGTTGTAAATTTGTCTAAAGATATGATTGAAATATATCATTTAGAATATACAGGAGAAAAATAATGGCTAAAAGAAAAACAAAAACAAAAAAAGAGACTATAGTAGTTGAACCTACAGTAGAAACAATAGTTGAAGATGTTAAAGAAATGGTTGAAGATGTTAAAGACGACGTCGAAGAAATCGTTGAAGATGTAGTTGAAGTAGTAGAAGATACTATTAGCGACATTAAAGAAGACATCACTGAAGTAGTAGACGAAGTAGCTGAAATTGTTGAAGATGTTAAAGAAGATGTTAAAAAAGTAGTAGAAGACATCATTGAAAATACTAAAGACGTAACTAACAAAATCAAAGATCTTTTTGTTCCAGATTCACAATTGACTAAAGATATTAAATCAGCAATTGCTATTGTTAAACCAAAAAACGTAGTAGCAATTCCACTTATTTATAATAAGTTTAAAGCACTTACAAAGTTACAACATAATAAAAAAGAAGTCTTAGCAGAAATACGAAGACTTATTAATAAAAAATAAGAGGTATATATGAGACATACAGAGTGGCCTGATACAGAATGGCCTGATGATTGTAAAGATTGGCCAGAACTAAAAGATATACCAGGAATTTAATTTATTCTCCAGTGTAGCTCAGTCGCAGAGCGCCAGGCTGTTAACTTGGATGTCGTAGGTTCAATCCCTACCACTGGAGCTTGTTAGAGTATATAATATGACAAAATATAAAAAATTAAAATTAAAAGACGGAACTACAATAGATGAACATAGATATATTATGGAACAACATCTTGGTAGAAAACTAACGTCTAATGAAATAGTTCATCATATAGATGGTAATGGTAGAAATAATAAATTAAATAATTTAAAATTAACTACACGATCTGAACATTCAAGAGAACATTGGTTTGATGGCACATATAAACATACACCAATTACAGAAGCTGGTCGTAAAAAATTATCAGATTGTAATAAAGGTGAAAATAGTAGCTCTGCTAAATTAACAGAAGCAGAAGTTATAAAAATTAAACATATGCTTCAAAAAGGTATGACTCCAGTTGAAATATCTAAGTTTTTTGATATTAGTAGAAAAACAATTAGTAATATTAAATGTGGTAATATTTGGAAACATATTATAATATAAATTTAAAAACAGAAGAGTAGTTCAGTTCGGCAAGAACGCCAGGTTGTTACCCTGGATGTCGCGGGTTCAAGTCCTGCCTCTTCTGCCAATTCAAATGGCATCCTAGCATATTTGCTCCATTTATCACTGAGTCCAAGTGAAATAACGCTATATGTGAATTATTACTAAGTAATAATGTGCCATCTAATTCAAAATACGGGTGTAGGCTAGTCTGGCTTGAGTCACTTGCTTTGGAAGCAAGATCACGGGAGTTCAAATCTCCCCGTCCGTACCATTTTCATAGAGGATAATTAATGATACATATAGCTACTATACATCATAATAGTGATAAATTTATTGATATACAAAATGATTATTTAAAAAAACACACAACTGAGCCATATCAGGTTTATGCTGGATTGTTTAATTGTATATCAAATAATACTACACATCACTATGTTGATAATTTAAAATATGTTCGTCAAGATCATCACATTAGAATGAATCATTTAGCTAATGTTATATTAAAAACAGCTGATGATAATGATTTATTAGTATTTATAGATGGTGATGCATTTCCTATTATGGATTGGATTGATAAAGTTAAACCTTTATTACAAGATAATAAAATTGTAGCGGTGCAAAGAAATGAAATTAATGATACGTTTCCTCATCCAATATTTTTATGTACAACTGTTGGGTTTTGGCGATCTAATAAATTATCATGGGAATTTCATTACAAATCAGCAACTAAAAATATTAATGTGCAGACATCTGGGCCAGCATTAGAAGCATGGTTAGATGATCATAATATTAAATGGCATCCTGTAAATAAAACAAATAAAATTATTACTCATCCAATATTTTTTGCTGTATATGATTTTATATATCATCATGGTGCAGGATTTAGAGAAATGTTAACAACTGTTGATTATGATAGAAATGGTTGGGTATACCCAACGCGATTCCCTGATTCTTATAGCGTCGCAAAAATAAATAAAGAATATAGCGATTTCTTTTATGATAAAATAAAAAACGATATGGAATTCATACGATATTATTTTATTGGAAAACAGTTCGATTAAATTCAACAAATTATGTTAAAAAAAATAATATGCTTGCGTCATCCAGTGGTTAGGATACACGGTTTTCATCCGTGCAACCAGGGTTCAATTCCCTGCGTAAGTACCAATACAATAAATGATTGCATGTTCAGCATGTGCGTTGACATTCGGCAGCCAACCAAGCTTTGCAAAGCTTGAGCTCAAGTCGTAAACGTAGCGAGATAGCAACTGAGAGGAATCCATCTATCATTTATTTTTTATAACACATGATTATTTATATGAAGTTAAAACATATTATAACAAGTCAAATAATAATTTGTGCTATAATAATAGTACTAATAGCAATAATAGTACTTTAATAATACATTGGGACAGTTGAGCAATGGTTGCTTAGCAGACTGTAAATCTGTGGCCTTCTGGCATTGTTGGTTCGAATCCAGCCTGTCCCATAATTTAAGGTAAATATAATGGATATAATTACTTGGCATGAATTTAATAAGAATTGTGAGTTTAAAATAATAACTCACCCATATGATTCAATTATTTGTAGTAAAATTAATGACGCGTTGGATTTACCAATTAGTTTTAAATATTACAGCTGTAATCAAACTACATGTCCATTATTTACCAGTAACAATTAATACATAGGCCTATCTTCCAATTGGTTAGGAAACGGGATTTTGATTCCCGTAATTTAAGTTCAAGTCTTAATGGGCCTTCCATACATTTATAAGCACGAGTGGCGAAGTGGTTACGCAGCAGACTTAGAATCTGTGGATTAAGTTCATTGAGAGTTCGAATCTCTTCTCGTGCACCATTCAAAAAAATGGTCTCGTACTTTCTTAAGTATGACTTGAATTAACAAGTATCTTCTACTCATAGTGTAGAGATGAGACAGTGGCGAAAGGCAAGTCCCACATATAAAAACATAGGATTCCACAACTTCAACAAGGAACATATATGGCAGTAATAATACAAGGAGATACTAGAATACCTTGTGATGAGTGCGGCAAAAAAGAATTTAAATTATTTGTGATTACTCATCCTAATACTGGTCAACAAAAACATATATGTTCAGAATCATGTCATGATAAATTCATGGAGCGTTAGCACAATTGGTTAGTGCATCTGCTTGTCAAGCAGAAGGCTGCGGGTTCGAGTCCCGTACGCTCCGCCATTCATTCTATACTATATAATAGCCTAGGGAGGTTATTATGAAAAAAGAATGGATAGAGTTGCTATATGAACGCGGTTCAACTAGACACAACTGGATTGAACCTAGCAATCATGAGAAGATTTGGAAAGAGTTTGAAGCTGAAGGTATCACACTTCCAGCGTATTGTACACTAAATAGAAAATCATTAGAACGAAATGATCTTAGAATATTAACAGATGATTATATTATATCTTTTAAATATTGGAATCGTAAAAAGAAACAATATGATTTTTGGACTATTGAGTTTTATAAAGGTTTTATTTGGGACTTAGCTAGTGTACCACGATTCTTACGTGGTATCATAGAGAATGATTCATATGAAATGCGTTTAGCTGCGATGATACATGATGTTATGTTTGGCTTACATTTAGAAACATATAGATATTGCAATAAAGTATTTTATCATAATATCCGTGAGCGTGGTGGTAAAATATTACGTGCGATGTTAGCATTTCTTGGGGTATCTACTCCAGTTGGCAAAATCGTATATAATCAATATAAACCAAAAGATCATTGGATGAAAAACTTTGTTAAAGCAACAAAGAATGATAAAGTAATCTGGGATAAAGGTTTAGTAAAATAATATGATAGCTAGGTATGGTGTCCACAGGTGAAACTAACCGTCGTCACCAATTGACCGTTGCTCATTGTGCGAGATGTGTCAATCGCCATACTTAGTTATTTTTTTAAAAGGAGTTAATAATGAGTCATAAATTAGTAAAGAAAATGTCAGAGTTTATTAAAGTTTCAATGCAAACTAAAAATACACTCCAATTAAATGCAGGAAGAAATATCAAAGCTGTTGCTCAAGATATTGCTTTACGTGATAAACGTAAAGAGTTAAAAGATGAAGACATCATTGTTGCTGCTACAAAGAATAAAAAAGAAGCAGTTGAATCAATGAATATCTATCGTGCTTTTGATACACCTGTAGCTAATGATAACTTTGCTAAAGCATATCACCTAGATCTTGTATGTGATATGTTCTTACCAGCTCAATTAACTATTTTAGAAATCACGTATAAAGTACAAAAAATCATTTCAGAACTTAATGCTTCAACTATGAAGGACATGGGTAAAGTAATGAAACAATTCAAAGAAGAAAATCCAGTTGGAACCTTCGACGCTAAACTCGTATCTACTACTATAAAAGATGTACTTAAGTAGGATCATATGGATTTAGACCAATTTTATAAAGTAATTAAAGAAAAAAGTAATATTGATCAAGAGGTAGCCGAAACAATGACAATTGCTGACGCTATTGTATTCTGTAAAAAAGAATATAATTTAAATTTAATATTACGTTTAGAATAATATTTAAAATGCTTCGGTAGCTCAGTAGATAGAGCACTCGATTGAAGATCGAGGTCGCGCAGGTTTGATTCCTGCCTGAAGCACCATTCAAATAGGGCATTAGTATAACGGTTTATTACGCTACTCTGATACGGTAGATACGGAAGTTCAACTCTTCCATGCCCTACCAATACACTCAATTGTATGCGAGATCAGCAGCTAGATAGTCTATCTAGTGTATACAGGTTCAAGTCCTGTCTATTGAGCCAATTCACAGATAAAATTAGGTTGAAATCTGTATCCTGCCTCCACTGAAGCGGATTAAATAGCAGGTTCTCATGGTGGTTCTGTGTTAAAATAAATATGGGAAGTTGGCCTAGAAGCAGCCATCTTTTAAAGAGTAGGACAAAGACCTGAAGGTTAAATTTGGTAACTGTGTTAATTCAATGCCCGAAAACAGTGTTAGTACGGTAGTACAATTGAATGTGTAGAATGTTAAGCTATGGAAATCAAACTAATCCTATTATATAATTTTGATTATTCGGCGATGACTAGCGCGGCCCAAGAAGAGAGCATCAATAAAGATGTGAGACTCCTTAGGGTATAGGTTTTGGAAAAGCAGCAATGTGATTCAGGCATGGATCTCCTTTTGGCGTAGTAGCACACCATATTTTTTAATTCAAATGGGTCGGTAGTTCAACTAGGTAGAACAACTATGTACTAAAACAAGGTAGGTAAGCTATGGATCCAATGTGACCCTACAGCATACTAGTTAATGCACTTGAATAATTCGTGGTAGATTGTAGGTTCGATTCCTACCTGACTCGTCAATACAATTTTAATATATAATGGCTCCGTAGTAGAGTGGCTCATACACTAGTCTGCAAAACTAGGTACGGTCGGTTCGATTCCGCCCGGGGCTTCCATAAGGATATACTATGAACTTAAGACATACCCCTGCTAAGTCAGAATCGTTTGAAGATCTTCATGAACTATTAGCGTATCATAAATTAGTATTAGAAGATGCATATAAAATGCGAGATGCAACTCTTGAACGAATCAAGAGTGTAAAAGTTAAAATAACATGTAAACATCATAAACTTAAAATTGGTATGAATGTCTACGCCTTTGATAATGATGATAATAGATTAAGTTATCTAGAGGGCGATAAAGATTTAGCTAATGTAGCTGAAATATTAGACATTGAACCAAATTACGATCTTGAAAAAAAACCACATTTAGTAGTTAAATATTTATATGGTGAAAAAGTACATTATGGTTACAACAGTTATAAAATATATTCTTACTGGGAACTAATTAAGGACTAAAGTATGTGTCAATTTAGATTAAACAAACGTTCTAAAAAAGATAACATACAAGTTCAAACACCCCATATTAAATCACGCGCAGCGTATATCATGCTTAGAAATCAATTAGGTTTTCAAACTATTGATGAATGGTTATCATTTAGAGAAGAGTATCTCAATCAATTTAAAGTGCTTACATGCACATATTGTAATAAAACTAATTTAGAAAGAGATACAGATGACTTATCTATATTAGCAACATTAGACCATATTAAACCTTTGGCTGCTGGTGGCGCTCGATATGATTATAATAATCTTACTGTAGCATGCCATAAATGTAATAATCGTAAAGGTCATACCTATGTTAAATAATGAAGCGCTTAAAATTATAAGTGAACATAGAGCAATATCTAAAACTGAAATGGCTATGGCCTATTATAGTGATGAAGCATTAATAGATGAATTAGTATCTATAGTTCAAGAATTAAAAGAAGAAATAGAAGGCATGTATATGGACGCAGCAGGAGAAGACCTATGAAAAATTATGGTAAAATGCAAGTAAT
>Ga0233414_10001043_pt1 | contig 10969 bp, 8 predicted proteins | sample Na_anoxic_10_MG_FD_189020 | JGI IMG/M metagenome (GOLD analysis project Ga0233414, IMG submission 189020) | Seawater microbial communities from Saanich Inlet, British Columbia, Canada - Na_anoxic_10_MG | ecosystem: Environmental > Aquatic > Marine > Inlet | place: Canada: British Columbia...
ATACGCTTGAGAACCTTTTTACGATTGATTTAATTGATGAAATCGTTATTGTCGGCCATAAGATGCTTCTTGAGCAGCGCCTGAGCAAATTAATAAATGAATTTGAAAAACCGTGCTATATTGTGAACCAGAATTCAAAAATTCCTCCCAACGTCATTAAGCGTTTCAATATCATACAAAGGAAGGTCAAACAAAGTTCAATAGCGGGGAATTTAATTAAGGGGTATGCAGCCAGCGCCGCTTTCCAGGATAGGAAGCATGCGTTATATGTAGCCTCGGATTCACCATTGACAACAAAGGAATTTATTGAGCATTTCCTGAATATTGTTCAAAAATACCAGGAACAAGCGGCAATAATATTTCCTGCAGTACTTATTAATGATAATAAAGACAAACTTGGCAGATATCCTGTTAAGCTCCTGAATGACACGCAGTACCATCTTTCTAACAAGAAAGATAGTTACAGTAGGCAAGGGTTTCGGCTTTCCCCCTTGATGTTTGCGAATCCACATTTTTTTAATATTAATACTGCTAACACTGCATATCATCTTCGCAAATGCCTTAATCCAAAAGTACAATTAAAATTATTCCGAATTACGCGCAGCTTAGGATATCCAAATGTGTATTCCAAATATTTTTTAAGGAAAGATTTGAGTATAAAAGAAGTTGAAAACATTACTTCTGAATTTTTTGACGGAAGGGTTAAATTAATTCCAATGACTGGAGAAGAAGCAACGTATGATTATGACGGTACCGATTTTGAATATCTCATGATAACAGATATGCTGAATACAGATTAGAAGTGGTTCCACTAAAATTCGGAAAGTTGTAGGCGGGAAATAATGCTAAAAATATTAGAGGTAAACCTGACATATCTAATAAGTGTTTTATCCATTGTCTCGCGGGAGATATGCAAAAGATAACATTTGATCATTTGAAAATTTGATTGTATAGGCAAGGCCAGCAATGGCCCTGCCTTTTTTATTAGTATCGCTTGCAGATACCTGCAATAAAGATGCAAATATCATGTCCATAAAATTCGTGTGATATCGTTTTTTCAAAAAGGGCATATCCATTTCACATGGTTTGCTTTTTTCATTTTTATGGTATATGTAATGAACAAGAATTGGCTTCAGGATGTGCTAATGGCAAGTGATCTGTACGTTTTATGATTTCGATTAGAACCTTCAATTTTTAGGAATTTGCGACTTAGGCACGTTAACCTTCTACCCACTAGCTTAGGCACTAATATCAACATACTGTGTTTCCGAATAATGTTTCAATTACCTTCTATAAACCACTTCAAACCCGCTGGCCTGTCCTTTAAGACTTTTTAGCTTTTTCTTTCATAATATTACCCCCAAAGAGTGTAAATCTGTCAAAGAACGGCAATTATTTTTGACAAAATTTGTCAAATACTCATGGTGCGCAATTCGCCTATTATAGCTAACCGATTGATTCTATTTGTTGTCCTGTCCTTTTAAAATAGCACATTAAATTTTGCATGATTTTTGCTTGTCAAAAGATGCGATCAACTTAGTGATAAACATTTTAATAAACTTCAACGTAGGTAAAAAGGAGGTAGGATAATATGATTACTCAGAAAAAATACTTGAATTTGATAGCACTTTTGGTGGCATTAATTACCGGAGTGCTGTTTTTACCGGGTCTATCACATGCTGCTGTCACAGTTGAAGGGGAATACAATTTTGGAGAGGTAGAAGTGGGTACTCCAAATCCAAAATCAGCTGAATTAAAAATTTCCACTGACTCTAGTGTTCAAGTTTTTATAGCTAACTTAATATTAGAAGAAAATGAGTGTGTTTTTTCAATCAGCCCAGAAGTTTCACTACCGAAAGTTCTTCCAGCAAGTATCAACATTAATTATATCCCATTTTATCCCGGCGATTGCCAAAGTACTCTTTCAATTGTTACTATCGATGGTAATAGGGCAGGTAATACTGCAATAATAACTTTAAGCGGAACTGGGGTTATAACACAAGAAATTACAATTGAAGGAATACTGTTTTTCTTTGACAAATGCGTTGCTGATGGGAGCCTTATAGGTTATGTTCCGGACAAATCGGACAAGAAGAGATCGGCTGACAAGATCACAAAAGGCAATGGATCTGACAAATTGGCCGAGAATAGATTAAATGCACTTCGGAACATGATAGAGAAGGCAGGTCATCTGATCGATAGCGAAAAAATCGATGAGGCATGCGGCCAACTTGAGGCGGCTTACAAAAAGATGGATGGTTTAAAAACGCCGGGAAGCTCAAGTGACTTTGTGGAAGGAAGTGCAGTCAGTGACCTGGCAGATGATGTTCAGGATCTTATGGGTACACTTGAATGTAAATAAGTTACACATCATATAATAACAATTAAACTTCAAATCAATAAACAGCATAGGCAGGGTCATTTAGCCCTGCCTTCTTAAGGTTTGATATCTGCAATGTATTCCAAGTTTTGAGATTGGTTAATAAGTTGTGATATCGTTTTTTTAAAAGGGCAAATCCGTTCCACTGGGTTTGTCTTTTTGACTTTGGTGTGGACTTCGGTGATTAAACAGGAATAGAAATTGACGGTTTGGGGGAACGTAAATTCAGATACTTACAAAGCTGTGAGAAACGAAAGATCCTTGATATGCTTTAATTTTCTCAAAATTTCTCAGTGGTTGACATAATGCCTCTTATCACACTCAAGAAAAACTTGATTTATTTTGTCTTCTTTGTTGGATTGGATAAATTCTCTACAGTAAGCAAATATTCACCTTGATGATTTCGTTTAAGAGAATACAATTTTTCTTTGCTTTTTACCGACAACTTAAGAACGGTTCTTTTTATAATTTCTTCCTTAAACTTTTTTTCATCAATATCTTTCATTTGAAATCTTTTGCGAATCGAAGTGTTTTGAATAATCCCGAAGCTATCGTTTTGCAAACCAAGTTGAGCAGCATATACTTTCCCCAGTAAGCGAAGATGCTTCTTTATTTGCTCTTTATCATTATTTTCCAAATAATCATTTAATGTCCCTATACGTTTAGATAAAAATAAATATATGAATATAATATTTTCTTCAGGGTAATACATCACATTTACAATATCTTGATTATCTAGAATTTTTTCAGCACATTCATTTTCTAAATCATACAGAAACATATCAAAAACACTTATCGGCGTTTCTATAGCATCGGCTATGGGTTTGCTAGGTTTTGAATAAACTGATCCCGCCATTAAAAGCATCATTAAGATTGATATGACTATTCTTTTCATAGCACACCTCCTTCTATTTCATAATCTGACAACAACACTATTATTCTAACCCTTATAAGACAACAAGGAAATACTTCCTTGACCTACCCCCACTTTTTGTACCACCTTTTAAGTTAGGATTTGGGCAATATTTTCCTGTGAAGACAATAACCAAAAAGGATCAAAGTGTAAAGGCATTATAGTCTCTGGTGCCGGCGGTCGATAATCAAGACTGCTAACGATTTCAATTTGAAAACATCAATTCCAAACCGTTGATACCTGCTATGTATGGCAATACGCTTAATTTTTGTGATATCATATGGTTGTCTCTTAATAGGTTTTCACGGTAAAGGCTCTAAATTATATTTACGGACCACAATATATTGCATAAGCACCAATCCTAATTTTATTGATAAAATTTCAAGCTTAGCTGCCTGAACCTTAAATCCAGGCCATCCCAACAGCGCTTGCAATTTCGATTCGAAATCAACAAGAAAGATTAAATAAAATTCATCGTCCTTATCGTCTACATCGTCCAGATGCTATAAAATGAATTAGTTAGAACGGACGATGTTGGACGGTCTTACAGATTTGGACGATCACGGATTTTGATAAAAAACAGGGATAGTATACTAAATTGCTTCCGCAGAATTCTGCGGAAGCGGTATTTGATAATTTCCGTACGTACGGAAATTGATAAACGGATTGGATAGAGGGCTTTGTGAATGGTGAGTATCTGGAATTGGGCAAAGTAAAATTACATCAGAAACACTTTATATTCATTCATTTTCTTGCTCATTTCTCTGGCATCCCCTACAAACTTATTCAATTCCGTCCAAAACGCATTAGTGTGATTTTTTATCCGGGTATGGACAAGTTCGTGTAAAAGGACATAATCAATCATTTCATCCGGCAATCTCACCAGCTTCATGTTGAGGTTTATATTATTTTTTGAAGAACAACTCCCCCATCTGGTTTTTTGGTTTCTCATGGATACCTTGTTATAGCTAAAACCGTGTTGCTCGGACAATTTATTGAGCCTGTTAACAAGTTTCTCTCTGGCTTCGGCTCTGTTGATTTCAGTCGAATGCTTTGAAAAGGCTTCATGTTCCTTTTCCACCTGCTTCATTTTGTGCAGGTGTTGTTTTATCCAGTTCCTTTTGGATTGAACAAACTGCTTGGCTTTATCAAATGAAACACCATAGGGAACGGCTACTCGTACGCCTCTGAAAGGCTTAACAGAAATGTTGATATGTTTTGCCCGCATACTGCGCTCAAATAAAACCTGTCCAATACCGGCAATATCAATAGTGTTAGATTTCACCTTAAATATGTTTCTCCACATATCTCATGGCTTTCTATCTTGAGACAACCTTTGACTCCACTTCGATTTTAGCCTTAAATATTTTTTTGTAAGTTCAGGATTACCCCAGATATGCAGTTTCTCATTCCACCAAGGTGTGGTCTTTTTGTGTGCAGAGCAGAATGCCTACGGGCGGATTGTCATTGTCGGTTGCCACGTTCTTTTTGTACCAGCTCACATAAGTGTTGAGCTAACCGATGTTTTCGTGGCTAAGGGATGCAGCTTTGAACTCTATCAATCCTGTTTTAAAACTAAAAGATATCTTCGATGAGATCGTTCAGGGTTTCCTGAAGCCTGGCATCATCGGTTAAGGGAAGACATATGGCGGACCGGCACGCATCGTGAACCGGGATACCCCGCCCGATCATCTGAGCGGCATAAATTAAAAGCCGGGTACTGGCTCCCTCGGTAAGACCATGCTCTCTGATGTTTCTTATTTTTCCCGCCAGAGATACCAATTTTAAGGCGGATTTCATATCTATATTCCCTTCATGGGAAACGATTTCGGCTTCTTTTTCGGCTTCGGGATAGTCGAACTCTAATGATATAAATCGCTGGCGCGTGCTCTGTTTGATATCTTTCAATACCGATTGATATCCCGGATTATATGATATCACCATCATAAAATCCGGATGAGCGTGGATTATCTCGCCTTTTTTGTCAATGGAAAGGGTTCGCCGCATGTCTGTTAACGGATGTATTACCACCGTTGTATCCTTGCGAGCTTCAACGATTTCGTCCAGATAGCAGATGGCACCCATGCGCACGGCTCGTGTTAATGGACCGTCAACCCATACGGTTTCATCCTTTTTTAAAAGGTAGCGCCCTAAAAGGTCGGACGCAAACAGGTCTTCATGGCAGGCAACGGTAATCAGGGGGCGCTTTAAATGATACGACATATATTCAACAAATCTGGTCTTGCCGCATCCGGTAGGCCCTTTCAGCATAACCGGGAGCCTGGCGTCAAAAGCAGCCTCAAACATTTTGATCTCATCCCCTGTCCTAAGATAATACGGCTCTTTAATAATCAGATGGCCGGCGGTATCCGGTTGAATTTGGTGTGGCATAAATAGAGTTCCTCACAATTAATGCAAGTTTTAGATTGTATTGACATGGTTAGTGTAATAGTTATGTTAGCAACATCGAAAAATCATTGACGGTTTCGTAAAAAGTCCAACTTCTGCGTTGTGCTGCATTTCGTAATCATTCAACGTACGAAAAGTACGCCTCATAATTACAAAATTTGCACGCCTTAAATTTTAACTTTTTACGAAACCGTCTAAATCGGACTTTTTACGAGTTTATCAAATCATTAACCGGCCAAAATACATATACCGAATTCAAATGATAAACAACCCTAATAACATACATCGACTTGTATTTGAAGATAAAGAGATCATACTTTTGGGGACGGCACACGTATCAAAAGAGAGTGTCCGGCTGGTGGCCGATGTAATAGAGTCGGAAAAACCTGACACGGTCTGTGTTGAACTGTGCGAAGCCAGGTATCAGTCCATCCGCCAAAAAGACAAATGGCTGGACAAGGATATCATCAAAGTTATTAAGGAGAAAAAATCGTTTCTTCTTCTTTCAAATCTTCTCTTAGCGTCTTTTCAAAAAAGAATTGCAGAAAAATTTGACATTAAGCCAGGAGAGGAAATGATAAAAGCTATTGAAACCGGAGAAGCCGCGGGCGCAGGAATACATCTTGCCGACAGGAACATCCGTATCACCCTGACCAAAACATGGCGTGTCATGGGACTGTGGGATAAAATCAAACTTTTGTTTCAACTGGTTTTATCGATGGGGAAAATCGACGAAATTAGCGAGGAAGACATAGAAAAAATGAAGCAGGAGGATGTGCTTCAGACTCTGCTTGCCGATGTTGGGAAATCACTTCCGATATTGAAAGATATACTGATTGATGAGAGAGACCTGTATCTTACCCACAAAATCCAGACGGCGCCTGGCAATAAAATTGTTGCGGTTGTGGGCGCAGGACATGTGCCCGGTATTAAAAAATACTGGGATCAAGAGATTGATTTTGAGGCCCTTGAGCAAATTCCTCCCAAAGGAAAAACAACAAAAATTTTAAAATGGGTTATTCCTATCGCCATACTTGTGCTATTTGTCTTAGGTTTTTATCATGGCGGGGCCAATACCGGAACGGATATGATAACGTGGTGGGTTATGGCAAACGGTATTCTGGCAGGTCTTGGTGCCATCATTGCTCTGGCTCATCCCCTGACGATTCTCTCGTCGGTTTTGGCCGCCCCTTTGACTTCCTTGAATCCCATGATTGCTGCAGGATGGGTTGCCGGGCTCGTTGAAGCCTTTTCACGAAAACCCAAGGTCAGGGATTTCGAGCAATTACCGGAAGACATCATCTCCATAAGAGGATTCTGGAGAAACAAGATAACGCGGATACTTTTGGTAGTGGTTTTTACAAACCTGGGCAGTTCTCTGGGTACTTTTGTTGCTATACCGTTGATGGTAAAAGTATTATAATTGACGGTCTCGTAAAAAGTCCAACTTCTGCGTTGTGCTGCATTTCGTAATCATTCAACGTACGAAAAGTACTCCTCATGATTACAAAATTTGCACGCCTTGAATTTGAACTTTTTACAAAACCGTCTAAATCGGACTTTTTACGAGACTGACATAATTTTTCCACTTATAAATGGAAAAGGCTCTTTAAAGTCATCAAATATGACAAAAACTAAGGGTTCGCGCAAAAATAACTTCGCAGAATTGACGCTCAGATTTGGTTCAGGTTTGGCTGATCCGAGAGAGCAAAACCACAGGAATAGCGAGCTATTTCGCGGATTTTGCGAGTGAGGTATCAGCCAAAGATGGGCTGAAGCTGAGATGTAAAAATGTGAAGTTATTTTTGCGCGAGCCCTAAGTGTAAACATTTGAATTCCTAATGGCCTGTATTGTGTTTTCAGATCATATGGCTTTGGGCAGACGTAATATGTGAAGATGCAAAAAAATAATCAATCATCAATAATCATTTTTTGTTTGCCCCCATACAGTTCTTTTATCTTTACCCTGTCCGGCGAACCATCTTCCAGACAAGGAAAATCAGTTATAAATTCCACATACTGGGGTTTCTTATAGCTGGCCATACGCTCGCCCACAAATTTAATAAGCTCGTAAGATTCCAGATTCTCACCAGATTTTAGCAGACAGGCAGCCTTGATTCCTTCTTTCCACTTTGGATCAGGTACTCCAAAAACAACTGCTTTTTCAATGGACGGATGCTGGAGAATCACTTTTTCAACCTCGGCAGGATAGACGTTTTCACCGCCCGGTTTGATAAGCTCCTTTTCGGCCTTACGGCCTGAAAACCATAAGAATCCATGTTCATCGAAACGGCCCAAATCTCCGGTATGGTGCCGGCCTTCTCGGAACGTGTACGCTGTCTCTTCAGGAAGATTCCAGTATCCTTTAAAGATCAGAGGCCCCTTCATGGTGATTTCACCAACCTGTCCGTTCGGAACCGGACGATCATAATCATCGACGAGCTCTACTTTCCCAAGTGGGATCACCTTGCCGGCAGAACCCGGGCTATCATTGTAACGTCCCATTGTTGCCAAACCTGTTGTCTCTGTTTGTCCATAAATGCAATAAAAAGTTCCGCCGGTTGCTTTTTGATATTTTTCAATGGTCTCGGGTGTATCCAGACCCATCACGGCCCTGAGGCTTTTGATATCTTTACCTGTTTCTTCATGCTGTTCAAGGATGGAGGCGAGTATGGGCGAAAAATCGAACAATATGGAAACCTTTTTATCTGCAATGAGTTCCACCGCCTTATCAGCATCAAATTTACTCATATTGACATTCAGTGCACCAGCTTGAAAACTGTTTATGGCCATAAAAAGACCGCCCACATGAAACAGGGGCAAAAGATTTAAATGCACGTCTTTTGACGTCAAATTAAAGCAATAATTCAAATGCAAGCCGGCACATAAAAGATTGCCGTGACTTAGCAAGGCGCCCCTGGGTCTTCCGGCTACAGCCGCGGTATGAATAATGACAAAACCGTCATCATTGGAAACATCCGCCGCTTCAAAATCACCATGGTTATTCATCAAAGAATCAAACTCAATAAAATTGCCACCACCGGGCTTGAGGTTATAATAATTTTTTACTGATGGAAGATTATCCTTTATACCATTGACCAGTTCCTGAAACTCTGCATCAACAAAAAGAGATGCAGGCGTGCAATCATTCAGGTTAAAAATGATTTCGTCAGCCGAAAGACGCCAGTTAATCGGCAGGATAATGGCCCCTAATGCCGCCGCCGCTCCGTAAAGAAGAAAATATTCAAGGCTGTTTTTTCCTAACACTCCTATGCGATCGCCTTTTTTAATGCCGGATGTTTGCAAACCGCAGGCCATGCGATCTGCCATCTCTTTAAACCGGTTAAATTTTACACTACGGTTGTCGTGAGCTTCGAACCATGCTTCGGTATCATTGAAGCATACCGCATTACGATTCATAAGATCATAAAAGGTAAAATCGTATAGTCCCATGTTCAGACCTCGATATTTCGTTAAAAAAGTCCCATCAATAAACATTTCGGAAATAAATTGCGGGGTATGCATGCTACATAACAGGTTACACGTCCCTGTTTTTCGTCGCAGGAACACGCAACCTGTAATTTTAAAGATTATATATTCAGTTTTTACTTATTCAGGAAACGTGGCTTCAAAAGAAGCCACCTGGATCAGGCCGTCTGCCTTGAAAATAGCCGCCCCGCCCTTCACATGGATCGGAACCGCATATTCCGGAATTTCTGTCCACCATTTCTCAAGCTGAGCCCATGCATTGGTTCCTTTTTCCTTCAGCTTAAAACCGCCGGTAACCAGCAGGCTCAACAGAGACTGTCTTACATCAAAATGAGCATACACCCTAATCTGGTTTGTCTTGCCGGCCGGGATCCACATGGTCTCAGTGGAACTGACCGTGTTCAGATCAAACTCTTCAATGGCGATGGTGAACTTTAAATTTTCCATCTTGACCGGATAATCATTTGGGTTTTCAATGTTAAAGATAAACGCCAGTTCAAGGGGTGCACCCACGTTGTCCGGTTTTCCTTTGGTGGTTTGGACTTTCTTTGAAAAGTACCAGTATCCAAAAGCATGGACAACTTCCATTGAGTCGAGGGTAACCACAGGCGCCTTGAAATTCTTCTGGGTGGGTTTTGCCACCATTCCTGCGCAACCCCCAAGCAGGACAACAATGGAGACAACACTCAAACATTTAAGTATAATTGACTTTCTGTGCATTTTTCTCCTCCCTTATTCTATTGAAGGGTTAGGTGAGCCATCTTTTTCTTCGCTTATAGTGCTTTACATCCCGAAAACTTTTTCTTCTACCAATATCGGTAATGCCCAGGTAGAAATCCTTGATATCCGGATTTTCCCTAAGCTTTTCGGCTGTGTCGTCCATGACGATGCGACCGTTCTCCATCACATAGGCATAGGGTGCAACATTAAGGGCAAGTTTGGCATTCTGTTCCACCAGAAGAATCGATATCTTCTCCTCCTGATTAAGCTTTGTAATAATATTGAAAATCTCATGGATAAGAAGCGGAGCCAGACCCATGGAAGGCTCATCCAAAAGGATCAGCTCGGGACTCGTCATTAAAGCACGCCCAACAACCGTCATCTGCTGCTCTCCACCGCTGATAAACCCGGCGATTTCGTTGCGCTTTTCCCTTAGCCGAGGAAAGTAGTTATATACCATTTCCAGACCGTCCTTGACCGACCTGCCATACTTTTTCATATGGGCACCCACCTTCAGATTCTCCTCCACGGTCAGGTGTTCAAATACCCTGCGCCCTTCGATAACCTGGACTATGCCCATTTTTGCTATCTTTTCAGCGCCTAATTTATCTATACGCTGACCCATGAATTCAATCGACCCATCGGTCACCTCCCCGTCTTCGTGTCGCAAAAGTCCGGAGACAGCCTTTAAGGTCGTACTCTTCCCAGCCCCATTGGCCCCCAAAAGGGCCACAATGCCACCTTTAGGAACCTCAATGGAGACGCCTTTTATCACCAGAATAACCTCGTGATACTTGACCTCAATATTGTTGATCTTTAAGATCATTTCCTCATTGGACAAAGCCTAAAGACCTCCTTGTGGGCACTATAAATTTCCGAATTCGATTGTAAATTGAATAAAATTTTTCATATCTTTAATTAGTCAATCTTCAATCTTCAATTGTCAATCATTAACTACCATCCGAGCCACTCGTCGGCCCATTTCTTCGGCCAGCGGCTCTTAAGATCGACTTTTTCAACGATCTGAAATTTGCCGTCCTTGATTTCATAGATCGGCA